>Ga0137796_10001299_pt1 | contig 14390 bp, 14 predicted proteins | sample OV2TP3_FD_97704 | JGI IMG/M metagenome (GOLD analysis project Ga0137796, IMG submission 97704)
CCTCCATGTCCCAATAGGGGGCGCCCAATCCCACAAAGGCTGGGACCACGTAGACCCCGCCGGTATCGTTCACGCGCCTGGCAATGGGTTCGGTCTCCTGCGCGGTTTTGATCAACCTCAGGCCGTCACGGAGCCACTGGATGGCGGCCCCGGCGATGAACACGCTTCCCTCCAGCGCGTAGCTCGGCGTTTGGGTTCTGCCATAGGCTAACGTGGTAATCAGGCCGTGCTGGCTCATGATGGCTCGGGAACCGGTGTTGAGGAGCAAAAAACAGCCGGTGCCATAGGTGTTTTTGGCCTCACCCGACCGCACACCCCCGTGGCCCACCAGCGAGGCCTGCTGATCGCCCGCGATGCCGGTGATCGGGATCCCGGCTGGCAAGGACCCGATGCGCGCAGTGACCCCGAATGATCCGCTGGATGGCTTGACCGTCGGAAGCAGGGCGCTTGGGACGCCGAGGATACGCAAAAGCTCCTCGTCCCAGCGCAAGGTCCTGATGTTATAGAGCAAGGTGCGTGAGGCGTTCGTGTAGTCGGTGGCATGGACATGTCCTGCGGTCAGCTGCCACAACAACCACGTATCGACGGTCCCAAACGCCACCGAGCCGTTTGTGGCACGGCGTTTAAGCCCCTTGAGGTGGTCCAGATACCAGCGGACTTTGGTCCCTGAGAAATACGCATCGAGGACGAGCCCGGTCTTCCGGCGAAACGCCGGCTCAAACCCCTGGCGCTTCAACTGCTCGCAGATCGGGGCAGAACGCCGACACTGCCACACGATGGCCTTGGCGACCGACCGGGAAGTCCTCCGATCCCAGAGGATCGTGGTCTCCCGCTGATTCGTGATCCCAATGGCGGAAAGTTGCGTGGCGCGCACATGAGCCTCATCAAGCGCCCGCTTGATCACGCGCAGGGTGATCGCCAGGATCTCTTCAGGATCATGCTCGACCCAGCCAGGCTTCGGGAAGTACTGGGGGAGCTCCTCATAGCTCCGGGCGACGACGCGCCCCCTGCGATCAACAATCAGACAGCTGGTCCCTGTCGTGCCCTGGTCAATGGCGAGGATCATCGAGCCTATCGCAAACCCCCAAGATGTCACCGCAAAAGCGCAACATGGTATAATTTACGCCATGTCTCGTCAATCTCTCCCGAAGTATCTTGAAGTCGCCGCGCAAGCCGCCCACAAGGCCGGCACATTCCTTGTGGCGCGGATGGGCAAACCGAAAACGATCGAGACCAAGCGGAGCGCGATCGATCTGGTCACGGAAATCGACCGGGCCTCTGAGCGGCTCATCCATGACGCGATCCAGCGCCGGTTTCCTGACCATGGCTTCCAGGGCGAGGAGCGCATCCGCACCAATCCCGACGCGCCGTACCGATGGATCGTCGATCCCCTGGACGGCACGACCAACTTCGTCCATGGCGTGCCGCTCTTCGCGGTCTCGATCGCGCTCACCTACCAGGACACGCTCGTCGTCGGGGTGGTCCATGATCCAACCAGGGACGAGACGTTCACCGCAATCAAGGGCTCGGGAGCGCGGCTCAATGGCAGACCGATCCATGTCTCGAAGACCAGGCAGCTCGCCAAGAGCCTGCTCTCAACCGGGTTCTCCCCAACGTTCCACCACAACCCAGAGCCGTACCTGCGATGGTTTACCGCGTTTCAGTTCCGCTGTCATGCGGTGAGACGAATCGGCTGCACCTCCTTGAGCCTGGCCTATGTGGCGTGCGGCAGGAAGGAGGGGTTCTATGAACAGGACCTGATGCCCTGGGACATCGCGGCAGGCCTCCTGCTCGTGCAGGAGGCCAAGGGGCGTGTGACCGATTTCCAAGGCCGCCCGGTTCGGCTTGAGGAAGGACGGGTCGTGGCTTCGAATAGAAAGATCCACGACGAGATGTTGGCCTGCCTGCGCCGAGCATAGCGAGGCAGGCAGGCGATCCTCACCCCGCCCTAATTTTGCGAGGTCGCCCCGATGTCGCAGAATCGGCTCGATCGATAAAGTGATTCACGAATCTTTTCCGTCCCGACTCAGCAACATTAGGGCGGGGCTTGTGATAGAACGCCTGGACCGTCTCTAAGATCTGGCGGGGAGTTTCGCACACCGTAAAGAGTCGCAGATCCTCGGGGTCGAGGTAGCGACGGCGTCTCACCTCGTGTTCCATCCATTCCAGGAGCCCTTTCCAAAATTCCCGTCCGACGAGAATCACGGGGATGGGCTGGATCCGTTTGGTCTGGATGAGCGTGACGATCTCGAAAAACTCATCCAGCGTGCCGAAGCCGCCAGGCATCACCACGAAGGCCTTGGAGTATTTCACGAACATGACCCGGCGGCTGAAGAAGTAGCGGAAGTTCAGGAGGCGTTTGACAAAACGGTTGGGGTGTTGCAGTAATGGGATCTCGATGTTCAGCCCAATCGATTCTCCGTTGGCCTGCGTCGCCCCTTTGTTGGCCGCCTCCATGATGCCCGAACCAGCCCCGGTGATGACCGCGTAGCCGGCCTTGACGAGTGTCCGGGCGATTTCCTCGGTCAGCCGGTAGTACGTGTCCGCGCGGGTGACTTTGGAGGAGCCGAAGACCGAAACCGCATTGGTGATGTTAGACAGCTCATCGAAGCCCTCCACGAACTCGCCCATGATCCGGAAGATGCGCCAGGGTTCGGTCAGCTGGAGGTGGTTACGCCGATTTGTACCCATTGATCAAGCTCTGTGTTTCTGTGTCTCCTCTGTGGTTCTGTGGTGTCATCCCTGGGTTTTGAAACGAGTTCTAGTAGACCAGTCGTGCATCCCGAGAAAAAACAACCTACATACAGTATAACTGATCACGAACGGACTGCCTAGGCGAAGGGCAGGTGTGGTGCTCAGATTCGCTCGAGGAGAACAAGGACTTCGATGTGGGTGGTGTGGGGAAACAGGTCAAACGCCACGGTCTGGCACAGCCGGTAGCGTGGAAAGCCGGTCAGCAGTTGCGCAAGATCCCGGACCAAGGCCTGGACGTTGCAGGACAGGTACACGATCTGCTGCGGGCGAGCCGCCAAGATCGACGCAATCACCCGGTTGTGTAAACCCGACCGCGGTGGATCGACCACGACGACCTCTGGGCGGGCCTCCATGAGCCAGAAGCGCCGGTTGGTGAGCAGTTCTTCTGCACGGCCGAGATGAAACTCCACGTTCGTGATGTCGTTGGCGTTGGCGTTGAGCCGGGCCATCTCCAGATTGCGCGCGTCGATGTCGATCCCATGAATCGTTCGATACTTCGAGGCGAGATAGAACGCCACAAGCCCGATCCCACAGTAGAGATCCCAGGCGATGCCCGAGGGGAGGCTGCTCACGAGCTCGACGAGCCGCGCATACATGCGCTCAGCCTGCACCGGGGTCGGCTGGAGGAAATTCATGGGGTGGAGCTTGATCGCAAACGGCCCGATCCGATCGTCAAGGTAGGGGCTTCCTCGAATGAGAAACAGCTCATCCGGAATCGCCACGTCGGCCACTTTCATGTTGATGCCCCAGTAGAAGCTCGCGATGGCGGGGTGCCGCCTCAGGAGTTCATCCGCCAGCTCCTCGATGACGCGCCGAGGCCCTTGAGTCGTCATGAGACACACCAGCAGCTTCCCTGTTCCATGGCTTGACCGGATCACGAGATACCGGAAAAACCCCTGATGGGTTCGGGGATTATACGCAGGCTGGTGGGTCTGTTGTGCAAGGGCTTTGGCATCCCGGAGCAGCTGGCTCATCGGCTCCGGGAGCAGCAGGCAATCCTCGATGTCCACGATGCGCCAAAACGACCGCGCGGCGTGATAGCCCAACGTGAGGTGCCCGTTGGATTCGCCAAAGGTCAGCTCGGCCTTGTTGCGATAGCGCCAGGGATCCTGTAAGCCCACCACCTCGACCACAAGCCGGGGATCGAGCGTCCCAAGGGCCTGGAGCAGCCGCTGTTTCTTCAACGTGAGCTGGTCGGTGTAGGCCAGGTCCTGCAACGTGCACCCGCCACAGGTCCCAAAATACGGACAGGGCGCGGCGATTTTTGTAAACGGCTCTTTTTCTTGTAGCAACAGGCGATCGGCTTTCATCTCAAACAGTCCATAGTCCATAGACCATAGTCCACAGTAAGTGATACAACATGTCTATGGACTACCGACTATAGACGGTGGACTAAAAATGACGGCGAGGCCGTAGGCCGAGCACGAGCACGAGCCCACTCACGAACCCGCCCACATGCGCCCACCACGCCACACCCCCCACATCGACCACCTGGCCGATGGTCACCAAGCCCTGGAGCCACTGCAGGAGAAACCAGAAGCCCAGGAACACGAATGCCGGAAGCTCGACGAATTCCCAGACGAACAACCAGGGCACCAACGTGACAACCCGCGCGAAGGGAAACAGGAGGAAATAGGCTCCCAGGACCCCAGCGATGGCGCCGCTGGCCCCGATCATGGGAACCGAGGCGTGGGGTTGCATGAGCAGCTGCGCAAACCCGGCGACGACTCCGCTGCCCAGATAGAGCAGGACAAAGCGCCCGTGCCCCAACCGGTCCTCGACATTATCGCCAAAGATCCAGAGGTAGAGCATGTTCGAGCCCAGGTGGAGGAGGGACCCGTGGAGGAACTGAGAGGTTACCAGCGTGGCCACAAGCCCTGGCCACCGGAACAGGTCGCTGGGACTCGCCAGCATCCAGTAAGTTGGGACGATCCCGAACCGGTAGAGGAACGCCTCGAGCGCCTCACCCTGCATCACCTCGACGAGAAAGAGCCCGACATTGGCCAGGATCAGCCCACGCACCACCCAGGCGGTGCGGCGGGCCGGGATCGTGTCACGGACGGGAATCATGAGGTCACTTTCTTCAAGTGGCGTTGAGCCCTGAGCAAGATCTGCCGCTCGTTCTCATAGCTGACCCCCTTGATCGCGTCGTCGATTGACAGCCAGACCGCGTCCTCCACCTCGTGGTCGTGCGCGCTGGTTGTGCCTTCCACATAGCGGAGCAGGTAGAAGTGCACCGTCTTGAAATACCGGATCCCGTCTTGCCTGCCTGCCCCTCGCTTATCGTGGCAGGCAGGCTTCATGGCAAACCAGTACGAAATCGTCCCGAGCTTGGCCACTGGTTCCCCGAGTAAGCCCGTCTCCTCACGGACCTCCCGCACCGCTGTGGCCTGCGGATCCTCGTCGGCTTCCACATGGCCCTTGGGAAGACCCCACACGAGCTGGCCGTCGCGGGACCTGGCGATGAGGCAGACCTGCGCGTCAGCTCGATGCTGTCGGACAATCACCCCGCCCGATGACACCTGCCGCTTCGTGCGATAGACCATCATCTCGCATCCATCATCCAGCATCGCTCGTTTGCGTTTCGATTCCCACGATGCTGAGGCCAGCCGTGTTGGCCTGCGCGATCAACGCCTCGCGGTCGAGCAGGAGTGTCTTGTGGGCTTCGACGGCCAGACACCGAATCCCTGAGGCGGCCGCGACCGAAATCGTCTGAGGTCCGAGGATCGGCAGGTCAAACCGCATATCCTGCTTCGGCGAAGCCATCTTGACGACGACGCAGTCGCCTCCGGCCAGCTCACACGCCCTCTTGATCGTCGCATCAGTCCCTTCCAGGGCCTCCACCGCGACGATGACGCGCTGCTTCACCACCACGGTCTGCCCGATGTCGATGGCGGCGAGCTGTCTGGCCGCCTGCACCCCGAGGCGGACATCCTCCTGTTCCACTGGTGTCGGCTTACGCTGGGTGAGCACGCCCACGGGACAGAGGTTGTCCCGGAGGAACGTGGAGGAGTCCAGCAGCGTGACCCCGTCCCTGGACAGACGCTCAGCGATCGCCCCCAAGAGGCTGTTGACAGAAAACTCTTTCAGCTGGGTGAGCACGCCGAGGGCTTCGGCATCAAAGCGTACGCGCGAATCAAACAGCACCTCTTTCGTCACCTTCCCCGCCATGACGGCCTGCCGCGCCTGGTGGGCCTTCAGCCGCTCAATGAGTTGCCCGAGCTGGCCCATGGCCACCTCCTCATAGACATCGACATGCTGGGCCAGGTGTGGCTCGACCCAGCCCTGGAGGCCGATGGCACAGACCTTCAGGCCCCGGCGCTTGGCCTCTTGCGCGACGTGGAAGGGGAAGGAGCCCGCGCCGGCAATGATGACACAGGAATTGCTCATCAATTGAGACTAAGAAGCGGAAGAACGGAGGGACGGAAGAACGAGGAACGCCTGACAGGGTTCAGCCCTGTCAGTGAGATTGGGATTGTGAAATGCTTCGGTTCTTCAGTTCCTCGGTTCTTCAGTTCTTTGGTTGACCCCACACGTTGGCCAGCGATGGACTAGGCGCGGCAGACGCCGCGTGTTGACTGGCGAATGAAGTTGAGGAGATGGTCGACCTCCCGGCAGTGATTGACGTCCTGGGCCACCTTCTCCAAGGCGTGGGGCATCGACAGACCAGACTGAAACAGGATGCGAAAGGCCTGGCGCAACTGTTCCTTCGTTTCCTTGGAGATCCCGGCCCGACGCAACCCCTCGTTGTTCAACCCAAAGACCTTGGTGGGGTACCCGACGCAGGTCGAGTAGGGCGGGATGTCCTGCACGACCCGGGAGCAACCGCCGATGATGGCGAGGGTCCCGACCCGGACGAACTGATGGATGCCCACCAGTCCCCCGACGACGGCCCCATCCTCCACGAGGATGTGGCCGGCAAGGGCGGCGCTGTTTGCGATGATCACCCGATCGCCAATCAGGCAGTCATGGGCCACATGGGCGTAGGCCATGAGGAGGCAGTCAGAGCCGATGATGGTCTTGCCCCCGCCGCCTTTGGTGCCCGGGTTGAGCGTCACATACTCGCGGATCCGGTTGCGATCGCCAATGACCAACTCGCTTTTCTCCCCGGCATACTTGAGATCCTGGGGGATGCTCCCGATCACCGCGCCGGTGAAAATCTGACAGTCGGCACCGATCGTCGTGGAGCCCTCCAGGACACAGTGGGCCCCGATCTTCGTGCGGGGACCAACCCGGACATGCGGCCCAATCACCGTATACGGCCCGATCTCTACGTTTTCTCCCAGCGTGGCCTTGGGATCCACGATCGCCGTCGGATGGCTAATAAATTTTCCTTTGGAAAATTTATTATTGGGTGAGCTCACCATCTAAGAAATTTTGCGTAGCAAAATTTCTACTCATCTACAAGAGCAAACATCAGCTCACCTTCACACACGACTTTGCCCTCGACGTAGGCCTTGGCAGTGATCTGGCCTGTCCGCGAGCGCAGCTTGACGAGCTCGGCCTCGATGACGAGCTGGTCGCCAGGCACCACGGGTTTGCGGAACTTCACCTGGTCTACCGCCATGAAGTAGGCGAGCTTCCGCTTGTTCTCCGGTTTATTCAACATCAGGATCCCGCCGACCTGCGCCATGGCCTCGATGAGGAGGACGCCCGGCATGACCGGCCGGTCGGGAAAATGGCCCCGGAAGAAGTAGTCGTTGATCGTCACGCATTTCAATCCGGTGGCTTTCGTCTCGGTCAACTCAATGATCCGATCCACGAGGAGGAACGGATAGCGATGGGGCAGGATCTTCTGGATCTGCGTGATGTCCAGTTGGGGTCCAACCATGACCTCCTGGCTTCCCGACCGGAGGGATCCGAGCTTCCACTGCTCCATCGCCTGATGGAGTTTGTGGAGGAGCTTGATGTTCAGCGGATGGCCGCTTTTGAGGGCGATGACGTGTGCCCGCAGGTGCGCCCCCAACAGGTACAGATCTCCCAGGAGATCGAGGATCTTGTGCCGGACAAACTCGTCCTCAAAGCGCAAGGTGTTCTGGATGACCCCGCCGTTTCCCACCACCAACGTGTTGGTGTACGTCGCGCCCTTGCCCAGCCCTTTAGCCCGGAGCGCCTCGGCCTCCTCGAGGAGACAGAACGTGCGGGCCGGCGCGATCGCCTCTTCAAACGACTGGCCGTTGAGGGCAAAGCTGGCAAACTGCGCCTTGAGCATGGGGTGGTTGTAGCTCAAGGTATAGGAGATCTTCAACGTCCGGTCGGGCAAGACCGCAATGGTCGAGTCCCCTTCGTCCAGGACGATCGGCTCCCGGAGCGAGAAGAACTTGCGCGGGGCGTCCTGCTCGACGGTACCGGCCGATTTCAACAGTTGCACAAACGGGGCCGCCGAGCCGTCCAGGCCCGGCAACTCTAAGCCGGAGACTTCGACGTAGGCGTTATCGATCCCCAGGCCCCACAGGGAGGCCATGAAGTGCTCCACCGTCTGGACCATCACCCCGTCTTTCGACAGGCTGGTGCGACGCATCCCGATTTCGGTGTCGAGCGCATAGCTGGGCGTGGCGGGAATCGTCGGGCGGTGGGGGAGGTCCGTCCGGATGAACATGATTCCGGCGTCGGGTGGAGCAGGAAGCACGCGCACGGTCACCGCCTCGCCGGTGTGGATGCCAGCCCCGCTGATTGAGACCTCCTTGGCGAGGCTCCGTTGCCGCTCACGCTCGGTCATTCGATTTTAGATTTGCGATTTTCGAAATCCAACATTCAGGGTTTACTCGCCTTGGTGGCCCGGGCGGCAAACCGCTCGTTCAAGAGCCGAAGCACCGCCTCGGTGACGTCGTAGACTTCTTCGCCATACAACAGCGAACGCTGATCCAGGATCACGGCAAAGCCGTTGGTCTTGGCGTGCTCAGCCACCGCCTGCTCGATCTCATCCAGGATCTCGCGGGCAAAGCGGTTGCGCTCGCGCACGAGCTCACGCTCGCTGCGCGTTTTCAGCCGCTGGAACTCATCGGATTTCTCTTCGACCTCCCGGGCCTTTGAGCTCCGGGCTTCCTCGTTGAGGAGCTCCAGGCTTTGGCGCAGTTTCTTCAACTCGTTAAATCGGTTCTCCAGCTCCGCCTGTTTCTGCTTGCCCTTCTGTCCCAGCACCGAATCGGACTCCTTCGTCCGCTGATACCCATCAAACACCCTCGCGAGGTTGATGTAGCCGATCTTCAGCTCCCCCGCCTGGACCAGAGGACAGAAGACAGACATCAGAAGACAGAAAACAGAAAACAGATGACAGATGACAGCGTTTCCTGACCTCTGACCTCTGACTTCTGACTTCTGATTTCTGACTTCTGTCATCTGAGACGTGGGTTAGAAGGAGCGACTGATGTTAAAGTGCACGCGCGGCTCACGTTTCTCGTCGGCCACCCGACTGAGGGGAAATCCCACATCGACGCGGACGGGCCCGATGGGGGTCGTCACACGGATCCCGACCCCGACGCCCGATTTCAGCGACTCCCCAAACTCATCGACCCGCCGCCACACGTTACCCACGTCGTAGAAGGCAGCCCCCTTGAGGATGGGTTTGCCCCGCTCGTCCTTCACGATCGTGACCACCTCCTCGAGGGTCCCGATGAGCATGGCCTCTCCACCGATCGGATCGTCGGAGGACGGATCGCGGGGTCCCACGCGCCGCTCGCGAAACCCTCGAATCGTGTTCGCGCCACCCGCGAAGAACCGTTCGAAGATCGGGACCTCCGCCGTGTCGGAATACTCATTCACGACGCCAGCCCGGAGGCGGCTTTCAAACACAAACCGGTTGAAATGGGGCAGGTAGACGCTGACGCCCCCCTGGAGACGGTAGAACTCCTTATCCCCAGCCAGGATGCCTCCGGCCAGATCCGCGGCGGAAAAGGCAAAGAGTCCCCGCGTGGGATCGAACCGGCTGTCGCGCGTGTCCCAGGTCAGCGTGATGCCGCCCACGCTGATGTCGTTGCGGCCCTGCTCGGCTTTCAGATCTTGTGACGCTTCAGCCACGACGTCCGAGATCTCCGTCCGGGAAAGCTGATAGCCCACATCAAGCCGGAACGTCTCGGTAAACTCCTTCCCGAACCTCACCCCTCCGCCGCGGCGCTCCTCCTCGAAGGCCAGGCCCAGGTTGCGGCTGCGCAGGCGGGTCCGGTTGAACGCATCGACCCCGAAGGAGAGCGGGAGGCCTGCGATCCACGGCTCGGTGAACGACAGGTCGAAGAAGCGTCGGACGCTGCCAATCTCCACGCGGAAGCGCAGGTCCTGTCCAGCCCCGACAAACGTCGGGAAGTTGCGCAGGTCGAAGTTGCGCTGCTCCAACTCCACCAGCCCCACGATCCGATCCACCGAGGAGAACCCTCCCCCGAAGCTGAAACTGCCCGTCTTGGCCTCCTTGACCTCCACGACGAGATCCTCATGGTTCGGGCGCGTGGTGGGGTGCGTGTCCACATTGACCTCTTCGAAGAAGCCCAGGTTGTAGAGCCGCTCGATCGAGCGGCGGATCTTCTTGCCGTCGAAGGGCTCACTGGGATGGATCCGGAGCTCCCGACGGATCACGACGTCTTTCGTGCGCAGGTTGCCTCGGATCTCGATGCGATCCACATAGGCCATCTCGTTCTCGACGATCCGATAGGTGAGGTTCACACGCTTGGTCGCATCGTCCAGCTGGGTCTCCGGACTCACCTGGGCGTTGATGTAACCCCGGTCGCCATAGTACTGTTTGATCGCACGCAGGTCATCCTGGAGCCCCTCAGTGTGGTAGACCGCTCCGGGTTTCAACGTCAGGAGCTGCCGGAGCTCCCGCTCCGGAAACAGCACGGTGCCGGTGATCGCGACCTCCCCGACCCGATGCTGGAGGCCTTCGGAAAGCGACAGCATCACCAAGAGCCCCTCGCCCGACGGATCAGCGACGACCTCGTTGTCCACCGCGATGTCCTGGAAGCCTGCCTTGCGATAGAACGAGCGGATCCGCTCGAGGTCTTCCGAAAGCGTCTGCTCGTCATACACCCCGGCCGCAAACAGGTGCTTGCGTTTGGTCTTCAGGAGCTTGCGAACCCGTCGATCGGAAAAAGCAAGGTTGCCCTCGATCAAGACCTGCTTGATCCGCATGCGCGGCCCTTCATCGATGACAACATAGATCGTGACGGCGTTCGCCGGCTCATCGACCGATGTGGTCGTGACGACCTCCGCCTGGGAGTAGCCCTTGCGGCGATACTCGGCGATCACGTGGTCCACGCCCGTTTTCAGGTTGCGGGAATCGTAGAGGTCACCCGCGTTCAGGTCAAGGAGTTCCACGACGCGCTCCGTGCGGAGGCGCCGGTTGCCCTCCAGTTCGATCGGTCCGATCACCGGTTTTTCCTTGACCACAAACACGACGCGCAACCCCTCCGGCAGGGATTCGGTCTCGATCCGCACGTCGGTAAAGTAGCCGAGCGCATACAGCCGACGGATATCCTCGCTTACCACGCTGTCCGTGTAGGGCATGCCAGGCTTCGTCTGGATCCGGGCCAGGCAGGTCTCCTTCGCGATGGTGCGCGTGCCCTGCACCTCGACGCTGAGCACCCGCGCGCCCTCTTGGGCAACGCCTGGACTCGCCAACACCCCAGCCGCTGCCCACACGGCCATCCGAACCCCAACCCGCACGCACGCCTGCCTGCCACGATGAGCGCGGGGCAGGCAGGCACCTAAACCCGGGCCAGGTTTTCGAATCGGGTGTACTCCTTGATGAAGGCGAGCTTCACGGTGTCAGTGGGACCGTTGCGTTGCTTGCCGACGATGACTTCCGCAATCCCTTTGATATTCTGCTCGGCCGGTTTGTAAAACTCTTCCCGATACAGGAACAGAACGACATCGGCGTCTTGCTCGATTGCCCCTGACTCACGCAGATCCGAGAGGCGGGGGCGGGAGGCCTCGCCTCGCTGCTCCGGGGCACGTGAGAGCTGACTCACCGAAAGGACGGGAATATTGAGCTCCCGCGCCAGCGCCTTCAGGTTCCGGGAGATCAGCGCGACCTCCTGCTGGCGATTTTCCGACCTGGAAGGTACTTCCATCAATTGCAGGTAATCGAGAATGACTAGGCCGATGTCATGGCGTGCCTTGAGCCGTCTCGCCTTCGCCCGAAGCTCAAGGATCGTGAGTCCTCCAGGACTATCCTCAATGAAGATCGGCGCCTCGGAGAGCTTGCCGGCGGCCTGGGTGAGTTTCGGCCAGTCGCTGGTCGAGAGCATTCCCGAGCGGACGTGATGGGCGTTGATTCGCGCGTGCGAGCAGAGCATCCGCTGCACGAGGTGCTCTTTCGACATCTCGAGGCTGAAGATCGCCACCGGGACCTTCTCGACGAGCGCCACATGTTCGGTGAGGGTCATCGCAAAGCTGCTCTTGCCCATGGCGGGCCGGCCGGCGACGACGATGAAATCGGACGGCTGCAAGCCCGCGAGCATCTGGTCCAGCTCCGTGAAGCCGGTCGGGATCCCGGTGATGAACCCTTTGCGCTGGTAGAGCGCATCGATGGTCTCGATGGAACTTTTGATGAGTTCCTTGACTGGTACCGCTTCACGCGTGATCTTTTTCGAGGCAATCTCAAAGATGCGCTGCTCGGCTTGGTCCAGAAGCACATCGGCCTTGTCGGCCTCCTCGTAACATCCTCTCGTGATGTGCGTGGCGGCCCTGATCAGGGATCTGAGGATCGCTTTCTCTTTGACGATGCGGCAGTAATGCTCCACATTCGCCGCTGTAGGCACCAAGCTTGTCAACGTCGCGAGGTAGCTTGGGCCGCCGATCTCTTCAAGGGTGTTGCGCTTCTTAAGCTCGTCACTCAGGGTCACGAGGTCCACGGCCACGTTGTTCGTGTACAGGGCAATGATCGCCGAAAAGATCTTGCGATGGGCCTCCTTGTAGAAAGCTTGTTCTTCCAGCAACTCCGCAGCCGAGGCAAGCGCTTCTTCCTCGAGCAACATCGAGCCCAGGACCGCCATCTCCGCCTCCAGATTCTGGGGCGGCATTCGTTCCAGCGTCGCCAGTTCAGGTAAATCCATCGTGTTTATCGCTGATCTACGCTGATGGCCACGCTGATCGACGCCGATGATCTGCGTGAATCCCCGCCTGCCCCGATATTCACTGGGCGGGCAGGAGCGTAGCGATCAGCGTCATTCAGCGTTTAGGCTTTGACGACCCACAGCTTGAGGGTGGCCGTCACCTCGGGATGCAACCGCACAGGGATCTCGTAGATCCCCAGGGCCTTGATCGGTTCCTCAAGTGCAATGGCGTGCTTCTCCACCGTGATCCCTTCTTGCACGAGGGCCTGGACAATGTCGTGCACGGTGATGGAGCCGAAGGCGACCTCCCGCTCGCCCAGGTTCAGTTTCATGGTCAGCGAGCGGCTTTCGAGCTTCTGTTGAAGCTCTTGAGCCTGCTGGTGGACCCGTGCAAGCCGCCGTTGCGCTTGCCGTTTGCGCTCCTCCACCGCCCGCACGTGATCAGGGGTCGCCGGCAAGGCCAGACCGCGTGGCAGCAAGTAGTTGCGCGCGAACCCTGGCTTGACGTGCACGACCGTCCCTTCCTTGCCCAGTTGCTCAAGATCCTTGAGAAGAATCACGTCCATATAAATTTTGCTACGCAAAATTTATTAGATCGCCACGTACGGCAGCAAGGCCATGTAGCGCGCCCGCTTGATCGCAACGGCAAGCCGTCGCTGGTGCTTCGCGCACGTCCCGCTCAAGCGCGACGGGAGGATCTTGCCCCGCTCGGTCACATACCGGAACAGGCGCTCAAGTTCTTTGTAATCGATCTCCTCCACCCGGTCCGCGCAAAACCGGCAGGGCTTTTTGGGCCATCGTCGAACAATCGGCATCAAACTCCTTTCAACAGATCAACGAATTTCGGATTGTGAATTTCGGATCATCGGCCTTTTTAAATCCGCAATCCGCATTCCACAATCCGCAATTTAGAAGGGCGGCTCTTCCTCTGGTGTACCTTCCCCACTTGCGGGTTCATCCACCGCCAGTTCCTCAGCCGGCTCAGGACTCGGGGCGACAGCGCCTTGCCGCGGGCCGAGAAACTGCACACGGTCGGCCCGCACCTCAAGCGTCGAGCGGGTCTTGCCGTCCTGCTCCCAGCTCCGATAGATCAACCGGCCTTCGACAAACACCAGCCGTCCTTTTGTGAGGTACTGCTTGCACGCTTCGGCCTGTTTGCCCCACACGATGACCCGCACAAAACAGACCTCTTCCTTCGGCTCAGTGTTGGGTCTTGTGATCGGTGTGTTGACCGCGAGGCCGAAATTGACCACCGGGGTCCCGCTGGGCACATAGCGCAGCTCGGGATCGCGGGTGAGATTGCCGATCAGAAACACCCGATTGAGGTTCGCCATAGCCATGTTCCTCCAGAAAATTTCTTCGTGGGTGGGCTCGCCCACTTATAAATTCTGCGAAGCAGAATTTATCCGGTTGAGAATTAAAAAGCGCACGATGGCCTCGTTGAGCCTAAACAGCCGCGCCAGCTCCTTGAGCCGGTCCGGGCCCATGCGGAACTGGACGAGGTGATAGTACCCCTCGCTCTGGCGCGCAATCCGGTAGGCCAAGCGGCGACGGCCCCAGCTCACCGAGCGGTCAATCTGGCCACCGAGCTTC
>Ga0137796_10001301_pt1 | contig 14387 bp, 13 predicted proteins | sample OV2TP3_FD_97704 | JGI IMG/M metagenome (GOLD analysis project Ga0137796, IMG submission 97704)
CGAGGAGTCCACCGGCAGAAACGTAGATCCTTTCTTTGATCAATGGATCTATGGCGCCGGCGCGCCCAAGCTCACGCTGAGCTACACATGGGACGGCGCCGCCAGGCAGGTGAAGCTGAGCGTGAAGCAAACGCAGAAACAGGAAGGCCGCGTGGGTGTCTTTCGTTTCAAAACTACCGTGGACCTCCTGACTGCTACCGGCGTGAAGTCTCATCCGATATTCGTGAGCGACGCAGAAGAGGAGTTTTCGCTGCCTTCCGAGGAGAAGCCGCTCGCAGCCATCTTTGACCCGCAGAACGCAATCCTCAAGCGCGTGGAGTTTAAGAAGGAGACTGCTGAGTGGATCTATCAATTGCAGCACGCGACACATGTCTCGGCGCGGCTCGATGCAGCCCGAGCGCTCGGACGCATCAAGGACAATGCCGAGGTCACCTCAGCCCTCGCTGATGCGTCGCGGAAGGACACCTTCTGGGCCGTGCGCGTGGAGGCAGTCCGTGCGCTGGCGCAGACGGGCGGAAGCGAAGCGCAGAAGCAGATCGTCACTGCGTTGGACGACGACTCCGTGGCCGTCCGGCGCGCCGCGGTGGAGGCGATGGGGCGCTTCAAGGACGATCCCGGGGTGGTGGCACGCATCGAAACGATCTACCGCGACGACAAAGCATGGCGCGTCCGCGAAGCTGCGCTGGGCGCGGTGGCCCGTCAGAAGCCCGCCAACGCACTGGATACTCTGAAGGCCGCCATCGATACGGAATCACCGGACGACATCCTGCGCAACCAGGCGCTACAGAGCATCGGCGGCCTTGGTAAAGATGAGGCTGTGCCACTGCTGCTGGAGTGGGCTCGGCCCGGCCGTCCGGATGCCACGCGCCGCGCCGCCATCGGCAGCCTCAGCCGGCTGGACGCGAAAAACAAGGAGCTCACGGCAAAGCTGCTCGAGTACCTGCGCGAGCCGCGGCGCTCCGTGAATTTTCAGTTCACCGTGTTTGGGGCCCTCGTGCAGCGCGGAGATACCAGCGCCCTGGAAGCCATGGAGCAGTGGCTCAGCAGCGGCACCAGCGAAATGCTGGCCAATTTCATGCGTCCCATGCTGGCACAATTCAAAGAGCAGGGCGAAGGCCCGGGGCGAGGCCGCCGGGGCAACACTGCCACCGGTGAGGGCACGGCTAACAGCGCCGGTGATGCCTCCAGCAAGATGATCCTCGATGCGTTGCAGCGGCTGGAAAAGGCTCTCGCGGTGCTGGACGAGCGCGTCAAGAAGATCGAAGAAAAAGTCGCAAAGCCCTAGTCCGGCTGGCACCGGGCAGCCGCTATTCCGCCAGCAGGATGCGCAGGTCGCGCAGATTGTTGCCGGTGGGACCGGTCTCGATGGTGTCGTCGAGCATCCGGAAAAACGTGTACGCATCGCTGCGGCGGAAGAAATCGTCCGGATGGAGCTCCGACATGATGGCGCGCCCGTGGCTCTGCCCGTCCGCCACCGCACCCGCGGCGGGGCTGTTCCCGTCCACGCCGTCCGTGCCTGCGCTCAGCACCGCGATATTCCGGCTGGCAATTTTCTCCACGCAATTCAGCACGAAGGCGGAATTGCGCCCGCCGATCCCCGTGCCGGTCACCGGGCACGACACTTCTCCGTCGGCAATCACGCAGACCGGCTGGGCGGAGTGTTCGCGCTTGAGCACCGCCAATTGCTTCAGCAGGTGATTCGCCGCCTTGGGCAGTGGCCAATCGTCGGATGCGTTGTCGCAGAGGGTCGTAAAGCCACGCGCTTCCGCCGCACCCTTCGCCGCGCCAAACAGATCGCGCACTCCGAGAAGCAACTCAAAGTGCGCACGCGCAAACGCCGGGTCGCCCTCCTTCGGCGTCTCCTCCAGTTGCCGCGACTCGATGCGCGCGCGAATCGAAGCGGGCAGCTTGTCGAGCAAACGATATTTCTCGGTTACCTTGTACGCCATCTCAAACGTGGTGGGATCAGGCAGAGTCGGTCCGGACGCCAGCGCTGATTCCCTCCCCTCTGGCACATCCGACACGCCAAACGTCACTTTGGTCGCCGCGGGCGCGGCCGCTGCCAACCGCCCGCCTTTCACCGCAGACAGGTGCTTGCGCACCGCATTGATCTCATCAATCGGCGCGCCGCAAGTGACCAGCGCATGATTCAGCAACTGGACCTCTTCCAGTGTCACATCGTCGTAAATCGGTAATTCCATTAGCGCCGAGCCGCCGCCGGAAAGCAGGAAGAAAATCAGCGAACGCTCGTCACAGCCGCGGACCAGATCCAGCACCGCGCGGCCTGCGGCCAGACTGTCCTCATTCGGCACCGGGTGCCCGCTCAGAAAAGTTCGGAAGTCGGGTAGCGCCTCCGGCAGCAGGGTGGGCGACGAAAGGATGCCGGTCGCCGAATAGTCCGGCGCCAGCGCGTCGAGCAGGCCGCGTGCGGTAGCGTACGCGGCCTTGCCGACGGAGACGACATGAATCTTGTCGAATGCGGTGAGGTCAATGGTCTGGCCGGCGCACTGAATCTGGGAGCCGTTGCGGCCGAGCTTGCGGCGAATCGTTGCTGGAATGTCAATCGCCGCCAGCGCCTCATGGAAAATCGTCTTCGCAGTCTCTTTCAGATTCGGCATCGCACCGCATATGTAACCACAGATGAACGCAGATAAACACGGATGTTTAGAGAAAACGGGGAAGAGTTGTAGGGCGCGAGCCAACGAACAGGTTCGAGCTCCTAGTCCCTCGACTCTACTGCCTGCCGCGCTCCTGCTCCTGCGTAGTGGGGGGCACCAGCCCGTTCAACCGGTAATAGACGACGAGCTGCCCGAAGTGCTCCCCCGCATGGTTCGACGCCACACCAAACACCGTGCGCAGCGAAATCATGTGATCGGCGAAGGGATGCTTCACGGTGCGGGACATGCCTTCGTCGCCCAGTTTCTGGATCAGCGCCGCGCCGTCGGCATACGACTCCTTGAGCACCCCCACCACGTCGGCCTTCGTGTTGCGTCCCGCATGCGTTGCCCGCGTCTTCTCGCCGCCAGCCAGTCGAATGAAAAAGTAATTCGAGCTGGCCACATGCAGCATCTGCTCTTTGAACGAGCGCACCTCCGGCGTGGGTTTGTAGTCGTACTTTTCCTCCGGGAACTGCTCCGCCATGTCGACAATCATTTTTGTGATGCGCTCCCACATCTCCAGCGCTTCGCCCGCCGGCCCCGGCGACGGCTTCACCTCCGGCGCTGCCTTTGCCTGCTGCGCTTGCGCCGCCGCGGGCCACGTGAAGGCAAGCATTGCCAAAGCAGCCATCCATTTTCCGTAACGCATAGTCCCCTCCCCCGGCTACGAATGCAGATATCAAACCACAAAAGCAGCCGTGCGTGTGTACGGAAACTGGGCAGCATCAAAAGGCACTGCACGCTTTGAAGGAACCGGAGTTCGGAGTTCTGAGTTCTGAGTTCTGAGTTCTGAGTTCTGAGAGTTTGTTTCATCTGTGTTCATCCGTGTTCATCTGTGGTTACATCTTCCTATGGATGTGAAGGCGCTCGAAGCACAACTCCATGCCGAAGGCTTCCGCCGCACCTACACGTGGCAGGATGGTGCCGGCGCGTTCTACCCAGACCACACGCATCCGGTGGAGACGGCGCATGTGGTGCTGGAAGGCGAGATGACACTCACCTGCGGCGGTGTTTCGCGCACCTACACGGCCGGCGCGCGCGCGCCCGACGTCCCTGCCGGCGCCGTGCACTCCGCCAAGATGGGCCCGCGCGGCTGCCGCTATCTCATCGGCGAAAAAGAGCTAGCCACAGATAAACACGGATGAACACAGATTCAGGTCAGGGACCTGGATTACTCTGGCTTGCTCATCTGTGTTTATCTGTGTTCATCTGTGGTTTCCAAAGCCAGTGCGCGGTCGAGCAGTTCAACCACGTGGAGGATTTCGCGTGGCACAGGCTTTCCAGCCTGTGTGCCCCCAGCCTGCGGATGGCCGTACATGGCCAGGCCGGCGCGGAGTTGGAGGATGCAGCCGGGGTTGGCAGTGACGATAGCGTGCGCGCCAGTGGACGCAGCGTGTCGCATCTTCTCTTCCAGGATGGCGAGCGACGCTTCCGTCTGCGTGACGTTGTAGACGCCGGCGGAGCCGCAGCAGTAGTCGGCCAGCGGCATCTCCACCAGCTCAACGCCGGGCACGGCGCGGATCAGCTTGCGCGGGGCGTCTTTTACTTTCTGGCCGTGCACCAGGTGGCAGGAGTCCTGATAGGTGACACGTAGCGGCGCGCCGTTGCGCGACACGTCCCGCAGCGGCGCGGTCAGCCCCAACTCGGCGAGAAACTCCGTCACATCCCGCACCTTCGCTGAGAATTGCGCCGCGCGGCCTGGGGGAGAAACCAGATTCCCTCCCTCAGGAGCTGAAGCCACTGAGGGAGAGTGGGCGGTTGCGCCCATCAGCACGGCTGAAGCCGTGCCCTCCCCCTCCTTTGAAAAAAGGTGTGTGTATTCCTTCAACGTTGAACCGCATCCTGCGGCATTGGTGACAACCGCGTCGAAGTTGCCGCGCAGAAACACATCCATGTTTTTCACCGCCAGTTTACGTGCAGTGTCACGCACGCCCGCGTGAGCGCACAGTGCTCCGCAGCAGACCTGCCCGGCGGGCACCACGACTTCGCAGCCGTTGGCCGTGAGCACGCGAATCGTCGCGTCGTTGAGCGCTGTGAACGTGACCTGCGCCAAGCAGCCGCCGAAGAATGCCACGCGCGCGCGCTTCGTTCCCTGTGCGGGATACGTCTTGCCAAGGCGCGTGAAGAAAAACTCGCGATCAATCGGCGGCAGCAGCCGTTCCCGCTGCTCCATACCGAACAATGTCAGCACGCCGCTGGCGCGCGCCAGCGTGGCCAGCCCGGAGCGCTGATAGACCCGCAGTAAACGCGCGACTGCTGCAATCCGCCGCGGATGCGGCAGTAGATCCTCGAATACAAGCCGGCGCAGCAGCCGTGTGACGGGCGCGCGGCGGTAGTTCTGTTCGATCTGCGCGCGCGTGACTTCCACCAACTTGCCGTACTCGACGCCAGAGGGACACGCCGTCTCGCAGGCGCGGCAATCGAGGCACTGGTCGATGTGTTTCACAAACACCTCGCCCAGTTCGAGCTGTCCGTTGTCCACCAGCAGCATCTGACGGATGCGCCCGCGCGGGGAATCGGCCTCGAGTCCCCATAGGCGGTACGTCGGACAGTGATTCAGGCACAGGCCGCAGTGCACGCAGCGTGCGTAATCTTCCCATTGCGGCTTGTCGTCGCCGGTGAAGCCGCTGGTTGGTTTGGCCTGCGTCGCCATGGTTGCGGTGAGTTACAAGCCTCCGACGAAGCGGCCGGGGCTCAGAATGCCGTGCGGATCGAACACCTGCTTCACGCGCTTCATCAATTCCATGTCCGGACCCACGGGCCCCCAGGAGTTCACGCGGGACTTGATTTCTGTGGGGCATCGTTCGAGCACGGCCCGAGGCATTCCACCGGTAGAACTCATCGCGGAACGAATCGCCGCCTCCAGTCGCTCCGTCGTGCCTTCCGTGCCAGGCAGCAGAACCGTGTACAGCGTTGCCCCAGCGCGAACCACGTTGGCGCAGCCAAGCCCGTTTTGCGCGGCCAGCCGCGCGATCTTTTCGCAGTTCGCGGTGACATTTTGCGGCAAGACACCGGTGCGCAGCACAGCCGCGTCGGGGTATTGTTCAGCAACGATGCGCAGGAACTCTCGAACGCGACCAAGCAGCTCCTTCTTGTCTGCGTCCGTCAGGGCCACGAACGCAGCCGCACCCGACTGCTCTGCAAGCTGCGCCAGGTCGCGCGCGTGCCGTTCGACTACTGCCTCGTGTCCAATGGCGACCGCCACCACACACCAGGAGCCTTCCGGAAGCTTGGGATTTGCGACGATGCGTGCCGCGCCCGGATCCAGAACTTCAACCAGCGCGGGCTTAAGGGACGACTGCGCAATGCGACGGCAGAAGTCCAGCGCACCCGCAGCGTCGGAATACGAAGCCACAAAGCCGCGCTGCGCCCGCGGCAGGGGAAAGGTGCGGAAATTGGCGCGCGTGATAATCCCCAGCGAGCCCAGCGCGCCGAGCAGCAGCTTGTGCGAATCGTAGCCGGCCACGCTTTTCACCACGCGGGCCCCGCTTTTGCACAGCTTGCCGTCACCGGTTACGAATTCCAGGCCCAGCAGAAAGTCGCGCGGCCCGCCAAACATGTAGCGGAGAGGCGAAATCGAGTTGGTGGAGAGGATCCCGCCAATCGTGGCGCGGTCGTACCATGGAACCAGTAGCGGCAGCCACTGGTTCTTTTCTCGCAAGGCTTCTAACAACGCGCTGACGAGCATGCCACCCTCGACGCCCAGCGTGAGGTCACCGGGGTCGTAGGCCACGACACGATTCAGGCGCGACAAATCCACCGCAATGTCATAGCGGACCGGCGGCATTCCCACGCCGAGTTTGCTCCGGCCGCCACAGGCAATGAGGGCAAGCTTCTCGCTGGCCGCGAAGCGCACGACCTCGGCAACTTCCTCTGCGCTGCCGGGCCGCACCACCGCGCCGGGATTCCTGCCATCCACGGAGTAGCGCGTGAGTGCGGCGGGGTCTGCAAAGTAGCTTGCTTCTCCGACGATGCTGGAGAGTTGCGCGAAGGCGGTTCCCGTTGCGGGGCTCATGCGGGTGGGCCGGAGACGGGTGTTGGAGCGGCAGGTTCAGAAATCGGCAGCGGGCGGACGCGGATTTCGCCGCAGCCCTTGCTCGACGGAAAGAACTTGTCCGGGTTCAGCAGGCCCGTCGGATTGAAGGCGTCGCGGACGCGCCGCATCAGCCCAAGATCGCTCTCGCTGAAGAGCAGCGGCATCAGTTCGTTTTTCTCCATGCCCACGCCGTGCTCACCGGTGATGGAGCCGCCGACGGAGATGCAGAACTCCATGATCTCGTGCGCGGCGCGCACCACGCGGTCGAATTGCTCGTGGTCGCGCACATCAAACGGAATCAGCGGGTGCAGGTTGCCGTCTCCGGCGTGAAAAATGTTGCCGACGGGAAAGCCGTACTTCGCGCAGACGGCGTCGATGTGGCGCAGCGTTTCCGGCAGGCGCGTGCGCGGGATCACGCCGTCCTGCACGTAGTAGCTCGGTGAGAGCCGGCCGACGGCGCCGAAGGCATTCTTGCGTCCTTTCCACAGCAGATCGCGCTCGCGGTCGTCCTTAGCCACACGCACGTCGCGCGCATGACACAGCTTGCAAACGTCGATAACGTCCACGGCTTGTGCCTCAACCGCTTCGCGCAATCCTTCGAGTTCGATCAGCAGCACGGCGGCGCTATCGAGCGGGAAGCCCGCGTGCGCAAAAGCTTCGACGGCGCGCAGCGTCCAGCCATCCATCATTTCGCACGCAGCAGGGGTAATGGCGCGGCCGGTAATCTCCACCACGGTCTGCGTGCAATCATCCACGCGGTCGAAAATCGCGAGCAGCGTCTTCACCGCTTCCGGCTTGCGCGTAAGCTTCACGGTGATTTCGGTGACGATGGCCAGCGTGCCTTCCGAGCCGACCATCAGCCCGGTCAAATCGAAGCCCGGCGTCTCGGCCGCCTTGTCGCCGATGCGCACCACTTCCCCGCTGTCGGGCAGCACAATCTCGAGGCCGGTGACATGGTTGGTGGTGACGCCGTAGGCCAGCGTGTGCGGCCCGCCGGCGTTTTCCGCCACGTTGCCGCCGATGGTGCAGGCCTTCTGGCTCGAGGGGTCAGGCGCGAAGTAGAGGCTGTAAGGTTCGGCGGCGCGCGAGAGATCGAGGTTCACGACGCCCGGCTGCACCACGGCACGCTGATTTTCTGCGTCCACTTCCAGGATGCGGTTCATGCGCGGGAAGGCGATCATGATGCCGCCACGCCGCGCCAGCGCGCCACCCGAGAGACCTGTGCCCGCGCCGCGCGCGACGATGGGCGTCTGCGTGCGACTGGCCAGCTTCACAATGCCGACTACATCTTCCGTGCTGCGCGGAAACACCACGCACTCCGGCCGCGCCTGCTCCACCGAGCCGTCGTACTCATACATCATCAGGTCGGTGCGTGCGCTGAGCACGGCGTCGCGGCCCAGCAGCTTCTCCAAATCGCGAATGATGCTCTTTTCCATCTCCTGACCTGCACTATATGCGCGCTGCGAAAGTGAAGCAAGGCGGTCTTAGTCCTTTACTTCGCTTTTCGACTATGCTACTCACCGATATTTGCTCAGGAGAAGGAATGTCCAAGCCCAAGGTATTCGCCACACACCGGCTGTTTGATCCCGCGCGCAAGCTGCTGGCCGCAAAGTTCGACGTGGACTACTGGGAGCACGGCGAGCGGCCGCCGCGCGCTGAAGTGCTCAAGCGCGTGGCCGATGCTCAAGCGCTGATTTGCCTCCTCACTGAAAAGGTCAACGACGAGATGCTCGATGCGGCTCCCGGCCTGCGCATCGTCTCCAATGTTGCCGTCGGCTTCGATAACATCGACGTGGCCGCCTGCACGAAACGCAAGATTGTTGCCACCAACACGCCGGGCGTGCTCGATGAAACGACCGCAGACTTCGCGTGGACGCTGCTGATGTGCGTGGCGCGGCGCGTACACGAAGGCGAGAAGCTCGCGCGCTCCGGACAATGGCGGGGGTGGAATCTCGATCAGCTTTGCGGCGGCGACGTCTGGGGCAAGACGCTTGGCCTGCTCGGCTTCGGACGCATCGGACGCGCGGTGGCGCGGCGCGCCGCGGGCTTCAACATGCGCGTGATTTACAACGATGCGGTGCGAGCTCCGGCGGATGCGGAGAAGGAGTTGCGCGCAGAGTTTGTAGAACGTGACCGCCTACTGGCTGATGCGGACTTCATCTCGGTGCACGTGCCGCTGATGCCGGAAACGCGCCATCTGATGGGCGCCGCTACCTTTGCCAAGATGAAACCGAGCGCGTACCTCATCAACACCTCGCGCGGGCCCGTGGTGGACGAGGAGGCGTTGGTAGCGGCATTGGAGTCGAAGAAGATTGCCGGCGCGGCGCTTGACGTCTATGAGCGTGAACCGGAGATTCATCCCGGGCTGCTGCACCGCGACGACGTGGTGCTGGCTCCGCACATCGCGTCTGCCTCGGTGGAGACTCGCACCAAGATGGCCGTGATGGCCGCTTCCAATGTGATCGCGCTGTTCGACGGCCAGCGCCCGCCCAACGCCCTGAATCCGGAGGTGCTGTGAAGTGAGCGCCGCTGCCCCCGTGCTCCACCCGCATGCCCCGACACAGCAGGAGCAACTCGAGACCTTCGGCACTTCATTGTGGCTGCTGATGGACTTTCTCTGGCTGATTGAATGGCCGTGGGCAGGCTCCGCGGCCGGCGCAGTGGGACTGACCGCGCACCTGGTTGTGTTTCGTTACTTGCCGCGTAATGCTGCCGTGTGGACGGCCAACGGAAGTGCGACTTGCTGGCTGCTGATGAACTTCCTGTGGATGGTGGGCGAGAGCCATCACCTCGATGGACCCCTTCTGGCAGCCAAGCTGGTCGGCTCTGTCGCAGTGGTGTTACTTGCTGTGTCCGTGTGGACGGGCGGCTTGAGCGGACCGGTAATGCAGCAGTTCCGGCGCATCAAAGTGTGGCAGCAGGATCAGCAGGAGTAGCCGTGTATGCCGCTGGTGACGCGCAACAATCCGAAGCTGACGCTGGCCGGTGCGCAGGCCGTGCTTGCGGCTGCTGAAGCCCGCGCGCGTGAAATCGGTGTACCCATGGATATTGCCGTGGTGGATGACGGCGGACACCTGCTGGCGTTTGCGCGACAGGACGGCGCAAAGATTTCGTCGGTAGCGATTGCCATCAACAAGGCGGAGTGTGCCGCCATCCGCCGCAAGCCGAGCGGTCCTTACGAGGTGAACGGGCAGCCCGACCTGCGCGTGTCGCTGGCGCTAGCCATCGGCAGTCAGGCCAGGCAAACTCCGCTCCGCGGAGGCCTGCCGCTGGAAGTGGACGGCGTGTGCGTGGGCGCGATTGGCGTCAGCAACGGGAGCGAAGAGCAAGACACGGACGTAGCCCGCGCCGGGGCCGCAGTGCTGAACGGGGTCTGAGCTCCGGCTCCGCTGCCCACTCATGCTTGCAGCCGCAAGCCGACAAACTTCAAGGGCGACTGCGGGTCACCGTTTGTGTTGCTCGATTTCGACTTGGATTCAGATGCCACAGGGGCCCGACGGTTGGTTCGCCGCGTAGTCCAAATCAGCAGCGCCGGATAAAGGATCCCCAATAGTATTCCCGGGATGCCCATGTATCGAAGCCACACGCCCGCCACATGGACGACGATTACCGCGGTGGCCGAAAGCACGCAAAGGAATCGAGCAGAATGCAATCTCAAGAACAAGGCAGTCCCAGCAGAAAGAAACAGGACTCCTGCCAGGACCCCGAGTGTGCCCACAACCGTATTCCCCAATTGGTATCCAAAGTAGTAGATGGCCTCTTCCGCGCTGGCATACGCCATCAGGCCGCCCACCAGTACGGTAAGCAAGCCAAATGCTCGCTGGCCCGGCGATTTTCCTCTCATGTTTCCTCCCGAAAGCTACCCCAGAATATCTCATGGATAGACACCGTGCCGGGCCGAAGAGTTCCCACGCTCATTTGCGGGGATTCGGGTTCCAATTTTGAGTTCCTTGCCCATTGTTTTCTGCTAACTTATTGCCTTCATGGTTTCGAGAACACAGGCTGGATCGGAGGCTGAATGACGGAGTTTGATCCCAAGATCCTGCAGGAAAAACCGATTCCGCCGCCGGAGGAGTTTTCCAGCCGTGCGCGCGTGGGCTCGCTGGAAGAGTACGAGGAGCTGTACAAGCAGGCGCTCGACGACCCTGAGAAGTTCTGGGCGGAGCAATCCAAACTGTTGCATTGGTTCACGCCGCCCACAAAAACGCTGGAGTGGAACGTTCCGCATGCCAAGTGGTTCGTCGGCGGCAAGCTGAACGTCAGCTATAACTGCCTCGACCGCCACCTCGACAAAAACGGCAACAAACCGGCGCTCATCTGGGAGGCTGAGGACGGCAAAACGCTGCAGTACACGTACCACGAGATGCACGTGGAGGTGTGCAAGTTCGCGAATACGCTCAAGCTGCTCGGCGTCGCAGAAGGCGACCGTGTAGCCATCTACCTGCCGATGATTCCCGAGCTGCCGATGGCGATGCTGGCCTGCGCGCGCATTGGCGCAGTGCATTCGGTCGTATTTGGCGGCTTCAGTGCATCCGCGCTCTCGGACCGCATTCAGGACGCCGGCGCAAAGGTGCTGGTCACTGCCGACGGCGGCTACCGCCGCGGCAAGATTGTGCCTCTCAAGGAAGCAGCAGACACCGCGCTCGCCAGTTGCCCCAGCATTGAGAAGTGCGTCGTGGTGCGCCGCACTGCGGCCAAGGTGAGCTGGGTCGAAGGCCGCGACGTGTGGTGGCACGACCTGACCAAGGACGCGTCGAAAGATTGCCCCGCGGTCGAGCTCGACGCCGAGCATCCGCTCTACATCCTCTACACCAGCGGCACCACCGGCAAACCCAAGGGCGTGCTGCACACCACGGGCGGCTACCTCACGCAGGTTACCTGGAGCAATCGGCTTATTTTCGACCTGCGCGACGACGACGTCTACTGGTGCGCCGCGGACATCGGATGGGTCACCGGCCACAGTTACATCGTCTATGGGCCCCTCGCCAACGGCACCACCAGCATGATGTATGAAGGTGCGCCCGACTTCCCCAAGCGCGACCGCTTCTGGGAGATCATCGAGCGCTACCGCATCAATATTCTGTACACCTCGCCCACGGCCATCCGCGCCTTCATGGCCTGGGGCAACGAGTGGCCGGAGAAGCACAAGCTCGATTCGCTGCGCCTGCTCGGCACTGTTGGTGAGCCGATCAATCCCGCGGCGTGGCGCTGGTATCATGAAGTCATCGGCGGCAAGCGCTGTCCCATCGTCGATACGTGGTGGCAGACGGAGACCGGCTCCGTGCTCATCACCCCGCTGCCCGGCGCTACGCCGATGAAGCCCGGCTCAGCCACGCGGCCCCTGCCAGGAATCGTACCCCGCGTGGTGCACGCTGACGGCATGCCCTGCAAGCCGGGTGAGACCGGCTATCTGGTGATTGAGCGGCCGTGGCCTTCCATGCTGCGCACGATTTATGGCGACGACGAGCGCTTCAAGCGCGAGTACTTCGCCCGCTTCCCCGGCTTCTACTTTACCGGCGATGCGGCCCAGCAGGACGCCGACGGCTACTTCTGGATCCTCGGGCGCGTAGACGACGTGATCAAGGTCGCCGGCCACCGCCTCTCCACCATGGAAATCGAAAGCGCGCTGGTGAGTCACGCCGCCGTGGCGGAAGCCGCTGTCGTGGCCAAGCCGGACGAGGTGAAGGGCGAAGCCATCGTCGCCTTCTGCACGCTGCGCACCGGCCACGAGGCGTCTCCCGGATTGCGCGAACAATTGAAGGATCACGTAGCGGCCGTCATCGGCTCGATTGCGCGGCCCGCCGAAGTGCGCTTCAGCGACATGCTCCCCAAGACACGCAGCGGCAAGATCATGCGCCGCCTGCTGCGTGAACTCGCACAAAAGGGCAACGTCAGCGGCGACACCACCACACTCGAAGATATGGGCGTAATCCAGCGTCTCGCCGCCGCACACGGCAAAGAAGAAGAGTAGGCGTCAGGGTTTCTTCGGTAGCTGGCCGGCCGGCGGCTTCAGGTTGATGTCCAGCGCTTCAAACGGAGTGTCGGCCAGGTTCTCGACGCTGTGTGTTACGGGACCTGAGCTTCGCAGGAAGCCCCGCTTCCCTTCCAGCTCGAGCACGGCACCATCGGCTGTCGGCAGGCGCAGCTTCGCGTCGGTGAGAAAGATTCCCACGTATTCGGGATGACTGTGTACCGAGCCGGTCTGCTGTGGACCAAGCTTGCCGCGCGTGATGCGCACTGCCTCGTTCTCGAATTCGATACCGCCCCGCACGTCCTGCGGGTCCATCTTCGGACAGGATTTCATCGGCGCGCCTTTGAACTCGATGCTGATGATCTCCGTCGGGGATGTGCGCATGTTCCTGATGCTGTGAGTCCTCGGCTCAATGCAGGCCAATTCCCCGGCTTTGGCGCGCAAGTCCTTTGCGGATCCGTCGGGGAGTGTCTCTTGGATGTGGTCGTCGGTGATGAATATTTCGAGACTGGCGGCATCGTGCGTATGCATTCCGCCTCGGAACCCGGGCGGAATGATGGTGCGCTCGATGAGGATCTGGCCGTTCTCGAATTCCTTCTTGCGGACAATCTCGGATTGCGGGCCGGGTGAACTGCTGACCGGGAACAGCACAAACAATATCGCGGCCGTGTACCAAACAAACTGTGCGATGTTCATGGCGCGAGTGTACAGGCAGCTCGCAAGGGCGCGCTAGTCTTGCTTCTCAAACAGGCGTGCCGCCATCTTGGTGACGGTGAAGCGCGGCACTAAACGGTGCGCCTGCGCGCCCAGCCAGTTGCGTCCCCCGGAAACAACCACGCGCTTACCTGCAGCCATCGCGTGCAAACCTACACGCGCAACCTTCTCCGCTGTTTCCGGCACGCGTAAGGCGTGCCGCGGCGACCCGGCGATCTCCTGAAACTCCGTGGTGGTCGAGCCGGGACACAGCACGCACACGCGCACGCCATGCTTGCGCACTTCTTCGGCCAGCGCCTCGGCCCACAGCAGGTCGAATGCCTTGGTGGCGGCGTAAGCCGCCAGGTACGGCACCGGCTGAAACGCAGCGGTAGAAGAGACCACCAGAATGTCACCGCGGCCGCGCTCGATCATCTGCGGCAGGAAGAGATGCGTCAGGTGCATCACGGCGGTGATGTTCACTTGCACCATCTCCGCCAGCCGCGCGAAACTTTGCTCGCGAAACCGGCCGTGCGCGCCAAATCCGGCGTTGTTCACCAGCAGTTCGACGGCGATTCCCATTTCGCGAGTGAAATCGAAGATGGCCGGCGGGGCTTGCGGCGTGCCGAGATCGGCGACCAGCACTTCCACCTCCACTCCGTGGCGGCTGCGCGCTTCCGCTGCCAGTTCGTCGAGCCGCTCGCGGCGGCGCGCCGTCAGCACCAGGTTTGCCCCGCCTGCGGCCAACTGGCGCGCAATCTCGCGCCCGATGCCCGCGCTCGGTCCGGTAACCAGTGCCCACTTCCCACGCCAACGATCCATCACTCCCCCAGATTGCGCGCGCGATTGTGCCACGAAACCGCTGCGTGTGGCCGTCCGATTTCGGACGGTGGCAACCAGGAGCGAACACATCCGTGCGCTCCTTTCGCTGTGACGCGTGCCTGCTCACCCCCGATTCCTCTGATACGTCAAACGTTATATCGTGCTACGATATAGTCGAACCCTGGCAATCGAGTTGCTCTGTTCCGCA
>Ga0137796_10001302_pt1 | contig 14382 bp, 17 predicted proteins | sample OV2TP3_FD_97704 | JGI IMG/M metagenome (GOLD analysis project Ga0137796, IMG submission 97704)
GAAGACCGGCGGGGACCTCAAAATTTCTCTGGCCGCCCCTCGGGGAGAGGGCTTCCCCAAACTCTCTAGGTTGATGCGGCCTTCTTTGTCGCGGATCACCGTCAGCTCCGGAGATTGGATTTCGACCTTTAAGATCACAAGCTGCCTTTTCATGAGCAATTTGCCGACGTCCAGCCGGAAAGAGAGATCCTCGACTTTCAGGAAATCCCCCTTTCCAAAATCAGGATCATCCTCAACGGTCAATCCTTTGAGGTGCAGACTTAACCCCTCCTTAAGCGAAAATCCCAAGCCCATGTCCTTAAAATTCAGAGGACGACCCAAAAGATGAGAACTCTCCGCCAGGATCCGCGGTTTCAAGCGATCCATTTTGAAGGTCTTGACAACGATCGTCACCCCGACAATCACGGTAATAACGATCGTCAACACAATCACCAGAATGAGTTTTAAAATCTTTTTCATTTCAATCTCTGATCCCAAAGCCGGTCTTCGAGGATCGCCTTCCGAGACTCGGTCAATTCCTTAAGCCGCCTTTGTTGCTCTTCCTGCAACTTGCGGCTCTCTACGATCCGATTCTTTTTTTGTTCGATGGCATCGGTTAAATCCTCAGATTTCTGTTTAAGCTGCCGGGGGTCTAAAGAAACTTCTCTTTTCTGTTCAAACTGAGTAACTTTATCCTGGGTGGATTCCCTCAAGGTTCGTTCCTTTTCATCAAGACTCGCGAATCGTTCCTCGAATTGTTCTCGGGCAAGCCTCTTCTCGTTAACAACCCTTTTTTGCTCGCCTTCTACTTTATAAAGGCCAAAGCGATCCAGAAAACGCCTAAGACTAAAGCCTTGGCTGGAATCGGAACGATTGGAACTTACCGATATAAATCCTAGACCGATCCCAATCATTAAAAGGATCCAGAATAAAGCTCGCAGCACAAAGACCTCCTTTTTTTAGAAGCTTGCTCTCAAGTCTAATTTAGAGAGGCGGGTTTGTCAATCCCGATCACTCTGGAGCATCTTGTCCAGTTTTTCCAACTCAAAGACGGGGAGCTGACAGACGTGATTTTCGCAGACGTAAACCGTGAGTTTGCCTCCAATGGGTTTTTGAGGCTCCAAAGAAGGGATGAGAAGCACCAAGGCATTTATCTCCTCATCAGGAGATCTTAAAATCACGACTTTATTGGGAAGGAATTTGCTGTAAATGCTTTTAACCATCCGTGCCAGCTGGGGATCGCCTCTCGATCCCGCCAGGATAATTTCCCGGCTGGGACCCAGAAAGAAATCCAAAGCGATCAGCATTTGACCGTAGGCGCCAGGTCTTTGGCTGATTTCTAAAGAGAAGGCCCCAAAAAGATTCTCCGCTTTTTCCTCCCATTTTTGATCGAGGGTGATGCGGGCCAAACGGATCAGATCCAGGGCAGCGACCGAATTGCTGGAGGGGATCGCTCCGTCATAAATTTCTTTCTGACGCAGAAACAGCTCTTCTGCGTCGGAGGCCGTAAAGAAAAATCCGCCGCGAGGATCATCGCCAAAAAGATCAATCATCGGATTGGCCAACTGCAGGGCCTCTTTCAGGAATTCTTCGTTGAAGGTGGCCTCGTACAAATCCAAAAGTCCGTGAATCAAAAAGGCGTAATCACTGAGGGTGCCGAGGATCGCGGCTTCTTTTTCACGGAATCGATGCAAAAGCCGTCCGTCGGGCTTTCTCAAGTATTTGAGAATAAACTCCGCGGCCTCCGCAGCGGCCCGGGCATAACGCGGTTCTTCCAACACCCGGGATCCAAAGGCTAGCGAGGAAATCATCAATCCATTCCAATCCACAAGGATTTTATCATCCAAATGCGGCCGGGGCCGCCCCTCACGGATCTTAAAAAGCTTCTCTTTCGAGCGCCTGATGATTTGATCGATCTCCTCCGGTGACTTTTGAAAATGACTAGCCACCTGCGGGGATGTCTTTTGAAGATAAAGAATATTTTTCCCGGCAAACTCTCCGTGCGGATCCGAATGGGCGTTGCCCTCTTCCTCCACGCCAAACTGGTAGTTAAAAATCCGCCCGTCTTCCGGGCCCAAAATCTCGATTGTCTCATGCGACCGCCACAGATAGAACGCACCCTCCTTCTTGCTCAGCGGGCGGCCGGATTCTTTTTTAGAAAATTCCTGCGGATCGAAGCTGTCCGCATCCTCGGCGGAGAAAAATCCTCCCTGCGCATCCCGCATGTCTCGCAGGACATATTCAAAAATCTCTCTGGCCGCCTGAGCATACAAGGCCTTGCCCGTTGCCTGAAAGGCCTCCAAATACGCTCTGGCCACAATCGCCTGGTCATACAGCATTTTTTCAAAATGCGGAATCTGCCACCTCTGGTCGGTGGCATACCGGTGGAAGCCGCCTCCCAGATGATCGCATATTCCTCCTCGGTGCATTGCGGTCAAGGTCTCCTCCACCATCTCCAAGGCCTGGGGCTCTTGGGTCCTTTTCCAATACCGTAAAAGAAAAGAAAGATTATGGCCCGAAGGGAATTTAGGCTGTGTTCCAAAGCCTCCGTATTGGTCATCAAAGGAATTCAGAAATTGTTGGTAGGCGCCTTCGAGGATTTTTGTATCCAACGACATACCGGATGCGGCCTGTTGGGTCGCCCCTTGTAACATTTGGGTCAAGCGCTGGCTGGAATGGAGGATCTCCTCCTTCTTTTCGTGCCAGGCTTCGTTAACCGAACGGAGCACATCTTTGAAACCCGGCATCCCAAAGCGGGCCTCCGGTGGAAAGTACGTCCCTCCCCAAAAGGGTTTCCTATCCGGTGCCAGAAAAACCGTCAAAGGCCAGCCGCCTTGGCCCGTCAGGGCTGTAACCGCGCTCATATAAATCTGGTCGATCTCCGAACGTTCCTCCCGGTCCACTTTGATGGACACAAAATACTCATTCATCATCCGGGCGACGGATTCGTCTTCAAAGGATTCGTGCTCCATCACATGGCACCAATGGCACGTCGAATAGCCGATGGAAAGGAGAATGGGCTTATTTTCTTTCCGGGCCTTGGCAAAGGCCTCCTCGCCCCACGGATACCAATCAACGGGATTGTGCGCGTGCTGTAAAAGATAAGGACTCTTCTCCTTAATAAGACGATTGGTGTGTTGATCGCCGGACATCTTAGGGGACAACCACGGTTTCTTCCTTTCGCCCGCCTTCATTGCAGACGGCCGTCACTCGAATGACGTCTTTGGGCTTTGCCTCAAGGGGAATGTCGACAATCAGGACGGAAGGTTTGGTCTGGGTTGGAAAATAGCGAATGATGGGTTCTTGATCATTGGGAGCGATTGTGACCTTTCGGATATGATGCTCGCGGGGATCATGAGCGGCATGCGTTATTTCGATATGCAGGTTCTTCTTTTCTTGATCATAATTGAGCTCCATTTGCGAGGGGGGATGAGCCCACGCTAAAGGGATAAAGCTCAAAAGAATGGTCATTGTGAAAACGGCGAAAGGCATCATACGCAACATCCTAAAAACCCATTACGGCCTTAAGGGTGAATAATCATCCGATTCTTCAATTCCTCTAAATAATGCCGGGTCCTCTTAAAATTCGGAGAGAGATTTTCTACCTCCCTAAATTTCTCCAAGGCGTTGGCGTAATACCCTAGATTATAGAAGCGTACCGCTTCCTTATAAAGGTCATTGGCTTTCGCATTCATATCCCGAGTGTTCTTTTTGTCTTTCTTCTTTTGCGCGGCAGAAGCTTCCTTCTCTGCTTTGAGTTTTTGAGCGGTATCCATTTCCTGGTCGAGAACGCGGGCATACCCCGTCAGATCCTTGATTGCTTTCTCCTTCTGTTTGTCCACCGCCCGGGCCTGTGGCTTCTTTGGGGCTGCCTTTTCTTGAGGAAGGGATTTGTTTTCTTTCTTTTGCTTAGGTTGTTTTCTCTCATCAGAGATTTGACGGTCAATGCGGCTTAAGTATTTGCGGGTGAGTTTATATCCCGGCTTGATCTCTTCAATCTCCCGGAAGACCGTTTTCGCCTGCTGCCATGCTCGCTGGTCATAGAATTTGACCGCTTCCTGGTAAAGGGATTCCAGGCTGGTTAGGAAATCTTTTTTGATCCTGTCTCTTTCTTGCTGAAGGGCGTGTTCCTTTTTTTTAACCTTTCCTTTGGCGGTCACTTGAGCGGGAGGCTTTTGTTTTTTCTTTTGTTTTTCTCTTTGCTCCGATTCTTTTTTGTGCTCAGCCGCCAAAAGCCGTATCTTTTCGCGCTCTCTTTGTTGGGCCTGTCTTTCTTCCTTCCGCTGGCTCGCTTGCGCCAATTCTTTTTGTTTGCGCTCCTCCCTCATTTGCTGATGCCTTTGGTTCCGGGCTTCTTTCTCCTGCCTTCGTTTATCCAGCTCAGCTTGTCTTTGTTTTTCTAAGGCCGCTCTTTTCTCCTGCTTCTGCTCTTGGCTTTGCAGTTTGGCTTGTCTTTCTGCTTCTAATCGAGCACTCTGCTGCGCTTCCTTTTCCTTGGCCTCTTGCTGCTTAACCAGTCTTTTTTGCTTTTCTTTCTCTTCCTGGAGAAGCCTTTGCATCGCTTGTTCTTTTCTGGCCGCAAGATGCTCATCTTTACGCCTTTGGGCTTCTAGCCGCTTTTCTTGATCGAGCCTGCGCTTCCTTTGCTCTTCTTCTTGCTGTTGTTGTTTTCTGGCCGCAAGAAGCTCCTGCTTACGTTTTTCTTCTTCTTGGCGTTGAGACTCTCGGGTGATATCCTCTTGGATACGAGCGAGGTAGCGTTGGGCGAGTTTATAACGGGGGTTCGTGCTTTCTAGCTTTCGGAAGGCTTCTTGGGCCTGTTGGAGTTTCTTGGATTTATACAAACTCAAGGCCTCTTGATAGATTTTCTCTGACTCACGGTTCATCTGCTCAAGTCGCTTTTTTTCAGCAAGCCTGCGCTGCCTTTGGTCTTCTTGCTCTTTGATCCGGGCGGATTCTTCTGGCTTCTTTCTGAATCGGGCTTGGCGCTCTTGCTCTTTGGCCCATCGTTCTCTTTGACGGGCGATCTCTTCATCAATTTGCTTAAGATACTGGTGCGTGGCTTTGTAGCCCGGAAAAAGGTTTTCCACCTGCCTAAACTTCTCCTCGGCTTCCGGGAAGTTCTTGTTTCGATAAAGGGCCAGGCCCTCTTGATACCACGGCTCGACCAAGTCGGTCAACTCTTGGAGGAGCTCTTTGTCCATTAAAAGCTGAAACTGCTTTCGCTCTCTTTCGAATTCCAATTCGGCTTCCCGTTTGAATTGTCTTTCCCGTTGCTTTCTGAGGGACTCTTCGCCTCCATAAACCAACGCCGTCAGGGAACACCTCCACCCACTCCCCTTCTCATCAGAACCGGCATGAAAAGTTCCTGTTGAGCTGGGGAAAAAGAAGAAAAAGACAAGACAAAAGAAAAAGTATCGGGTAATTTTGCTCATATCAGTAGATATTTATATTACGATGGTTATTTATGATTGTAAAAGATTTTTATTTTTTATTAATAGGAACTCCTCACAAGCGCTGATCCTGGGATTGCCCGAGGAAACACCGATTGTCTCTGCAGATCTTATTAAAGTGAAAAAGATAACGGTTTTTAGCCACGAAGCGGTAGGCCCAAGGCCCAATCAACCCTAACCCAGGAAAATACAGGACCGGGATCAACGGATAAAGCATGGGCATCTTCCAGGAAAGCCGGCGCAATACAAAATAACCGCCATAAAGCGAGCCATCGGGCTCAATCCAATGGAGCTGACTGGCCGCACGCTCAACCGTTAAACCGGGATGGAGGCTTTGGGGGGATTGTTCGTTATAATCCACCGGCTTTAACGTGTTAAAAAGATCCATGACCTTAAGCATCCGAACGCTTCCCCGACAGAACTGGCAGCGCCCATCGTAGACCAAAATGCCTTGAACGCCTTTCTCGGCGATTGTCCTTTTTCGCTCAATCCAATCCACAATCTTGTCGGGATGGATAAACAACAAAAGCTGCGGCGGAAAAAGGAAAAAGAAAATCGCCGGAACATCAAAGGTCAACAAAAGAAGAATGTGAAAGATGAAGCCCAGCACAATGGCCGAGCGCCGCGTCTTCGGGTAAAAAAGAAGAAACGGCATCGAGAGCTCCCAAAGAAGAATCGCCACCCCAATCCCATAAGAGAGATCGGGCTTGTTGGCTAAGAACTCCTTGAGAAGAAAATGCTTCACAGAACCCTCGGGTGGATAATTCATCAGATAGTGCATGGGATTCCCTGTGAGCCAATTCCCATAAGGAGGCGTGATTTTGTAAAGGCCCGTATAGAAATAGGTGAAGGCAATCTGCATCTGCAGAAGCCGCTGGAGAAAAAACGGCCGCTTTCTTTTGTAGGCTTCAGGCTCTCCTCGCCGAAGGCAATCCACCGAAAAATAATCCCCGGGATAGGGCGTCAAGCACATCAGAAAAAGCGTAACCAATAGAATGTCCCACGAAAGTGTCCCGATAGGAAAAGAATTCAGGGCATAAAAATAATAACAGCTCAAAAGCATCACAATACCGCTTAGCTGCGTAAAAAGCCCAATCAAGAAAAAAAACCAGGAGACGCAAAAAAGGATCACCCAGAACACAACCACCCCGTCAGGGCTTTTCTGAACGAGCCCAACGACACCGGGCGTGAAAAAGCTGAAATTGTAGGTTTTAAAGGCCGTTTGAAAATAATTGTCCATAAGGTGGCAAAACGAAGGAAGGACGTGAAGGCCCGTCGTCAAGGCCGCAGCGATGCGAAAGAAGCCGAGCCCAATCGAGGGGCGTTCTTCGAGGAAGAGGCGTTGCCAGAGATTTTGCATTGGTCTATGGTCTTTGGTCTCAACTACCGACACTGATACACAATCCTCTGAACCCGATGATAGGGTTCTTTGGTCAGTGAGGGATAATAAACCACCGTCACTAGAAAATTATCGAACCCGGGAAACCGCATCTGAAGAAATCGACAAAACGGCTCCTGCAGCCGTTCATCCAAGACCTCGCTTAAGACATTGCGGTGGATATTGTCATAGGCGATGGCCCGCGTGCGTAAAATTTGATGGGGATCTAAAGGATAGACTTCTTTCCCTTTAACAGCATAAACTTCCGCAAAACTAAACTGGCTATCGACATTGAAAAACATGATCCAGCCGGCCGGAGGAAATAAGAATTTGATTTTGGGAAGCTGCTTTTGGAAAAACGGATTCCAATAAAAGGCGCGCGTGGATTCGTAGTGAAAAACGATCGTCCAGAGGATCACAAAGACGGTAATGATGGTATTACGAAGGCGATGAGGCATATTTTCTATCGTCTTGTAGGGGCAATCCATGAATTGCCCCTACTCGGCAAGATCCTTTTCCGAAAAAACCTCCGCGGTAAAGATCTCGATTGTCGTACCCGGATCCCTCCAGCAATCTTGAGGCAATTCGGCCTTCTGGCTGCAAAGCTGAGAGAGAAATTCCTCTTTGGTCCATCCGGTTTCGGTGGCTACCTGTGGGAGGAAAACACCCTGCGCCCGATGATTGCCTCCATCTTCGTGACTGATAATCACACCGTGATGGCCCATTTGAATCTGAGCCACATCCCGAATCACTTCCGGTTTCGACAAAATCGAGACCTCCACGTCAATCGCCTTTAATTCGTCTTGGGTTACCGCAGAAAAACGCGGATCTTTGGTCGCAGCCGAAATCGCCATATCCTGTACGGTCAGATACAATGGCCCGTTGGAAAAAATCCGGCCAATGCATCCTCTTAATTGTCCGTTTTTCCTGAGGGTCACAAAGGCCCCTTCTCCTTTCCCTAAGCGGGGATCCGTTTCTTGAAGCGGAGTGACCCGACCGGTTTCGACATAATTCTTAACAGTCTCTTTTGCGATTTGGATCAATCTCTTTTTTTGAGACAGGGTTAAGGATGAGACCGCTGGGCCGGCTGGGTCTTGGGTCGAACCGTCTTGGGTGAAGACAACCGCCGAGTAACCAACGACCCGGCTGTTGTCCCCCGTCACATTCCCCGAGTGGGCATATTTCAAAACTTCGACACCTTTGAGATGGCGCTCCAGCGCATATAAGAGCCCGGTCACAACCGGGGTCAATCCGCAGAGCTCGGTCTCGCCCCGGCGGCTGCTATTCCACAGCTCCTCCGGATTTAAATCCTTAATCAACGATAAAGCCTGGTGATCCATCATCTTGGCGACCCGGGCCTCGTGATAATGCGAGAGATCGGTGGAGATCACAATCAAAACATCTTCTCTCGTTCCAATGAATTGGCTCAGGCTGTGGGCGAGGCTCTGACAGACTTTGTAATCGGGCCGGCCCATCAAGATGGGAACGATTTTAAAATCTTTGAATGTCTTCTGCAGAAAAGGCAGTTCCACTTCCAGAGAATGCTCTTGGGAAAAAACCTGAGGATTAAAACCAAATTGGGGATCGGACTTGATCAGGGCCTGGGCAAATCCCTCATCCACGTCGATTTTCCCTAAGGGTGTTTGGAAACCCCCTTTCTCCCAAACCGAAATCCCTTCAAAATCAAAGTAATGGCTTGGGGCCATCACAATGATCGTCGCATAGCGCCCCTGGCCCGCCGCCCGGAAACTGTGGGCCGCCACAGCACCGGAATACAGATAGCCGGCATGCGGGGCGATCAGCATCTGAATTTTTTGTTCGTGAGGTTTTCGGTCAGCCGACTCAAAGAAGGCGTCAATTTGGCGGGAAAGCTCGCTGGCATCAGCCGGATAAAATTGACCGCTGACGTTCGGTTGTTTGATCCAAGAGATCCCTCCCTCACCGGGAGAGGCCCCCCAAACTCGCGGAGTCATCAGAGTCCCCATAAAAAATATCACAGCAAAAAAAATCTTTCCAGTTGCTGGCTGAGTCAGAAAACACCTCTTTAGCCCGTAAACCCCGTAAAGGAGTGTTGATCTTTGCCTCTACGGGGCTACGGGCTTGACGGGGGCCGTCCCGCCAAAGGCGGGACGGCCCCATAGATTAATTTTTTTTTCTGAAATAATGCTGATCCACGCTAAACTGAATGGTGCGCTCCAAACGGATCATCAAAAAGGCAATATAAATCCACAGCACACCATCGAATAAAAGGGTCACGGGAAGCGGAAAGGAAAAACCTTCCCCAAAGCAGCCGCAGTCTTTAATCGGTAGATTCCGGATGATGGCCTGCCCCACAACCCCCATAAAGATCGTCACCAAGATCAACAACCCGCGCAGGGCCCAATGGGTCCACAGCCCCAGGATGACAAACACCCCCAAAATCAACTCTATCCAAGGCAAAACGATGCTGACGGCGACATCAAAAGGGTGAGACAAGACCTGATAATTTTGGATGACATAAAGAAAATTCTGGTAGGGCGAAAGCAATTTCTGCGTGCCGGAGAAAACAAAAAGGACCCCGATCCAAATTCTTATGAAGACCAAAGCATTAATTTTTAATCCTCCCAAAATAATTCATGAGCTCCGATTCCAGGGAATTAAACCCCACGACCATTTTCTCATTCACAAAATACGTCGGAGTGGACTGGACCCCCCGGGACTGCCCTTCCTTTTTATCCTTAAAGATGGCATCGGTTGTGGCCTCGTTGGCCAGACACACCTCCAGCTTGTTGAGATCAAGCTGGGCTCTTTGACAAATCTCGCCAAAGACCGGCTCAGGATTGATCAAGTCCTTCCACTGCGATTGTCTTTTCAGGATAAGGTCGGCCACGGGCCAGAATTTTCCTTGCTCGGCGGCGCATTCGGCATAGCGGGCGCTGCGCACGGCGTGGCGATGGGTTCTCTCCAGCGGAAAATATTTCACCTCCAAATACAGCTCCTGCGGCTTATTCCTGATCACCTCATCCAGAAATAAAGCCCCCTTGGCACAGGCGGGACATTGAAAATCCATGAATTCGGTAATCTTAAGAGGGGCTTCGGGGTTTCCCTTCGCCCGGGGAGAGATTGGGATTGACGAAAGGGTGCCGCTGGATCCTTTTACCAGTTTTGTGCCGTAGATGGCGGCGACACAAAAAAGTACAACCACCAACGCAAGAAATTTTTTATTCCGGAGATCTTTGCTCATGGGTTATGGGTGAGTTGAAATGAGACGGGTATATTCTAACATAGTTCCCACTGAAAAAACAACCGAACAGTGGGAACTATAATAGTAGTGCGGCGCAAAAACTTTATTTCTATACGATTTACTATAGATTATCAAGATCTTTTGGAAAGCGTTATCTTCAACGAGAGAATGTCAAAATGTCAGGCTGAAGGGAATAAATTCTAACCACGGATAATGGCAACGGCCCCATCAACGACCTCATCAATCTTTTCTCGTTGCACATGTCCGACTTTATACAAAACAATATGCCGATCTGCCGTAAATAGCCGGTTAGGCCTGACATTGCTTTCTATGGGTAAAGCCCCGACATTAAAATCCATCGTTTTCAGTTTAACGGCAAAATCATCCTTAACATCGCGGCTGGTGATCTGGCAAAGAATAATATCGTCACCGGGCAAAACCGCCAATACAAAGGCCGGGCGTCGTTTGGCATTCGTTAGATCCGAAAACGGAAAAGGAACGACAACAACATCGCCCTTTACAAATTTTGCCACGCTTTGTCCTCTTGAGACAAATTCCAGTCTTTTCGCAGAGCGGACTCGCTCGTCATCAACGCTTCTAATTTGCCGTTGGTTTTTTCTTGTTTTGCTTTGACAGGAAGAACGATGATTTCAACTTCCACATTTCTAAACCTTACGGGCAAATCGACCGTAACCTGATCGCCCCTCACCTTCTTAATTTCCCGAATCGCTTCCATAGGCATCCTCCTGATTTCTCCCGGAATATCTTTAATACAAGTATAACATCCTAATGATATTAATCAAAGTAGTAACCGTCATAGGATTTGGGATTAAAAATATCATCCCCGCCCGGCTTATTTTATTCCAAACAGTCTATTGAAGACAGGAAATTTCCACAGCCCAAAACCGCTGATGACCAAAATGGGGATAAGAAAAATTTTCACCACCCATTGGAAAAGGACGTTCTGGCCAAAGGGCGAATAGACGTAACACAAAAGGATGGCTCCGATCACAAGGTGCACCCACCGTAAAATTGATCGAAGTTTATTGGGGGTCAAGGGCATATCACTGCTTTAATTTGAGCTCGGTCCCATCCTTCGGGCAGAACTTCACATCTTCCGTATAGCTCGCTCCGCACACGGGACAGAATTTCTTTTCCATCTTTTCGCCAACCAGCATCCCCCCGACGGCTCCAATAGCCCCGCCAATGGCCGCGCCTTTCACATCATCTCCGGTCTGATGACCGATAATACCGCCGATCGTGGCTCCTCCCAAACCGCCGACGGCAGCCCCTTTTTGGGTCGTGGTGCAGCCCATCGTCCACAAAGCCAGCATCAATACCCCTAAGAATAATTTTTTCATAGAGCCCGTCCTTTCTGTCATTCCCTATGATCGGTGATCAAAACCCTGTTGTGAAAACCCCAATGCTAGGCATGCTCCTAAAATTGGGGCCCTTCGGAAATTTCTCTGGAATTATAGTGTATTCCCTTTGAGCGATCAACAGCTTTCTTAAAGAAACGATGGATCACCGGACCGTGCGCACAATGAGAAACTTGGTATCACCGGCTTTGATCTCGATTTTTCCTAGGCTTAAGCGTTCCATGAGAACGTGATCACGATCGAAATTATCTAAAAACAAATCGTAGCGTCCAGGCTCCAGGATTAATCGGGCCACGCGAATCTCGGAGGGCAAGGTCTGCCAGCTCCGTAAATCCGCCTGCTCGGAGACCAGATTAAAAAGGCCCGAGGCGATCTTGAACCCCAAGGCCGGATCCTCCCCATATTTCTTTCGGATCGTCCGCTCTGTGGTTTTTTCTAAAAAATATTTTCCCGCTGGACGGGCCGCGGCCTTGGCCATCACCCGGAACCGGCGGTTCTCCAAATTCTTCATGGCAATCCGGGCGATATCCTGCGCCAACTGGGATTCGCTTTGAACGCTGCGCCCTGCCGCATCATAAGCCACCACCTGGGACGAGCCGATTTCAGAAAAGCGCTCCTCGTAGCGCGGAAAGGCCAGCTTGGTGATGAATCCATCCGGCAAGGGGATCGGTAAGGAGCTCTGGATTTTAAGGGGGCTTAATCCATTATACTGAATCAAATAAACCTGGGCCTTTGTCCTTTTTTCTTCCAGACTTCTAAAGGGGGCAGCGGGATATTGACTTCGATATTTTGAGAATTCTTCCTCCCCCATCCATCTCGCTGCCGAAAGCAAATTCTCTTTCAAAATTGGGGGGACCGGCAGATTGTAATGGGTCGCGTAATCGCTTTCGTAGGCTTCCACAGCCTTGCGATAGGAAATAAAGGCGTCGTTATAATCCTCGGCACTTCGATTGGCTTCATAAAGGACCCCTATCAAAAACCGGGCGAAGGCATCTTCCTTGTAAACATTCTTTTGATCCGAGGCATATTGGCTGTTGATCACGTTGAGCTTGGAATCCACGTCCCGGGCCTCCACGAGGGCCTCTGAGAAATTGTTGAGCACGGCAAAATTCAAGGCCTGAAAGATATTGACCAAGACATGCTCAAAATCCTCCCCGTGATACGCGTCGGTGTAATCATTGATCAGCCAAGTCGCCGCCCCCTTCGTCAGGGAACGCATATACAGCTCATCAAACTTGAGCTTGACTTGCTCGAAGGCTGAAATGCTCTCTTCGTATTTTTGAGCCAGATGCAAAACCAAGGCCTTATCGAAAAGATAAAGGAGCTCGTTGTTCCGGCCGTAGCCTTCGGGGTAAGACTCAAGGACTTTTAAGGCTTTTTGAGGTTTGTCGGCGACAATGAGGCTGTTGATTTGAGGTTGGAGGTTAACGGACGTGGGAGCACAGGAGGAAAGAAGGACGGGAATGAAAATGAATAAAAGACATTTTAATCTCCAATGACAAATGTCCCTGGCCCGCCAAGCATCGCAAATGCCAGGGCGGGCAAAATCCAAATCAATCTTCCAATGTCTAATGTCAAATCGTTGATGACCCATTGGACATTGGGATTTGAAGATTCATTTGGATTTTGGAATTAGACATTGGACATTCCCTACAGCGAATACTTGGCTTTAGCCACCACCTTCTTGATCTCCTTCTGGCCGATCCAGGCCTTTTGATTGGTGGTGAGATCCACCAGCTCCAGATTCATCTGATAAAGAATCACGTATTTGCCCTTGATCTCGTCCTTGAGGGAGTGGATGGTGCCTTGGACCATAAAATCCGCTCCGGTTTCATGGCCTTTGGGTTTGATCGTCTGAGGTTCGGTGGTGCCGGAGGTTTGATCTTCCCGTTCCTCCCTCAGCTCTGGTCTTTCCTGGCGGGAGGCCACAAACCGCACCTTGCCCGAATTCAAAAGATTCCTCTCCAAATTTTTAATAAAAAGCTCGGCATCAATATGCTCGTGGCTGCGGTTGACCACGGTCCCCACGATCACCACCGGATCGCGGCGGTATTTTTCATTAAAGGCATTGATCCATGGCCGAGCGAGACAATCTTGAATCATCTCTTCGGCAACCAAGCGGGAATCGGTGTCATTCCAGCGGCCGCTTAAGTCAACGGTTTTCCCCACCTCAGTGCGGGTCACCCGAGGACCGGCACATCCCGTCAGGACCACGAGACTCAAAAGTGCTCCCTTCAAAAAAATCTTCTCTAGCCTCATTCCTTCTTCTCCTTTCGACCACTGCCCTCAACGGCCCGGCGCTTCTTTGTCTCTATGATGATACGGGCGGATCGTTCCACCGATCACGATCCCCGCGGTAATCAGGATGAGATTTTTGATGACAAATTCCCCTTCCAAAGTCAACAGGAAGAGATTCCCTCCCTGAAAGGCCACGTCCGGAAGGAAGACTAAAACCAAAAAAGTCCCGATCAATTGCAGCCAAAAAAGAAAAAGGGTCAAACGGAGGGCAAAGTGCAAGAGGAGCCCCACCCCCACGACAATCTCCCACCATCCCAAAATAGGGATAAAAACTTCCGGCGAAAACCAATAGATGGTGTGGGCGACCAACCCCGCCACGGGACTTAACCCCAAAACTTTCAAAAGGCCGAACCACACGAAGATAACCGCCAACGAACCGCGAAGGAGTCCCACCCCGTATCGGGCCATAAAGTCCACGAGGCTTTTATCCAACCGCTTCCAGTCTTTAAAAAAGTTATTGGGCTTCATGACCAAAACGATACGTTACAGCCAGCATGAGGGAAAGCTATTTGAGAGGTCGGGGAGTTTTTGCCCGGCCTCTCATGACCAGTCGGGGACGGCTCTAGAAAACACCCCCGACTGGTCAGCTATTTCTTGGCCCAAATATATCCCAGAGCCACCCCAAAAAGGGCGGTCAACAAAATCAGAACCGCTCGGGACATACTGAAACGC
>Ga0137796_10001306_pt1 | contig 14355 bp, 6 predicted proteins | sample OV2TP3_FD_97704 | JGI IMG/M metagenome (GOLD analysis project Ga0137796, IMG submission 97704)
CTCCTCGATGATAGCGCCCGATCACTGACTGTGGAGGAAAAGACTCGCCTTGCCCTTGAGGCAGAGAAAGCGGCGCTTGGTTTTGATTCCCGCATGACCAATTCCGAGGGTGCCGAGTTTTCCAGCCAGATCAGCCGTGTGATCTATGCCAACAGTCTGCAATTTTCCGGCGAGTACCAGGGATCCACTTACAGCCTTTCGGTGGTTCCCGTGGCGGCGCTTGACGGATCGATGCAGCGTGACTATTGGTATTCCTCCCAGCGCAAGTTTTCTCGCCTCGAATCTCCTGCGGCTGTGGGCGAAAAGGCCGCCCGACGCGTGCTCAGACGATTGGGGGCGCGAAAGGTCAAGACCCGAGAGGTCCCGGTAGTCTTTGACCCTGAGGCCTCCGCGACGCTTCTGCGCCATCTCGCCTCGGCCCTCTCCGGGTATTCTCTCTATAAAGGGGCCTCCTTTTTGGTGGGGAAGCTTGGGACGACGATCGCGGCGGAGGCGGTTACGGTGGTGGATGACGGGCTGATTCCTGCTGCCCTGGGTTCCAAGCCTTTTGACGGGGAGGGTCTTGCGACCAGAAAAAAGGTCGTCGTGGAAGCAGGGATCTTGAAGAGCTATCTTCTTGATAGCTATAGCGGTAGGAAGCTGGGCTATCGGTCCACCGGAAATGCCGCTCGATCCGTGGGAGAGCCTCCCGGGGTCGCGCCGACGAATTTTTACCTCTCCCCAGGCGGTCATACGCCGGAAAAGATCATCGCGTCGGTGGAAGAGGGACTTTACGTAACTGAGCTGATCGGCTTTGGCGTCAATCTTGTAACCGGTGACTATTCCCGGGGGGCGGCGGGTCTTTGGATCGATAAGGGTGAGCTGGCATACCCCGTGGAGGAGGTGACCATCGCCGGAAATCTCAAGGATATGCTGCTCAATATCGAGATGGTGGGCAACGACCTCGAGATGAGAGAGCGGATCTCCGCCCCCACGATAAAGATCTCGCGTATGACCGTTGCCGGGGACTAGGTTGTGAGTCGTGGCTAGGAAAGGGGACAGTCCCTCTGAGGAAAGGGACTGTCCCCCTTTTCTTCCCTAAAGTACTTTATATCCCGCCTTAAGCACAGCGCGAAGCAGGTCATCAACCTTCGACTGCATCACATCAAATTCGACCACGGCTACGCTCCGCTCTAAGTTGAAATCCACGCTCTGAACGCCGGGGACTTCCTTGAGAACCCGGGTTAAGGCAGGAATAGCCTGAGGAGTTAAATCTTGGATGGAAATGATGGCAGTTGATGTTTTCACTTTGACTTATTTTTAGCTTTGACAGAACCCAATTGTCTTTGCAATGGAGTATGGCATGGCTCCTCTGAAGCCGCTGAATCATTTTTTATACCTGGCCGTGTTCTAAAGGATACATTTGCCTTGTTTCCTCGCAGCCCTAATTTGCTTCTTCTGCGAAAAATTCTCCCGCTGGTTCAACGCCTTACTCCAATTTGGTTGTCATGTTTTGACGCTGGCACAGCGCTTGCGATTCATGGAGCGATGGACGCCGTCAGGGAAAACTCAAGAAGAGAGGATTATGACCATAAGAATTCAGCAATAATGGGCATAAAAGTTTTTGTTGACAGCCCCCCTGGGGATGTGCCATGAGAGGCCCGTAATTTTCGCTTGAAGGGGGAAGCCGAACAGGGATGGAAGCAAAAAACGACTAATTCAAGGAGCCGAGGATATGCCTAAAGTTAAGTTAAACGACATGGTCTTTGATGCGCGGCCGGATCGGGTGGACCTGCGGGACAGAGAGTACAGGCCGCCGCTGAAGTCGCTGCCCCACCGATATCCGGACCTCGAAGATATCGCTCGCTATCTCACCATGTACAAGCGGGACAACATGATCCTCGATCAGGGTGAGGAAGGCGCCTGCACCGGCTTCGGTCTCGCCGCCGTTATTAACTTCTTGCTGTGGCGAGAGGCTCGGGTGGCGCGGCAGGGAGGGAACCCGCCTGCCAAAGTCAGCGAGCGGATGCTCTACCAGCTCGCGAAGTTTTATGACGAGTGGCCGGGTGAAGACTACGACGGCTCGAGCTGCCGTGGCGCCATCAAGGGGTGGCACCGCCACGGCGTCTGCACCGCAGATCTGTGGCCCTATCGCGATGACGGCAAAGAAGTGAAGTTTGTGAGGCCCAAGCCTGGATGGGACGCCGACGCGGCTCAACGGCCGCTGGGCGCGTACTACCGGATCGATAAGAATTCCATCGTTGACATGCAGGCTGCGATCGTCGAGGTCGGCGCCGTCTACGTCTCCGCGAGCGTCCACGACGGCTGGTTTCCGCCTCGACTGGTGGTTGGGCCCGACGGAACTATCCCGGTGATCGCTACGCCTGTGGATCCCTCGAAGACCGGCGGCCACGCCTTTGCCATCGTCGGCTACAACGAAGTGGGGTTCGTCGTCCAGAACTCCTGGGGCGTCGACTGGGGGAAGGACGGGTTTGCCATCTTGCCGTATGCCGACTGGGTAGAGCGGGGAATGGATGCCTGGGTGGCCGTGATGGGCGCTCCCATGGTTGGAACCTCGCCGCACTACCAGATGCCGCTGTCGCTCAGCGAGGTCGCGTCGGCCCGGCGGGAGTTCTTGGGGCTGATTCCCAAGGGCGAGACGCGTTCCCCATACGAGAAGCGCAACGTTCCGACGTGGTCCACGGATGATGCCTACCGGCACTCCATCGTGACGGGGAACAATGGGATCGTGCTCAACCGCGACGTCACCAGCAACAGCGCTCTCGACTACCTCGATAGGGTGGTGCACGAGAAGCCGTTGGCGTGGGCGAAAGAGTCGGGTAAGGACGACATCGTCTTCTACGCGCACGGGGGACTGAACGACGAGGAGGCGTCAATCAAACGGATCCGGATCCTGGGGCCGTACTTCCAGGTGAATGGCGCATACCCGATCTTCTTCACGTGGAAGACGGGGTTCCTCGAAAGCATCGGGAGTATCGTCGGAGACGAGATCCGGGGGATCGAGCCCCAAGGGGCGTGGCGTGATGTCTTGGAGGGTGTCAAGGACGCGTTAAAGGAGGCAAAGGACAGGGCGATCGAAGCCGCCTGCCAGAACGTGCTCGTGAGGACGGTCTGGACCCAAATGAAGCAAAACGCCTACGCGGCGGCGTATGAGCCAAGGGCTACCCTTGAACTCACCGTCGACCACATCCGCCGACTACGTGCGGCGCGGCCCAATCTCCGGATCCACCTCGTCGGGCACTCCGCGGGTTCGATCCTGTTCGGTCATTTCCTGGATCTCCTACTTAAGAGCAAGATCCCTGTGGCGAGCTGCACGCTGTTTGCGCCGGCCTGCACGGTCCCGTTCGCCCTCAAGCATTACAAGCCCGCCACCGACCCGCAGACGGGGATCCTTAAGAAAGAGAACACCGCGTTCGAGATCCTGAGCGACGAGCGGGAGCTGGCCGACTCCGTCGGGCCCTACGGCAAGTCTCTGCTGTACCTCGTCAGCCGGGCGCTAGAGGAGCACCACAAAATGCCGCTCCTCGGCATGGCTAATTTCTGGGCAGGGGCGCTAGACAGAGACTTGTTCGGCAGCGACACGCTCTTGAGCGACGTCAAGAAGTGGCAGGACCACTGGGCCGGCGCCCGGTGGCCGAACGAGCTCACGGAACAATCGGTATTCGACGGCCAGGAGAGGATCCCGGCCGCGCACGGCTCGTTCGACAACGACGTGAAGGTCATCACCCGGACCATCGGCCGGATCCTCGGCGGGCCCCTGGGTGTCCCGGTCGAGAGCCTTCACGGCTTCTGACGCCGCCTATTTAGCGACGACCTAAAAGAGCAGGGTAACTGCTATGAAGAGAAAGGGGCGGCAGTGGGCTCTTGTACCAGAAATGCTGATGGATTTATCTTAAGGCGAATCCAACTCCAGAACAAACGGTGCGAGGAAGAGTTGATCAATCCTTACACGGGAACAGTGGCAAGTCGGAAATCGGCACCACGCATCCGTTGCTAAAGGAATAGTTCAGAGTGAGGAATTCCGCCATGAGCACAGAAAAAGGAAATTCGTTGTTTGGTCAAGGGAGTTACGACGAGGCCAAGGCCGAGTTTGAGAAAGCCTTATTACTCGATCGCAACGATGCAGAGGCCCACAATGGGCTAGGGCGTGTGGCGTTGATACAGCAACGTTACGAAGATGCAGAGCGGGCGTTCCGCAACGCCAGTGAACTGATTCCTCACGAACTTGCCTATCACCACAACTTGGGGTTGGCCTTGCAGAGTCTAAACCGTTATCCGGAGGCGGAGAAAGAATACCGCGCAGCCCTGGATATCGACGAGAACTACTCTCTAGCAAGTGGCGCTCTGAGGGAGCTATTGTTTGCCCACAGTCGATACGATGAGGCCAAGGTAGAATTTGAGAAGGCGCTATCGCTAAACCGTAACGATTCTGAGGCTCACAATGGGCTGGGGCGTGTGGCGTTGATGCAGCACCGCTACGAGGATGCGGAGCGGGCCTTCCGCAGAGCGAGTGAACTGGTCCCAACAGAGCCGGCCTATCATTACAACCTGGGGCTGTCCCTACAGAATCTGGGACGCAGCGCAGAGGCGGAAGGAGAATACCGCACCGCGCTTGGTTTTAGGGAGGGTTACTTTCTAGCTCAAAGCGCTCTGGATGGTTTGCTGTTGGGTCAAGGGCGTTACGATGAGGCCAAGGCTGAGTTCAAAAAGACCCTTTCTCTCAGCCCCAATTCTGCTGATGCTGCTGAGGCTCACAATGGGCTAGGACATGTGGCACTGATGCAGCAGCGTTACGAGGATGCGGAGCGGGCCTTTCGGAGGGCCGCGGAGCTGGTGGCGCAGGAGCCAGCCTATCATTACAACTTAGGTTCAGCGCTACAGAATCTCAGACGTTATCCGGAGGCGGAGAAGGAATACCGTGCAGCCCTGGATCTAAAGAAAGATTACCCGCTAGCTGGCGCTGCCCTGAGGGGATTGCTGTTCGACCAAGGGCGTTACGATGAGGCCAGGGCCGAATTTGAGAAATCCCTTGCGTTCAATCCCAACGACGCTGATTTATGGAACTGGCTCGGCAGAGTAGCACTGAGGCAAAAGCAGGACAAGAGAGCGGAAGAGGCCTTTCGCAAGGCCGGTGAGCTGGCACCGCAGGAGCCTGCCTATCATTACAACTTAGGCTTAGCCCTGCAGAATCTGGAGCGTAACCCTGAGGCGGAGAAGGAGTACCGGGTAGCTCTGGATTTCAACAAAGATTATCTTCTGGCGCGCAATGGTTTAGGTGGGTTGTTGTTTGATCAGGGGCGTTACGACGAGGCGAAGGCGGAGTTCGAGAAAGCCGTTTCGCTGAACGCCAAGGACGCCGGATCATGGAATGGGCTAGGCCGAGTGGCTTATGCGCAGCAGCGATACGAGGATGCGGAGCAGGCCTTCCGGAGAGCCACTGAGCTGAAATCCGACGAAGCTGCTCATCACCGAAACCTCGGGTTGGCACTGGGGAATCTTAAAAAGATCGAGGAGGCGATAACGGAGTACCGAAAGGCTACAGAGGTGAACGAAGAATATGCCGATGCCTTCTTGGATTGGGGTAATGGCCTTGCCGATCTCGGGAGGTACGACGAGGCAATTGAGAGATACCGTGAAGCAGCGGACGCTGATCCTAGCCTCGCCTATGCCTATCACAATATGGCTCATTACCTTTTCTGGCAGGGAAAGTATGAAGCCGGAAGGAAAGAATGGAATAGAGCCCGCGAGGTTTATGAGCAGAATAAAAAAGATAGAAAAATGTTCGTCAACCCCGAGGATTTCCAATATCTTGGTGGTGTGCTCCATGACGTTTTTAGTGAGCTGGATGAGGCAGAAGCCATTTATAAAGAAGGACTTCAGCTGAATCCGGATCACCTTGGGATCTTGAGTGGTTTGGTTAGCTTGTATCTCGATAAAAAGGATCAGGATGGCGATGAGGAAAGTGGCACTGGAGGAGTTGAAGGTGACGCAAAGAATGCAGCGGGTTACTGGAGGCTGCGGGAAGCTTATAAGAAAGCGGTGGCCATATTAAAGAACAAGCTCAAAAAAGCAAAGGAGGAGACTCAGAGACGGGATGCAAATAATGAAAAGAGGACCACGGGGTTCTGGAGGGCAAGTGAAGCATTCAAAAAGGCCGGGGGGATATTGAATGAGCAACTCAAGCAAGCAGATGAGGCGCTGACATACCTCCAGTTGGGGCAATTGCAACTCAAGATGGGAGAATGTGACGAGTCGGAGAAGAATCTAAGAATGGCTCTCAAGAGAGACGAGGAATCAAAAGAGGCCCGCTTGAGTTTAGGGATTGTCTATATGCGCAAAGAAGATTTCAAAAAGGCCGCAAAACAATTTGAAGCTGTAATCAGAATGGGGCCGGATGATCTCACGGCACGAAGCAACCTTGCGGAGGCTTATCTCAAGGCAGGGCTGGTGGAAAAGGCGGAATCCGAATATAAGAGGATATTGGGCATTACCCCTTACCACGTCGAGTCCCATATCGGGTTGGGAGAAACCTATACTGCAATGGGAGACGCCGGAGACGGAGATATGTATGACCTGGCGATAGGTCACTTCACGCAGGGTATGAATATAGGAAGGTCGGAAAAAGGGTCTAAAAGGCTTGGGAAGAAAGAGTCGGCGGCAGTGCTCTATTCTAGAGGGTATGCCAGAGTGAAACTCTATGAGTCTCAAAGGACGAGGTCGGATGAAAGTCTGTTACGAGCCGCGTTGGAAGATTTTAAAGACTGCTGCAGGAAATATGACCCCGATCATCACAAGGCAAGACGGGCTTCGGAAAAAATCGAGAAGCGGATGAGTCGATTCTCATCCGAGCGCATGGCAGAAAAGGTTGGCCCATTGGTCATTTCGGTCCTATCTTTTTGGATTTTCCTTGCGACCCAGGGTGGCTTCTTCTTTGTGAAACCTAGGGTGATGGAGATCTACCAGTATGCTCTCCTATCTTTTGGATCCCTGATTTTCATGGTAGCTGGCCTCTACCTTCCACAGATTTTGAAGTTAAAGGTCGGGGGAATAGAGCTGGAAAAAAGTTCTGTAGATCAGATCTCAGGGGCCGGAGTCGGGGTCAGAGGAGACACCGGGACTCTCGGGATTGGCAAGCAAAGTTCCATATAGTTGCCGTACAAGGCTTGTATAGCCCAAAGATTCATACCTGCTGAGCTACGTGCTCTGCACGTGCTTATCACCGCCCGAACCTTTATCAAGTAAGCCTGCTAACCGCGCCTTCGTTGCGCTTTTAGCCTAAAGCCTGTATAGGCTGTAGGGCTCCGCCAGAAAAATTTTTTCCAAAAGAATTTCATGCCGGCTGAGTTTTTTGCCCTTGGGACGGCCTTTTTCTACGCCCTGCACAACGTACTCACCAAAAAAGGGCTCCGTCACTCCAACCCCGCCACCGCTGTCATCACCAGCCTCGCTATCAATATAATCCTGCTTTGGGGCGTCTCACTCCCCTCCGTGCCTCTTGACTCTCTCGCCAGCACCGGAATCTTGATGTTCATCCTCGTGGGTTTTTTCCAACCCGGGCTGACCCGTTTCCTCACCTATAAAGGAATTGAGACTTTAGGGGTGACCATTACCGATCCGATCCGCGCCAGCACCCCCCTTTTCAGTGCGGTTCTAGCGATCCTGCTCCTTGGAGAGCGCATGACTCAGCCCGTTTTTTGGGCTACGCTTGTTATCATAGCTGGTATTGCGCTCCTCTCCCATCGGTGAGGTTCGATACAGAAAGTCCGCCTTCTCTATATCCTCTACCCGCTCTTGGCTTCTTTCCTCGCGGGCCTCTCCCAGGTCCTACGCAAGTTCGGTCTCGGCTCTGTGCCGCATCCCCTCCTTGCGGCTGCGGTGACCGCCACCTCCTCATTCGCTGTCGCCGTTTTGGCTCTTTGGCTATCAGGGAAGAGAAAAGAGACCCTGCGCCTTAATAAGGAGTGTCTGCCCTTTTTCATCTCGGCAGGAGTAGTGGTAAGCCTGGGGATGGTCTCGATCTACTTTGCTTTGGACCTGGGGAAGGTTACAGTGGTAACTCCCATAAGCAGCACCGGACCCCTCTTTGCCTTGACCCTGAGTGCCCTTTTTCTGAGAGATGTGGAGCAAGTGACGGTTCAAGTCGTCCTTGGGGCCTGCCTGATCATCGCCGGAGTGCTGCTAATTACGATGTGGAAGTAAGGAGTGACACATGGCTTGGCTGCTCCCAATGAGCATTTTTAGGCAGAGAGTATCCGAAAAGATTGTTAGGATTGTCGCGTCTAACCCCCCGACGTGCTGCCCCCTGCCAAGATTTTCTGTCATGACGGGTCCTCCTGTGGGAGGTTCATAGCTCCCATTACGTATCCCGCCATCTCTTCTCCTCCATGTCTGGAAATTTGCCTACGAGAGATACTGCTGAAACTGCTCGGCGAGTTTCCGATAAATCGGCTTGCGGAAGTCCACCACGGATTCCGCCAAGCTGGAGAAAGGTATCCACCTCCAAGCGCGGAACTCGCCGCCACGCTTCACATCGATTTCGTTGTCCCCTCCAAGGAATCGGAAGAGGAACCAGTATTGAACTTGGCCGCGTCCTGTTTTGCTGCTCCGTGCGCCAACTGGGAGCTCATAAGCGAGCGGCTCCGGGTATGTGTCCAAATGTTCCAGGTTCTTCTCAGGGATGCCCGTCTCCTCGGCAATTTCCCTCAACGCGGCCTGAAGCGGTTCCTCAGAGTCCTCGAGCCCACCCTGCGGCAACTGCCAGGCTCCAGGCACATCAGCACGCTCCAAGGCAAGCACGAGACCTTTTGCGTTGACAATGACCGAACCAACGCCCGCGCGGAAATACTGTGCTGGTGAACTCACGAAACACCCTTTCGGGGAGCCGCAAGCCCCCAAAAGACGAGAAGAGAGAAGAAGCTAATCGCAACAACCCACCCGGCGTCGAGCACGTTTGATGTCCTTAACAAAGCACCGAGCAAAACAGCATCCATCGCCCCCACTGTCTCCGCTAACCCTCCGCGGAGCCATTTCCACTTGCCGGCGTGGAGCGGCTGGGGCACTTTATACTCAGTGAGTGATGGATTGAGAGCGAGCAGCCTCTCGCGAATATACTTCAGCGTTCGTTGGTACTGGTCAGTGACGCGGTTCCGATGCAGCATGCGCAGATACGTCAGGATACCAAATACAAGAAGCCCAACGAGCGCACCGCTCGTAATGCTTGTAAGCGTGGCCTCGTCAGGTTTCCTCTGGCTCGTATGCAACGCTACAAGACCCCCAATAACGGCCGTAACAAAAGTGACAAAGAAATTGAAGCGTTTCTCACCAACTTCTTCGTTCCGCCACATCGACTCGCCGAAGTGCTCAAGGTCGGCGATCAACAAATCAGTGGCAGCGCTGTTACTCTGATCTGGTTTCGCCATGTTCTGACTCCTCAATTATCCCCAGTTGCACTACCTAACGGTTAAACTCTTTTTCGCGTCAAAGTACAAACTCAACGGTATGTTCCTCTGGGTCCGGCCTACCATGCCGAAACTCTCTCGGTCGGTCGTACCGATGATCGATATTCCTCAGTTCGTCACCGTAGTCGCGGCGATAGGTGAATTCTAGGCGATGTGGTCCACTAACCCATGATGTATTAGAGGGAGGAAAAAGCAAAAGCTGCGTGCTGTCGGCATTGTGCAACATTATCTTTGGAGATGGCACGGTCGATCCTTGGCGCTGGAGATGGACTTCCGTTCGACCAACGTAATCCGGTGGGTGGCTAGGTTCATCCTCGGGATCCTCAGGCACATCCATTCGGAGATCGAGGCTTTCGGGCGAGCGTATCCACAGGCAGACTGCCCTTGCGGTGTTTGCATCTTTGAGCACGTAAACTTCCAGCCTTTCGGCGAATGGCTGGAAGTAAACGTCCGCCAGGCTCTCCGCCAGTGCCCTGAAAGTTGCATCATGCGTTGCACGCGCCTGCCGTCTCTTAAGCCGTGCTTGTTCGAGGCCCTCGCGCCCACCCTTGAGTATCTCAAACCGATAGTCAACCTGAGCCCGCTGCCACTCCCATTCGGCCCGCGCCAATGCTCCGGTTGAGGCCAGCAAGGCGGGGATCATCGATAGGCTCTCTTGATGCTGGTCTTTCGCTGATATCGACAGGGCCTGGCCGCTGTAGGAACCCACCAATGCCTCGAAACTGGCAAACTTAGATGTCGTGAAGGTGCTCGAGAACAACGGCTTATCATCAGGTTTTACGAGATGGTCAGTGCGAATGACCTGCACTTCGTACCGCGCGTTGGGACGTAGCCGTTCGATCTCCGATTCCCAGTTACGGGTTGCTATGAGTATGTCGTCATTCCTTACTGGCGCAGGCGGCCAGCCTAGACTACTTCTGTGTTCCTGCCAGACCTGCTCCTCCGCAAACAGCGTGGCGCTCCCGGATTTTAACCATTCGGTAGCGTAACCTTCAACAAGTTTACCCTGGGCATCAACAATTTGAGTCTCAAGCTTGTAAGGCGCGCTGAACATCTCCTCGACATTTGAGCGTAGAAAACGAATGGCGATGTCGTCCTCGTAAAATACTCGATCAGCCTGATGCAGCGGGGAACTCCATTTGACGTAGGGTCTGAGGTTTGCGGGCGGACTTTCTGTCTGAAAGAAGATAACCTGGTTGAAGGTTTTTGAGGTAGTGTCGACGCTTTCGTAAGGGCCCGTGTAGTCTTCCGGTAACTTGCCCTCCACCTTTGTCACGACATCCAGACGATAGTAGGCGCCTGGTCGCAGCGTCTGACCGTCTCCCGGCGGGTTGGCATTAGTCTCGCACTGACGTTCTGCTCGCTCCGCACGTTCCTGTTCCTCTGTCGTTACATAGCAAATCTCGGCGATGGCAAATCCCTTCATTCCGACAATGTCCAAACAGTCGAATCCTTCGCTCGCCTCGATGAGCCACTCCCGGTCGGAAATCGTGAAACTGGCCTGCACCCCTTTGACGCAGGCGCGCAGATCAGGCTTCGTCTTTTTGCGGCGCGCGTCCTCACGTACCTCGTCGAGTTCAGCGCGAGTTCTCGGCGCGCGGCTCACTTGAAAGCGGGCCGGGATCTCAGACGGCGGTACTTTGGCCGGCTGACATAGCTTGATCCAGACTTGCCCCACACTCCGCGGGAAACAGATATCCAGATCGCCGTCTACGAACAGGCACGTGCGCGTGATCTTGTGCCCGAACAACCGGTCCCATAGCCAGTTCAGGCCCGGAAGGTACCGACGCAGCAAGCTGTTTAGCCATCCGGAAATCCTTGCATCCCAGGATGCAAGCGGATTTTTAGTCGCGATTCTTGGTGTGTCACCTAACTTAGGCGTTGGCACTCGCACTGTTTCGGTGACAGATTGCACTCTGGCCTGTCCCGATGTGACCCCAAAGCGAAGACCTTCGCGCTCCCACTCCTTACCCGGTTCGATGACAGCACCGGCGGCGCTCTTAAAATCGACACACACAGCCTTGGCTTCCGTGTATTGGCACTTCATTAAGTCCGGGTAGTCGTCGAGGACGCGTCCGGCGAGCGGCTTGCCCTCTTTGATTGATCCTAAGAACTGCAAATGGCCCGCTCCGAGGGCCCGGCCCGTGTGAATTGAAGGATTGTCGGTCCAAAGTTGCGCGCGCCGGGCCGACGGAGCATCGGGGCTCTGCGGATCGGATTCAGCCAGCCAGACCCCTGGCAGCGGCTTATCATCGTTTGCATCCGATGAAGCTATCAGAATCCAGTCTGAATCATCGCCCTGCCACGTATCGTCATCTTCCTTAAGATGCTCATACAGTTTGACGGTGGTCAGCGTCGGCGTGAATCGAATCGGACCTAGGTCATAGTGCTTGTCTGTGCCGTTCGGATGGCGGGCAAAGAATGCGGAATTCATCTCGTGATTGAACGCGATGATGGGTTGCGAGTCCACGGGCACAGGCGGCGATTTCTCTGCCAGGCTTTGCCACTGAGAACGCAACGCGTCAGAGTCGGATGCGGAAGAGATATCGTGAATCCGGTATTTTTCTTCGTTAGGGTCTGCCCTGAATCCACCGCCTGATGGCAGGAACCGGCTGTTGACTGTAATCTCGGAAAGCGGCGACTCGATCTGCGGCGCGGTCAGTGATTCCCAGATGAATTCCAGATCCGCTTCTACCGGATCCAGTGGCGCGGGCATTTCAGCTTCGACGTGGACATTCGCGCCTACCTTGAAAGGTTCAGGCCCTTCGGTCAGCACGCCGGCGCTTGCAGACAACTGCACGCTAAAGCCAAAGGCGCTAAGCCCGATATTAGCCGACATGTCGATGTCGCCTGAAAACTGATCTGGCCGGACGGTGACTACGCCGTCTCCTTCCAGCGTGGCGTCGAAGTCAATTATAAGTGGGCCGACGTCCGGTATGGGTGGATTGAATCCGATAAAAACGCCCATACGCGAGCGCAGCGTGCCCGCGCCGACCATGTCCATCATCAGGTAGGCATCGGCTTTGAACAGGAAGGCATCGTTGAATTTGAGGACGCTCGCGCGGATGCGGCGGTCGGGCGGCTCGTCCTGACCGAGATAGAGATGCCAGTTCGTGAGATCGTTAAAGTCGAAGAATGCCTCCAACATGCCGTATGCTTCCAGCATGTCTTTGATCAGCGTCGCTTCAGCTTCGATGTTGAATTGCGCGGTACCGGCGATTCCATCGAACACGGCCAGCGCGCGCAGCGGCGGTTCGGCGTTGGGTTGGAGTCCGTTCAGGATCAGGGCACGTCCTTCGATGATCAGAATGGGACCAGGAATGGAAAGCACCAGCAGGCCGCGCGTCCCTTTCACGTAGCCGTCCGCGGTCGTGATCGTCACGCCCACGCCGAGCGCCAGAGCGTCGCGCCAGTTCGTCCACTTGTTCGTTGGGTGCGCGCCGACGATCGGGCCGCGCTTGTACCAGTCGTAGTACCAGTTCTCTTCCGGCGCTTTGTCCGGCGCGACGTTCAGGCCGAACATTCCTTGTGCGCCCTTGAGCGCGAGCCCCGACTGGCCGAGCGGTATGCCTGCGGGCAGGTCAACACCGAAATAGACATAGAGAAATGGATACGGCGGCGGCTCCAAGTTCATGCCGATGAGAAGGCCAGCTTCGGCGCCAAAGCCCGAAGCTGGAACTCGCAATGCCATGTCGCCCGCGAAACCGACCGTCTGCGCCTCCTTGAAGAAGCGAATCAGCCCCTCGAACTCGACGGCATCGGGCACGCCAAAGAAGAGATAGACGCCGTCGAACTTAACCTCCAGCTCGCCCGCGATCGCCAGCGCCTGATCGAGCGTCGGCGGACCCTCGATCGAGAGTTGCTCGAACAGCGTCCGCGGCCAGGTCAGTCGGAAGCCCTCCACCCCAAGGCCGACGGGGATCTGCTCGATGAGGCGGAGGCTCCCCGAAAGATCGATCCACAGCTTGTCGTCGGTCTCCTGATATCCGAGGCCAATCCGGTTCAACTCGAGGTGAAATCCCCAAAGATCCAGCGTCGCCAGCTCTTTGAGGTCGAGCCACGCTTCAGCAATGCGGAACTTGCCAGTGGTGTCTATGTAGAGATCTTTGACATCCAGCCGCGGCCACTTCAGCCCGTCGCTCGCCATGAGGAGGGGCTCCAGCCCGCCGCTCAAGACCACTTCGCCGACGTTGTCTTCCCGTTTCGTGACGGCAAGCGATTTAATATTGAGCGCGAGCAGTTCTTCTTTCGTCAGGGTGATGCCTTCTTCGTCGAGGCTCAACAGGGTAATGGAAAAGTCTCCCGTGCTGTGAATATCCACGCGCACGTCAACTGCTCCCTCAAAATAGGGAATGAGCATCTGGCCTTGGATATCGGATGAGACGGGTAAGTTTTCCTGGAATTCGAGGGCGACTCTACGCAACCCGCCCTTGAAGCCAAACAGTTCGCCGGCTAGCTCACCCTCAAAGGTGGCGGTGTCTTGATCGAATTCGAGGTCCCACTCGGCTGAGACTTGTCCTGAAAAACCATTTTGTCCAATGAAACAATGGGTGATTTTTAGGTCGGGAGCGGCGGGGAGATCGGGCGGAAGGTAAATCGCCGCAGAGTCAAATGAGATGCCTTTCTGGTTCCCAGAGAACGAAAAGGACAAGTTTGCCACCGTGATGACGATATTCGTATCGCCGATCATCACCGGCTCAAGGGTAAAACCCGGTGAGGTTCCATCTTCAAAGGGTAAGTCGAGCGCCAGATTGCCTTCGGAGTCGAGAGTGATGGCAACGCTCAAATCCACAGAGATTTCTCTGGGAATGGGTTCGCCGCCATCCGTTTCCAAGTTCCAACTGCCATCGTCATGTTGGACGGGCTCGCCGCTACTGTCGTTCGCGACTGGTTTGAA
>Ga0137796_10001307_pt1 | contig 14350 bp, 11 predicted proteins | sample OV2TP3_FD_97704 | JGI IMG/M metagenome (GOLD analysis project Ga0137796, IMG submission 97704)
GTTTTAGCGATTTAAATCTAAGAAGAATAATAAAAGTAGGCTGAGAGGGTTTAGCTCCCAGCCCTTAATAGCGGGGATCAGATTTGAACTGATGACCTATGGGTGCCTCAGAATGCTTATGAGCCTTCCGCTCCCGCCAGCAGGTTACTGGACGGAATCATCGGGCACTCCTGGCTTTTAGGTTTGCAGTCAGTTAAGGCCGCAAAAGCCCTACCCCGCTATAGATTTTAAAGAACTAGAGATTCTTTATAAACATTACTGCCTATATTTTCCACCTATATATAAAATAGAGTAAAATTTAAATAGGTTCATAATAATAAAACTGCTAAGATGAAAAAGAGTGTGTCCCTACTTATAGTATTTATTCTTCTCTTCGCTACGGTCTCATTTGCCGATAAAGGCAGTAACTCTGGCAGCTCTGATGAGCGCTCCAATTATGATGAGGAAGTAACCAAATATAATCAAGAATTCTATAGGGAAGGCACTCGTGACAGAGGGCCTGGGAATTATGATGAGGCTGCTTCCTATGAAGGTAGAGCAATAGACCCCTCTCGCGAAGGTATAGACTATTACCTGGATGGGGATATAATTGTATATCCATCAAAGACGAATTACGATAAAGAGCAGGCAATGAGAGAGCGCTTCATGAGTGCCGAATTGAGCGAGGAGGAGCTCAGGAAAATGGCAATAGAGAGAATGGGTAACCAGTTCTCAGAGGAAGAGTTTGAAAAGGGAATGAAGGAATTTAAGAGAATGGCTAGCAGAAAAAATACCTTTTCTTACGAGCATAAAGGCTATGGTCAATATGAGCGAAGCTACTATATTGGACCTTCATACGAAGGATATTCTAAAGAGCAGATGTTATTTGGCATGGTTTTCATGCACATAGGAGATGAAATTGATCCTAGGGAAATAAAGCAGTACTGCAATGAACCAGAAAAAGTTGCAGAGATCGTAATCAACAAACTGAAGGATAAGATTGGAGATGTACAAACCCTATGCAAATCAACTGAAGAGCAGGAATCAAAATGCGATGAATTTGCAAAAAAGGGCTGCTCTCAAATTGCTATGCCTTATGTTAGAGAGGGTGCAACTGAAGATGAAAAACTTCAGTCAATTGCTTATTCTTGCCCTGTTAATAAGGATGCTATACTAAAGGCATGTGTATTAAGGAGCAAATCAAATATTGAGCAAAACATAAAGCACTCAACAGAGTCATGCGAAAAAATGTTTGAGTATGAGGGAGAAAGATTGCTTAGAGAGTGTGAGAGATTTAAGGATCAGCAGGTTTGTGAGAAGGAAAAATATATTGAGAGGTGTATAGGCGGGATTGAGAGAGAGGATTTTGAAAGATGTAATTATGATGACTCATCAAAACGCTATGTAGCAAAATCTGTAGGGGATTGCGCAGTTGTTAAATATGCCTGCAATTCTAATGAAAAGTACTTCGATGATGAGTGTGGATGTGGTTGTCAGATAATATCACAATGTCCAACTCATGTAGAGCCAAAATGCACAGAAAGGCAAACTTTACAAAAGAAAGCTGACGATAAAGGGTGTGTTTATTATTACTGTGAAACTGTGAATGTGGAATGCCCTGCAGATGTCCAACAATGCCCAGATGGCACTTATGTCAAAAAAGTGCCTCCAAGCTGTAATTTTGAGCCATGCCCAATTATGAAATGTCCTGAACCGATAGCGCCAACTTGTGAATCAAGACAAACACTCCAAAAAAGAACTGATGAAAAAGGATGTGTCTATTACTATTGTGCAGCTGCAGAATGCCCAACTGTTCAAAAACCAACTTGCGCAGCAGATGAAACATTACAAACCTATTACGACCATGCAGGTTGTATTACAAGTTATCAATGTATAAAGCTGCAGACAACTGTAACATGCCCATCAGCGCCACAAAAGCCAACTTGTGGAGAAAGCCAATCATTAACAACAAAGCACGATGAGAAAGGCTGTATTGTTGGCTACGAATGTGTCACTGTAAAAACAGCAACCATAACATCAACTGAAGCGTCAATTACAGGACATGCAGTTTTAAACACTTACGATGATATACTAAGGCAGTGCGAAAATTCTTGGAGAGAGCAAGAAAAGGCATGCACTTCAAATCTTGAATCTTGCGATAAAGATACATTAATTGAGAAATGCAAACAACAATCAGAGAGGAGTTATGAAGACTATGCATCAGGAATAGAGCTAAATTGCAAACTCAACATAGATTCAGAGATAAGAGCTGTTGAGGATAGATGCTCTAGAATTGATAAGGAAAGACAGCGCTGCTTTGAAGAAAGCACAAAGAGATGCGACCAGATGAAAGGGCTTGCAGATAAATGCATAGAGGTCTTGACCGAAGAAAACCTTAGAAAGTTTATCATTGAAGAGGCTAAGAAAAGATGTAAATTTAGCGATATAATTAAAGATGAGGATGATATAAGAGGAGCTGAGGAAGTTGAAATAATATTAGCTGTGTTAAACACTGCAACTAAGGCAGACATAGAGAAACTAGAACTCTTTGTTGACGATCTCAAAGAAGAGCTAAAGCTACAGGATACAACTGTTTACAAAGGCGAGATTAACCCTAGTAGATTTGTCGATGTCAAATTATTACCATTTGTTGTCAATGCAAAGATTACCACAATTACAAGTGCAGAAAGATCAAAAGAAGTTAAGGCTAAGATAGTTGCTGGAGACAAAGCAGAAGAAGCTGCAAGCCATCTTGTGTCTCTAAGAGACTCTAACGTTCCGAAAGAGTATTTGTACATAATTGAGGACAAGGCTAGTGATATTGTTGATGTCTCAGATGACTTAGAAGAGCTTGAAAAAAAGGAAGAGGAAAGGGGTATTGGTTATAAGATAAGATTATTCCTAGGATTAGCTAAGAAAGTGGAGCAACAGGAAGTTGAACAGTTAAACACTAATGTAGAAAAGCTTGATAAATCTATTAATGCCTTATCAAAGGTTGCTGAGGAAGTGCCAAGTGACATTGCTAAAGCTATAATAAAAGAACAGGTTGAAAGTCTTAAAACACAGAAGCAAGAGATCTTAGAGTTAATAGAAACTAAAGAGAAAAAGGCAAAAGGGTTTTTGGCATTGTTTGGTGGCTAGTTGCACCAGTATAATAACATAGAGTATATTAGAGTATATATAACATAGTTTACATTAATAAGGCTGCTCACTCAAACTTTCTTCGCAATAGTTTCACTGCAGGAATGAGAAAGATTATCAAGAATAAAGTTAAAATAAAAAAATTTATGAGCATATGTGAATTCTGTGAAACTGAAAAAGCTTCTTGAAGCCCATTAATAGTGTAGGTCAATGGTAATAGGTATGCTATATACTGCAGCACATCTGGCATATTAGCCACAGGATAAATTACACCACTGAGAAAAACCATAACAAACCTTGGCAAATTCATCAGAATCTGTGCATCCATCACTTCTTTAACAGCAACGCACAGTAGAGCGCTTAATGTAGCAAATACCAACAGCGAAGGAATAATCATCAGGATAAGATATAGTATGCTAGGCTGCAAATCAAACAATAGAACTGAGCTAATTGTTATAATAGTGGTCATCATTAGCCCAAAAAATGCTCCGCCAAGTATCTTCCCAAAAAGAATTGCTGGTACACTTACTGGGGCTAACAGCAACCTCTCAAAAGAGCCATAACGTATTTCAAAATTTATCACAGTAGCTTCAGCTGCTGATGTACTGAAAAGGATACTCATAGCTATTAGCCCTGGTACTAATTCAGTAAAACTACTAGGATTCCTTAGATAAAACGCAGAAATCCATGCAATGGGAAATACCATCCCCCAACTTATTGCTGGTGGCTTAAAATAGTAGCTTCTCATGTCTTTCAAAATGATATAATAAATACCTCTTAGGTTATCTTTTAGTAAGCTATGCTTCATACTCTTCACCCTCTAATTCATTGGAACTTAATCCAGTTAGTTTGATGAATGCATCCTCAAGTGTAGGTATTACTGGATGGGTTGATTTTATTACAAGATGTTTTTCAGCTGAGTAATTTACAACAGCTTTGTATACTGCATCTGAATCTCCGTTATGTATGCGAATCTTATGCTGGTTCACTACTTCAATCCTTGCATAAGAAAGCTTCTTTATTAATGCTGCAACATGTCCTAAAATATCTTTACCAAAAGAAAACTCAATCACTGAATCTGTCTGTACTGAAGCCTTTAATCCTTTAGGACTATCTGTCTTTATAATCCTGCCTTTAACAATAAGTGCTATTCTATCACAAAGAATATCAGCTTCTTCTAGATAGTGAGTTGTTAAGAAAATAGTAATGCCCTGCTTTTTCAGGTTTGCAAGCATAGCGCGTAATGACCTAGCAGCTACTACATCAAGACCTACAGTGGGTTCATCGAGAAAGATAATCTCTGGCTTATGGATTAAAGCTGATGCTATGGTTAAGGCTCGCTTCATACCTTTGGAAAATTTGCCAAATAACAAGTTCTTACGTTTGTACAATCCAAATTGTTTAAGCAGTGCCTCAGCCCTCTGCCTTCTTTCAGCTCTAGGCACACCATATAATTGTGCCATGAAAATTAAATTATCCATAGCAGATAAATCATCATAGAGGTTTGAAATGTCTGGAATTACACCAATTCTTTTCTTTGCTATAGTGATTTCTGTGGCAAGATCATAGCCAAGAATAGTAGCTCTACCTGCTGTAGGTTTTGATAGACCATTTAGCATTCTGATAGTAGAAGTCTTTCCAGCCCCATTTGGACCTAAAAATCCAAATACTTCTCCTTTATACACTTTAAAGCTTAGATTATCAACTGCCGTAAACGATCCATACTTCTTTGTTAACCCAGACACTTCAATTACAATTTCGCGCTTAACCATAGCCTTCAAAGAATCCGAAAAACAAGTGCTAGATAAATGTTATGATTTTAATTTTTAATCAGAGGAATACTGAGAAGGACAAAAAATAGAAACGCCGAGGGTGGGACTTTCAGTCTGAAGGATTGAATCTTCTAGCCTTTGAACCCACAATTCCCGAAGGAACAGGATATTCACCTGATAGCAATCATACGCCTTGAATTCAATAATTAAGTCTGCGCAGTACCAGGTTGTGCCACCTCGGCATATGGGCTTGTAATTATACTCTGTTTATAAAGATTATTGGAAAAAGTATACAGATTCTTAATGTAAACTTGTTTAAACTTCTGAATTTGCCATTATTCTGACTGTTGGTTTTTAACACTAAAATAATTTGAATTAAGCCAAAATAGATTTTAAGTGTAATACTTTGCATACGAGTGACTTGGTGTCTACCATGTCCGGCAATCAAAAACTTTAAATTAAATAATTTGCGTTACGACACCACTTTGTGTATAATAATACTAACGATAATATAACTTGCATACGAGCCTAGTTAGCAAGTACAGAACTGCGGTTCTGTAAATACCTGCGAGGCTGTGCGATTAGTCCGCCAATCCATGAATAAATTAAGATATAAATTTGCACTACGAGGCACGAACTGCGTGCCTGTGCCAAAGGTCCGCTAATCAGCTATGTAATGTGCACTAGCGGACAGATAAACAAACCGTTAAAAAGTGCACTAATGTCAATTTCCTCATTAGCTGGCATATATGTGAAAAGTTACAAGTTGCAATTTATAATAATAAGAAAGCCTTAAATAATATCCTTTTAATATGTTAATTATGAGATTTGCTTTTATCTCAGCTATATTGTTTTTACTTCTAGCTACATTAATATATGCAGATGATAACTTCTTCTACAGGAGTGAGGAAATTACTTACTATGCTAAAGTCAGTTCTAATATACATTTAATTAGCACTTCTTCTAATGCAGAGATTGATTATGTAAAAGCCAACTTATCCTACTTTCCAAAAGAAACAGAAAGACAGACAATAATTAGCAGATACAATTTCCCTAATGCTGAGGTTAGCAAAGATTCCATATTTTATTTATGGAATAATCCTACAAAGAGCCCTCTAGAATTTTTATCTGAAGCTAAAGTTAAGATAAATAATATACCTATTAAGGTTAAGTCTAAAATAGAATTTCCAATTAAAGAGGAGGATATTCCAGAGGAGATCAAAGCTTATATTAAACCTTCTAAGATTATAGATTCGGATAATAAAGCAATAATAGCAAAAGCCTCTGAATTAGCTGAGGGTGATGATGATCTGTTTAGTGTTATGCACAAATTAGCGTCTTGGACGAAATCAAATGTAGAATATAGCTTAGACACTTTAACAGAAAATGTAAGTCAAAAAGCTTCCTGGGTATTAAATAATAGAGAGGGTGTATGTGACGAGTTGACAGCACTTTTTATAGCTATGTCAAGATCTTTAGGCATACCTGCAAAATTTGTTACTGGATTAGCATATACAAACTATAATGATATTAATGACTGGGGTCCTCATGCGTGGGCTGAGGTTTATTTTCCTGGCTATGGATGGGTCCCGTATGATGTTACCTACGGAGAATTTGGTTTTATTGACGGTTCTCATATTACATTAAAAGAAAGTGAAGATGCTTCAATGAGTTCGTCAAAATATGAATGGAGAAGTTATAATGTAGATGTGCAAACAGATAAATTATCATTTAATGTTAATCCGCTTTCTAGTATAAGATCTCCAGAAGAACTGTCCTTAAAACTCCTAGCCATATCAGACCATGTCAAGTTTAGCTCTTACAATCTTATACAGGCAAATATCCAGAATCTGCAAGATTATTACATCTCAACTGAACTTTACTTAGCAAGACCTAAAGATGTAGAACTTATAGGCAATGATAGAATGCAAGTAATGCTAAAACCTAAAGAAAAAAGAACTATTTTTTGGCTTGTTCAGGTTCCTAATCTTGAGGATAAATTTATCTATACATTCCCTCTAGAGATTTATACAATAAAAAATGAAACTTCAAGAAGCTCTTTCCAAGCCTCTTCTAATGGTCAATATAATTCAAGAGAAGAAATGGAAGAGATTATTAAAGCTAACTTACAAGAGCACAAGGTTTATTTCAGAAAGATTGATATTAAGTGCAAACCAAAAAAAGAGGAATTTTATACTTATGAGACAACTGAGCTAAATTGCAATATCAAGAACATTGGAACATCATTGCTTAAGGGCTTAAGAGTCTGCTTGCAAAATTACTGTAAAACAATTGATTTGGGAATAAATCAGCAAGAAGATATACTCTTCAATATTAGTTTTAATTCTTCTGGAGAGAAACATTTGCCTGTTACAGCTTCAGGGTTTGAGACTAATAAGGCCGCTATTGTTAAAGTTAAAGTTTTGGACACCCCAGATTTAGACATCAGTGAGCTTGAGTATAGTGATAAAGTTAAATACTCACAAGAGTTTGAGATACTGTTTAAGATTGAGAAGAGATCTCACTCTGCTGCAAAAAACATAAAAATAACAGTTGGAAATAAAAACATAGCTAAAGAATTTAATATTACTAAGATAGAAGAAGATACTATCTATAAAATAAAATTAAATGGAAAGGATTTAAGTGAAGGTGAGAATGATTTTACTGTAAGCATTACATATTATGATGGGAATAATAGGAAATATTTTGCTAGCAAAGAATTTACAATAGAACTTGCGGATGTTAATATTGTACAGAAGGTATTGTTGTTTATTAATAAAGTGTTGAGAAAGATAGACAAAGCTAGTGGTTAAATCTATATTTTCTTTTATTAATTTCTTTATGTGATTATAGATAATTTTACATCTTCTACTAATAATAAGCTCTATCATGCTAAGGTTTTTCTCTGGAGAAATACTCTGGCTCAGGATATAAGAAACTCTATACAAACCTAGCCACACTAGATGTGCGTGATAATTCATGTCTTATGCTATCCATTTCTTGGACTACATTATAAACATGCTCAGGTGAGAATTCTTGTGAGCTTCTCTTATGGTATACCAAAACAGTGTTATGATTTTGCCATTCAGGATTAAAAATCACATCTAAGCTACCTTCTCTTATTCGCCATTTAGCAAACCACTGATTTCTACCATCTATAGAAAGAGGAAGACCTTCTACAAACTCTGCAAATGTATCTAGGGAATTGCCTTTATAATCTGCTGCAAATAAAAGTTTTGCTACTTTTCTTCTTTGATAGTCTGACCAGCTTTCATCCTTACTTTTTCCGCTAACATTCACTGGCAGTAATGGAAAGCTACCATTATGGTTAGGTACAATACAAAAATGATTTTGCCAATCTTGATATTTTGCTTTCTCTACTATTTTTGGAGTGTCTTGTCGAAATTTACTACCAGCAGTCTCAAAAATTTCAACTTCATAACAGTCTAGGAATTGCGGACTTTCATCTTGGAGATGCACACGAATAGAAGCCTTTATTCCATATCTAGCACTCTGACCTATAACACTACTCCTCCTGCTAGCCAAATCAGAAAAATGCTTTGCTGGAATTTCTATGCCTGCAATAGAAGAAAGCTTTTCTCTTGCTAAAGGAGTTCTCCTAAAATCATAAACAAAACCTATAGCATATGGAGCATTTGGTAATTGGCTAACTAGTAAAACATCTTCTAGATTAATATTATCTTTCATAATAAGTGTAAGAGTATTTGGCGGTCCAGAGTATCTTTCTAAGCCAATTAACATGTCAATTGGCATATCTCTCAAATGCAATTTTGCATTTACAATGTGTGTATAAGGAGAACATCTTAACTCCTCATTATAAATCATATTCCTAATCATATTCCGATCCAAATAGATTCTAACGCGAGGAACTCTTATATGAACTAAACTTCCTTGATTATACACCATAAATCTACTGGAATGAAGGCCTAATCTGTCCATGTCATTCAAAAGTAAAGCTGTTTTTTCGAGTAAACTTTCTTTTGTGATCGATTGGAAATCTGGAATAAATTCTCTTGCTTCGAAAGCTTCTCTTTTAAGAAATGCGCTACCTCCTCTTAATATATCTATTACTTCTTCCTGTGTAGGATCTATAGCTATTGATCCCTCTTCTATTCCAGATTCTTTTTTTACAAAACCCTTTCCTTCAAATGAGCCATCCCCTATTAACATTGGATCTACAACTTCACGCATAAGGATTGGGGATTTATGGATATTTATAAAATGTTCTAATTTCAATACATTTTCACTGCTCCGTGGAAAACTACACCACTTCCTAGTTTTGCCATGGGTTTGCATTTTGCTGTCTCTAATTTAATTGACATGCTAAAACCAAGAAATGAAAAGTGTAAGAGAAAAGTATATATAGGAAAAGCACGGTATTCATCACTTATGGAAACTGTAACCTTACCAAAAGCAGAACTTGAACAGCTACAGCGTGAAATAGAAACACTGAGAAATTCAAGCTTATACAAAAGACTTTTGGAATTTGAAAAAAATATTGCTGAGGGAAAAAGATTTGGCAGAATAGATTTAGGATTTTAAGCTTCTGGCTTTTTGTTTTACTTTTTCTATTGTGGCTTGTTGCCTTTCGAGACTTGTTTTCATCTCAAATTCAAATACATAAATTTCATCTGTTTGTTTATTATGCTTAAAGTACAATCTTATAGGTGGATGTTTAATTTTAACCTCGTAAATAAAAAGTTGTGAATCGAGAAGTTCACCAGCATCAGGACCAGTCAACTCTAATTTATCAAGCATTTTAGTAAGGATTTCTTTAATATGTTGATTTTTGCCAGCTTTCTTAAGATGTTTAATCATTACATCATCAAAAACTAGGGGGTAGTGCTTTTCCATATAAATAATAATTCACTGGATTCTATTTAAAGATAACGATTGAAGCCTCCGATTCTATGAAATTAAAGATAAAGTGTATAGCACCATGAGAGAGTGTGCTCCATTCTCGTAAAAGTTCCAGAAAAAATTGAATATAACTATTATTTTCAGCATAATCCATTTTCACGATACCTTTATATCCTAACTTTATTGCACCACCTTTATAATGGCAAGATTTAGATGGCTAAAATCCAAGGAGAAATCTGAATATTGGCTAACTAGGTTTGTATTATTAAGGCTGCTCGGGTTTGTTTACTTTTTTGCATTTCTCTCACTAGCAACTCAAGTTATTCCATTAATAGGAGAAAATGGGCTTTTGCCTGCTAATGATTTCTTAACTGCTTTTGGACATAGGTTTGATACAAAGACTGATGCATTCATTGCTTGGCCCACTTTATTTTGGTTTAATACATCAGACACTTTGCTTGTTGCTTTAGCTTGGTTGGGAGTAATACTATCATTAATTGTTGTTATAGGCTTTGCTAATATTCCTTTGCTATTTATTCTCTGGTTTCTTTACCTTTCATTTGTTCACATAGGACAATTATGGTATAGCTATGGATGGGAGATTCAGTTACTGGAAACTGGCTTTCTTGCAATATTTTTGTGCCCATTATTAGATCCAAGGCCATTTCCCAAAAGTGCTCCACCCACCCCAGTAATATGGCTTTTTAGATGGCTAGCTTTTAGAATTCATTTAGGTGCAGGTTTAATTAAGATTAGAGGTGATTCATGCTGGAGAGATTTAACTTGCCTTTATTATCATTACGAAACTCAGCCAATTCCAAATCCTCTAAGCCCCTATTTCCATTTCCTGCCAAAATGGTTTCATAAGTTTGGAGTACTGTGGAATCATTTTGTTGAGGTAATAGCTCCTTTTTTTGTTTTTTCTCCTAGAATTTTAAGATATATTGCAGGGATTCTTATGATATCATTTCAGATATTCTTAATTTTAAGTGGTAACTTATCATTTCTTAACTGGCTAACAATAATTCCTGTAATTGCATGCTTTGATGATAGCTTTCTTAGAAAAATTTTACCAAAATGGCTAACTAATAAAGCAGAAAGTGCAGCTAAAAATAAGGTAGAGACTAAGCTTCAATATGCTGTATCATGGACATTAGTAGTAATTATAGCTCTGCTTAGTGCCCCAGTTATTGCGAACTTACTTTCTTCTAGTCAAGCAATGAACACTTCCTTTAATAGATGGGAGTTAGTAAATACTTATGGTGCTTTTGGTTCTGTTGGAAAGGTAAGAGGCGAGTTGATTATTGAGGGAACTGATGAAGAGGTTATAACAGCACAGACACAATGGAAGGCTTATGAGTTTAAGGCAAAGCCAGGAGATCCTTACAGAAAGTTGCCAATAATTGCTCCGTATCAGCCTAGAATAGATTGGCAGATCTGGTTTGCTGCATTTCAAACTCCAGAGCAAAATCCATGGCTAATACATCTTATTTGGAAATTGCTTGAAAAAGATAAAGATACTTTAAGCTTGCTTGCAAATAATCCTTTCCTTGACAAACCGCCTAAGTACATAAGAGTACAATATTACCAGTATAAGTTTGCCACCCTTGGAAACAAAGAAGATTTAGTTTGGGAGAGAACTTATCTTGGAGTATGGCTACCACCTTTGTCTAAATCAACTCAAGGATTAAGAGATTATATTAAAGCTTATGGCTGGGAAAATAGTCAAAATTGAAAGTATACTACTTAGGAACATAGTATAACATTTACGTAAATTATATAAACAGTTAAGAACTTTCTGAGGAAAAAAGAGTATAAGATATATAATTAAGGATAATATTCTAATAAAATGAAGAGAACTTTAAAGAAGATAGAGAAATTAGTACCAGATACTTCTGTAATTATAGAGGGACTAGTTTCGCAGAAGATCATTGAAAATGAATTTTTGCCTGAGATAGTTATTATTCATGAAGCTGTACTTTCTGAGCTGGAGCACCAGGCAAACCTCAACAAAGCTATTGGCTATCTTGGATTAGAAGAGATAAAAAAGATTCATGATTTAGCTGACAAGCATGATATTAAGATTGAGTTCAAGGGCAGAAAACCAAGTGCAACTGAGATAAAGTATGCAAGATTAGGAGAGATAGATTCGCTTATAAGAGATCTGGCATACGAGGAAGGTGCCTTACTATTCACAGCTGATAAGATACAGGCGAAGATTGCTGAGGTAAAGGGCATGGATTTTATTTTCTTTAAGGTTGAGCAGTTACACAAGCATTTAAAACTTGAAGATTATTTTGATGAAACTACTATGAGCGTGCATTTAAGGGAGAATGTTTTACCTTATGCCAAAAAGGGTATACCTGGAAATTGGCAATTTATTGCAGTTGGAGAAAAAGAGCTTGACCGGGATTTTATACAGGAGATAAGCACAGAAATAATAGAAGAAGCTGGCATAAGAAAAGATGGTTTTATTGAGATTGAAAGACCTGGCTCAACAATTGTGCAGCTAGGCCCTTATAGGATTGTTATAACAAAGCCTCCTTTTTCAGACGGATGGGAAATAACAGCTGTAAGGCCTATCAAGAAACTAGCTTTGCCGGATTATAATATGTCTGAGAAGCTTAAAGCTAGGATTGAGCTGCAAGCTGAAGGTGTGCTTATAGCAGGCTCTCCAGGTACTGGCAAAAGCACTTTTGCACAAGCTTTAGCAGAGCATTATGCTGGCTTAGGCAAGATAGTTAAAACAATTGAGGCTCCAAGGGACCTAATCTTGCCAGAGAATATAACACAATACGCAATATCTCATGGAGATGCCCAAGAAATCCATGACATACTACTATTGTCCAGACCTGATTATACAGTATTTGACGAGATGAGAAATACAAGTGATTTTAAGCTGTTTGCTGACTTAAGGCTCTCTGGAATTGGACTAGCTGGAGTTGTGCATGCAACTAATCCTATTGATGCAATACAAAGGTTTGTTGGAAGAATTGAATTGGGTGTTATACCGCAAGTAATTGACACTGTTATTTTTATTAAAAATGGTTCAATAGACAAGGTTCTTAGTTTAGAAATGACAGTCAAAGTTCCAAGTGGAATGACTGAAGCAGATTTAGCAAGGCCTGTTGTGGTAGTTACAGACTTTGATACTGGAAGATTACAATACGAGCTTTATTCCTATGGCGAGGAAACTGTTGTTGTTCCTGTTAGACAAGGGCATAGCGATTTAACTCCAAGCAAGCAGTTAGCAGCAAGAGCTATCATAAGTGAGTTCAGGAAAATGGTAGATAATGTTAAGGTTGATTTGATTAGTGATCATAGGTGCATTGTTTATGTTCCTGAGAAAGATATTTCAAGAATAATTGGAAAGCAGGGAAAAACTATTGAAGAGATTGAGAAGAAGCTAGGTATTTCTATTGATATTAGAGAGCTTGAAGATAACACAGCAGATAAAAGCGGACAGGCAGTAAAGTATAATATGAATGTTAGTAATAAAAGTATGGAGTTTAATCTTGGAAGCAATATGCAAGGAAAGGATGTGCATGTTTATGTTGATGGTGAATATTTGCTAACTGCTAAAGTTGGGATTGCAGGGATAATAAAGATAAGAAAAAAGAATAAGATTGGTAGTATTATAGCAAATGCAATTAAGAGAGGGGAAGAAGTGGAGATGAGGGTTTGAACATATCTCAGCTATGGAACAAACTTGACATTAGGCATATTCCTGAATTGTCTGTCTCCAGTTAAAAAGTTAACGCCATGCTTTCGTGCCACAATATAACCTATGCAGTCTGCATACGATAATTTTTTATTTTTATGCTTTTTTCTGAAATTCATGGCTTCTATAATCGTTGCGCTGCTAAAAGGAACAATCAACTCTTCATACCTTCTAAAGAACGCTAATGCTGTCTTTTTATTATAAGTTAAAAGCAATTGATAGTACAGCTCCATCAGGTTAACCTGGGTAGTTATAATTTTTACATTTTTTGCATAAGGTAGATAATCTGGATTGCCTACGATTACCTCATAAAAAGCATAAGTGTCAAAGAAAAAGCTAAGCATGCCAACCAGCTCGGGCTTTATCCTTGAATCTTTGCCCAGACATTTTCCTTGGCAGGGCACCAAATGTGTCAGAAATGTCTATAACCTTGATAATCTTGAATTTAACCTTGCTATTTGGCTTTATATTCTCTTTTTCAACGATATCTTTTGGTATAATAAAACCTAGGGAATCGCCCCATCTTCTTGCCCGTGCCTCAGCTTCCATAGTACCCTCCCAAATTATATTTTTAGATTATATGAAAAGATATAATTATATATAAACATTTCGGATTTATCTATTGGAGTCAGTAAGGCTCATAACTTTCTGGCATCCAGATGTATTTATGCTCTTTTTGAACTAAAACAAATTCAACATTCCTAACAATATCGGAAAATTGCCCTCGAATTTTGTCCATTATTTTGTTATAATGCTGATAACTGTCATATTTAGTTAAGTAAATTTTTATTTCAATCCTACACTAGTTCTATTAAAACATAAAATCATCATAAGTAATATAGTTTAATTGTGAAAT
>Ga0137796_10001315_pt1 | contig 14306 bp, 11 predicted proteins | sample OV2TP3_FD_97704 | JGI IMG/M metagenome (GOLD analysis project Ga0137796, IMG submission 97704)
TGGCTCAGCGAAGCTCCTTTCGCACCAGCTCAAGAACAACCTCGACGAAGCGGCCATTCAGACCGCGCTCAGGCTCCTCGGATTGGACCCTCTGCAAGAGAGTGTGCACCAAATCCTTATGAGGCTCTATTTTAAGAATGGCCGTCGCGGTGCGGCGCTCATGCAATATCAGCGTTGCGTCGAGGTATTGCAGCGGGAGCTGGGAGTGGAGCCTGAGCCGGAGACCAAGCAGTGCTATCAAGAGATCCTCCAGCGGGCATCGGGCACGCCTGCCGCTGAGATACCACAAATTCGCCCGTCACCGCGCCCTGGTCGTCGCCTCCATCGAGCCCGTCCTGACTACCGCAGGTCGGAGACTCCGCTGATTGGGCGGGAGGCGGAACTCGCCCGGCTGCGCCAGGCTATGGGAGAGGCTCGCAAGGGCCGTGGGCAGACCATAGCGATCTTAGGCGAAGCGGGCATCGGCAAGAGCCACCTAGTGCGGGAACTCGCTGCCGAGGCGATCCGGGGAGGCAGCCTCGCCTTGGTGGGCAACTCGTACGAGATCGAGCAAGTCCTTCCGTTTGGACCCTGGATCAACGCCCTGCGTAGTAGGAGGGTGATCGAGGACCCTGAAGTTGTTCAGAGCCTTAGTCCTGTCTGGAGAGTGGAACTGGCCCGGTTGTTTCCGGAGCTTGGAGCGCCGGGTCTTGAGGTGTCCACGGCCCCCGAAAACGCCGTTCGGCTCTTCGAAGCTGTGGCTCATCTTTTAGACTGCTTGGCCTCAAGGCAGGCCCTGCTTTTAATGCTCGAAGATCTTCACTGGGCCGACGAAATGAGCCTCAGACTCTTTTCTTTCCTGAGCCGCCGGATACAGGACCGGTCCGTGTTGCTCGTGGGAACGGCGCGAGAGGAAGAGGTGTCCCAAACTCAGCTCCTTTCGCAGCTTCTTCAGGAGCTGGATCGAGACCAGCGGGTGGTTTCATTCACTCTTTCGCCCCTCTCTCAAGCAGACACGGGGATTCTCGTCAGACGGCTGGGACAGGCGCGAATTAAAGAGCCGTTGTTGGCGAGGCTGGAACAAGGGCTCTGGACATCCAGTCAAGGCAACCCATTTATGATTGTGGAGACGATGCATGCGCTCCAGGAGAGCGACGCTCTTGAAGCACAGAGTCAAATGCCCCTACCCAAGCGGGTTCGGGCGGTCGTGGCTCAGCGCCTTGAACGGCTGAGCGATCGAGCCAAACAGCTCGTGGCGGTGGCCGCGGTCATCGGGCGTGAGTTCGACTACGTTCTGCTTGAGCGCGCAGCGGCGTTGAGCGAACGCGAGACCGCGGAAGGCGTGGAGGAGCTGGTGCGCCGACGCCTTCTACACGGAGTGGCGGAGCAGTTTGACTTCATTCATGATCGGATCCGGGGAGTAGCCTACGACCAGCTCCTTTTGCCGCGGCAGAGGCGATTGCATGCCCAAGTCGCCAAGGCGCTGGAAGAAATCTACGCTGAAAATCTCGAGCCACACTATGCCGCCTTAGGGGTTCACTATCGCGCGGGCGAGGTATGGGAGAAGGCCGTGACCTACCTTCGCCAGGCAGGGACCCAGGCGGTGACGCGCTCGGCGAATCGAGACGCGGTCACTTACTTCGAGCAGGCGCTGGACGCAGTGCGGCATCTCCCGGAAACACGCGAGACTCTTGAACAGGCCGTTGATATCCGGATCGACCTTGGCCCCGTGTTAAGGACCGTCAAGAGATCTTCGGCGCCGGAAGTGGAACAAACCTACACCCAGGCACGAGAGCTTTGCCAGCAGCTAGGGGAAACGCCAAAGCTTTTCCCGGTGTTGTGGGGTCTATGCCGTACGTACCACTCGCGGGGGGAGTTCCAGAAGGCGCGAGAGCTGGGAGAGCAGCTCTTTTCCCTTGCCGAGGGCATGCAAGACCCAGAGCTAATATTGGAGGCTCACCACACACAGTGGTCCACCATGTTTAGTCTCGGCGAGCTGCTCTCCGTCAAAGAGCACTGCGAGCGCGGCCGAGCGTTGTATGATCCCCAGCAGCACCGCCAGCATGCCTTTCTCTACGGCGGCCATGACCCTGGAGTCTGCTGCGGTTCCCATGCAGCGCAGACCCTGTGGCTCCTTGGCTACCCGGATCAGGCGCTACGAAGGAGCCAAGAGGCGTTATCCCTGGCCAGGGAGCTATCTCACCCCTACAGCATCGCCTTTGCCCTCTTATGGGCTGCACGGATCCATAAATTCCGAGGCGAGCTGGAGGCGCTTCGAGAGCGAACCGAGGAAGCCATGATATTGGTGGCCGAGCAGGGGTTTCCACGCTGGTTGATGCTGGGAAATATTTTGCTTGGTTGGCTGTCTGTCGAGCACGGCTCCGTAGAGCAGGGTATTAAGCAGCTCCGCCAGGCATTGGCCGATGAGGCGTCCCTAGCTGAGCAGCAGTCATCTCTTGCCTTTGTTGCTGAGGCTTACGGAAAGGCGGGACGGCTCGAAGAGGGACTTGGCTTGCTGGCTGAAGCATTGGCTAGAGCGCGCAAAAGCGAGCTTCGCTATTACGAAGCAGAGTTGCATCGAATCAAAGGTGAATTGCTGCTCGGGCGGACTGCTCCAAACGAAGGAGAAGCCGAAGGCTGCTTTCAAAGCGCGCTTCAAGTCGCCCACCGCCAGAGCGCCAAGTCGTTGGAACTACGGGCGGCGATAAGCTTGAGTCGCCTGTGGCAAAGGCAGGGCAAACGTGAGGAAGCCCAAAAACTACTCGCCGACATTTACGGCTGGTTTACTGAAGGATTTGACACAGCCGATTTGAGAGAGGCCAAGGCGCTGCTTGAAGGGCTTGGCACTCACCCCTCATGACTCTCCAAAAACCTCTCCGCGTCCATGGCCGCCATGCAGCCGGTGCCGGCGGCCGTGACCGCCTGGCGATAGACATGATCCTGGACATCTCCACAGGCGAAGACACCGGGGATATTGGTGGCTGTTCCGTTATGTGTGCGGACATACCCGCGTTCATCCAGATCTAGTTGTCCAGCGAAGATTTTGGTGTTGGGCTCGTGCCCGATAGCCATGAAAACCCCGTCGCACTTGAAATCCCGAACCTCATTCGTCTTCACATTCTTGAGCCGCACCCCTCTCACTCCGCCATCTTTGGGATCGCCATAGATCTCCTCCACCACCGTGTCCCAGATAAAAGAAATCTTGGGATTCTTTACAGCGCGCTCCTGCATGATTTTCGACGCGCGGAGTTTATCCCTGCGGTGGATCACGGTTACCCTAGCGGCGTATTTGGTAAGGAAGAGAGACTCCTCCATGGCGGTATCGCCCCCTCCCACGACCACGACTTCCCTCTCTTTGAAAAAGAAGCCGTCGCACGTGGCGCAAGCCGATACCCCGTATCCCATCAGCTTTCTTTCCGACTCTAAGCCCAAAAGTTTTGCCGACGCCCCCGTAGCTATAATCAGGGTGTCGCACGTATAAGCGTCCTTCCCCGCGACAACCTCGAAAGGCCGCCGCTTCAAATTGACCGCCGTGACATCCCCAAAGACGGTTTTGGTCCCAAAGCGCTCCGCTTGCTTCTTGAACTCCTCCATCAGTTCCGGGCCAAGTATCCCTTTGGGAAAGCCCGGATAGTTCTCCACGTCCGTCGTAATGGTCAATTGCCCCCCAGGTTGGGAGCCCTCGATGACCAGCGGCTCCAGGTTGGCTCGAGCGGCATAGATGGCGGCCGTAAGGCCTGCGGCGCCGGAGCCTAAGATGATGACGCGATAGTGGCTTTTTTTCGATAGCGTCAAGTACCAAGACCTCCTTGGACGGTAAGAGGGCTGAGCGGGTGCCCTGAGCGGAACATGGACGGAGCAGCCACACACAAGCCGAGGGGGGCGAGACTGAGGCCGCAGGCACAGGAGTAGGAAGGTTCCGTCAGGCCCAGACCGTGGGAGTAAGCAGCCGAAGGCGGTCTGGGGGGGGCCCTCAAGGCGCTGGCCCATTGACTGCGACCGGAAGGCTCGCTCCCCGAGGCGAGAAAACTAAGGGTCGCTGCGGGAGGCCGTGAAGCGAAGGGAGCCCCGAAGCCCTTAATTGTAGATGCGAAGCTTTTCTTCTCCACGGTTTTTATGTAGCATAAAAAGATCGCACGCAAAAGCAAGACAAGGAGATCCGATGGGAGCAGCACATGGCTAAGCTTACACACTTGGATCCCGAGGGGCGCGCTCGAATGGTCGATGTGACGGAAAAGGACGTAACCGAGCGGGTGGCCGCCGCCCGCGCAACCGTATTCATGCGCCCGGAAACCCTTTCTCTGATTATGGATAAAAAGGTGGAAAAGGGGGATGTTTTTTCCGTGGCCCGCATCGCCGGCATTATGGCCGCAAAGAAGACCCCTGAGCTGATACCCATGTGCCATCCCCTGAATATCACCTCTGTGGAAGTCTTTCTCACGCCTCAGCAAAATCCGGCCCGCGTCGAAGTTGAAGCTGTCGTCAAGGTCATCGGAAAGACCGGAGTCGAGATGGAGGCGATGACAGCGGTTTCAGTCTGCGGTTTGACCATTTACGACATGTGCAAAGCAGTGGACCGGGAGATGTCGATCGGCGAGATTCGTTTGGTCAAAAAGAGCGGCGGCAAGAGCGGGACCTTCATTCGAAAAGAGTAAAGTCAGAGTTCAAGGGGCTCCCTATTCTCTTCTCTCCAGTGTCTGCTCGGAGGGAGTACCGTTCGGGGACCCGCTTCTCGCGCCGAAGGCAATGGGCCTCTGCTTTCTTCGAACCGTTCAGTCTCGGTGCCTTCGGCTTGCTCGGCAGGCCCCCTCGCTCTCGTGTGCAATCCGCTTCCAACGACTCGGAATCAATCTTCGCTAGGAGGTCTCCTGAGATGGAACAGGCCGAGGGGATTGCCGGAGCGACCGAGGGGAGCGCGAGCGAGGCTGCGGACGTAGGGACATGGAGGTTGGTGCAGGCCCCGACCGGGGGAGTAACCACCCCAGGGGAGGACGGGGTGGCGGCCCTCAAGGTAGAGGCCTATCGGCCGCAGCCGAGAGCGCGTTCCCCGAGGGAGCCCGCCCATCGGCCACGGTCGGAAGGCTCGCCCCCGAGGGGTGGAATTCTGGAAGATTCAGCATGCAAAAGGTCTTTCTTAAAAAAGGGAGAGAGGGCCCCGTGCTCAGAGGGCACCCGTGGATCTTCTCCGGCGCCATTGAGCGAGTCGAGGGAGATTCCGAGAAGGCCGATGTCGTCGACGTGTCGGACAGCGAAGGTCTTTGGCTCGCCCGCGGCCTTTCCAATCCGAGGTCCCAGATACGAGTCCGCCTGTTGACGTGGGAACAAGAGGACATTGACGAGGGTTTCTTCACGCGCCGGCTCTCCCGGGCGGCAGCTCTGAGACAACAGTACCTCCCCCCTTCCACAAATGCCTATCGTATAGTCAACGGCGAGGGTGATTTTCTCCCTGGCTTGGTGGTCGACCGTTATGATGATTTTTTTGTCTGCCAGTTTCTTACTGCTGGAATGGATCATCTCAAAGGGATGGTTGTGGACTCTCTTGCAAAACTTTTCGCTATAAAAGGCATCTACGAGCGCAGCGAGGGTGGAGTAAGAGGGGAAGAGGGGCTCCCGCCCGCATCGGGGGTTCTAGCAGGAGAGGAGCCTCCGGATCTTATCCGCATCGAGGAGAACCAGCTTACATTTCTCGTCGACTTGAGGCAGGGGCAAAAAACAGGTTTTTTTCTGGATCAAAGAGACAACCGCCTTCTCCTCCTATCCCTAGCCAAAGATAAGACGGTGCTGAACTGCTTTGCCTACACCGGCGCCTTTGCCGCTTACGCCCTCAAAGGAGGGGCGAGGCGGGTGATTTCCGTAGAGTCTTCCAGATCTGCCTTGGAATTGGCCAAGCAGAACTCCGCCCTCAACGGTCTCGCTCCGTCTGAAAGCGATTTTGTTAGGGCAGACGCCTTTGCTTACCTCAAGGGATGCCAGCATGGATTTGACATAGTGGTCCTTGACCCTCCCTCCTTAGCCCCGAAACGGGCTGATGTGGCGGCGGCATCGGGAAGCTATAAGTTCTTAAACCTTCATGCCTTCCGTGTCTTAAAACCCGGCGGCTTGCTGCTTACTTTTTGCTGTTCCCAACACCTCTCTCAAGACCTCTTTCAGAAAATCGCCTTTGGCGCGGCCATGGACTCCGGTAGGAAGGTCCAAATCTTAAGAAGGCTCGGACACCCACTCGACCACCCGGTAAGCCTCCACCATCCCGAAGGAGAGTACCTCAAGGGGCTGCTTTTAAACGTATTGGAGTAAGTGTGGGGCTGTGCTATAAGAGCCTCGCCTTCGGCGAGGTGTCTTATGGCTCGATACCAGCCCATCAAAAGCTGGCCGGAAGAAGACCGGCCCCGAGAAAAGCTCCTCCACAAGGGGCCGGGGGCGCTCTCGGAGACCGAACTCCTGGCTATTATCTTAAGGACGGGAAACGGAAGCACAGGAGAGAGTGCTCTCGATCACGCCCGGATCCTCCTTGATAGATTCAAGGGCCTGAAGGGAATCGAAGACGCCTCAATCAGCGAGTTAAAAACAGTCAAGGGAATCGGTCCGGCCAAGATAGCGCAACTCAAGGCAGGCTTGGAGATGGGCCGGCGGATGGCAGCAAAAAAGTGGGGAGCGGGATTGCCTTTGCGCTCGTCCGAGGATGTTTTCCGCCATTTTCGCAGCCACTTGGAAAGAGAGAAACGCGAGATTTTCTACGTTGTGCTCCTTACCAATAAGAACCGCAGGATCCGTGATGTAAAGATCTCCGAGGGCTCGCTCACCGCGTCCCTGGTTCATCCGCGAGAGGTTTATAATCCCGTGATCCGAGAATCTGCCGCAGCCGTGATCTTCGTCCACAACCATCCGAGCGGGGATCCAAGCCCTAGTCCGGAAGACTTGGAGATCACACGCAGACTAAAGGAAGTGGGCGAGGTTATGGGGATCCGGGTTTTAGATCACGTCGTGATCGGCCACGAGCGTTACTTCAGCTTCAGCGATCGGGGAATCCTTTAACTGATCGGGACCGCACTGCCACTCTGCCGTGGCCCTCTTCTTTTCGCTTACAGGCAAAGCCGGCCGATGAAGAGTCGCACGGCCGGGAAGGTCAACGAAACGAGGCCGATGATCACGAGCGTCGCTGCAATCGGCCGCGTGAAGAAGATGGCGAATGAGCCGTGCGACATCTGAAGCGACTGCTGGAGGGCAGTCTCCATGAGAGGCGTTAGAACAAGGGCGAGCACGACGGGTGCCGCAGGAAATCCCCCCTTTCGCATCGCGTAGCCGATCGCGCCGAAGACAAGCATTACACCCACCTCGGTCACGCTGTTATTGACAGCGAAAACGCCTGTTACGGAGAAGGCCAGAACCAGGGGAAGCAGGATGCTGGGGGGGACCCGCAGGAGCCTGGCCCACAGGCCTACGAGGGGGAGGTTGAGGATCAAAAGGAGGACATTGCCTACGTACATGCTTGCGATCACGCCCCACACGAAGTCCGGGCGTTGCTCGAATAATAGCGGCCCAGGACGGAGCCCGTGAATCATCAGCGCCCCGAGCATGACGGCTGTCGCTCCCGACCCGGGGATGCCCAGGGTAAAAAGCGGAACCAGAGCCCCTGCCGTCGCTGCGTTGTTGGCGCCTTCCGGAGCCGCAACACCCTCGATGGCGCCGCGGCCGAAACGTTCCGGATGGCGCGAGAGGCGTCGCTCTAGGGCATATGCCAGCATCGAGGCGATCGTCGCCCCCGCCCCCGGCATTACCCCAACCAGGAATCCGACCACGGCCCCCCTTAGGATCGCCCATCTCGAGGCGATCCAGTCCGCAGCCGTGGGAAGGAGATTCGAGATGCGGTCCCTGTAAAGTGGAATGCGCTCATCGCGCTCTATACTCTCTGCGACTTCCGCCACCGCAAAGAGCCCAACCGAGACGCTCACGAAAGATAGGCCATCGGCCAAGTGCAACGCGCCGAAGGTAAAGCGTTCCTCGGAAGACATGGGATCGAGTCCGATCATGCCAAGGAGCATCCCGAACGCGGCCGCGGCTATCCCCTTCGCTGCCGAGGCACCAACCAAGCCAGTGACCAGCGTGAGCGCCAAGAAGGTGAGCGCGAAGGTCTCGGGCGGACCGAAACGGAGCGCAAGCTGAGCCACCGGCGGGGCGAGGAGCATGAGGCCGAAAACGCCGAGGGTCCCGGCGATAAAAGAGGCCAAAGCTGCCATGCCGAGGGCCGCCCCGGCGCGCCCCTGGCGCGCAAGCGCGTGGCCGTCCAGGCAGGTCACGACCGAAGCCGACTCGCCTGGAAGGTTGACTAGGATTGAGGTCGTTGAGCCGCCGTACATGGTTCCATAGTAGATTCCAGCCATCATGATCATCGCCGTTGTGGCGTTCATCCCGAACGAGAAGGGGATAAGCATCGCAACCCCCGCGACCGGCCCGATGCCCGGCAGCACACCGATGAGCGTTCCCGCCAAGACGCCGATGAAGCAGTAGAGAAGATTGGCCGGTTGGAGGGCAGTGGCGAAGCCCGAAAGAAGCGCCGATAAGACATCCATGGCCGATAGGCACTACCAGCCGAGAAGGCCGCCTGGAAGCGGCACCCGGAGCCAGATGCGGAATATAAGAATCAGAACCAGCGCGGCGCCGAAGCCGAGAGAGAGCGCGCGCAAAGGACGGCCCTGATCCAGAAGGAGAATGCTCACGGTAAGAAACCCAACGGTGCTAAGGAGGTAACCCGCCGGCCCCAGCGCCAGGGTATAGAGGAACAGTATGAGAAAACCGATGGATGCCCGCTTAGGCCCGCGCGAGCCCAGGGTCACTGCCTCTTCATCTCTCTCGGGCCGGGCGATCAGCCATAGACCGCAACCTCCTAGGAGCACGCCCGTCCAGAAGGGCAGAAAAGCAGGACCCAGGCCAAAACCCGCCTGGGAGGGCAACCGGCGTGCAAGGATGCAAGCGATAACCCCGAGGGCCAAAACCACAACCCCAGCGACCCGCTCGCTTACCAGCTGCCGCACGGCATGCCTACTTGATCAGGTTCATTCCCCGCAGGATCTGACGCGTCTGCTCTTCTTCGCCGGCGAGATAACGCCGAAAATCTTCAGGCGGAAGATAAAAAGGCGTGAGATTGTTCTCCGCGAGGTATTTCTCTTGCCATGTCTTAGAATCCGACAGGCGCTTGAAAGCGGAGACCAGTGCGGCCTCGGCATCCCTCGGGAGACCCCTGGGCGCCGCGACCCCGCGCCACTGCGTCACGACGACGTCGATGCCCGACTCGCGAAGCGTCGGCACATCTGGAAGGACCTTGAGCCGCTTATTGCTCGCTGCGGCCAGAACGCGCGCCTTGCCCGCCTGGATCTGTGCCAGCGCCTCGCCGGGATTCGCCGAGGCGATATCGATATGACCGCCCAGGAGATTGGTCATCACCTCCCCGCCACTCTTGAAGGCGATGAAGTTGAACTGCACCCCCGTCGCCTTCTCAAGCAGGTGGGTGATAATCGAGTCGATGCTCGGCGCGCTCGTCCCTCCCACCTTCACGCCCTTCGGCGCCCGGCGCGCAGCCTCAATCAGGTCACGCACTGTCCGATAGGGAGAAGCGGCAGGGACGGCCAGGACAAATTCGTCCAGCGCCAGTCCGGCAACCAGCGTGTAGTCCCGATAGCTGAGTTTCATCTTGCCGAGGAGCGGCTGGATGATAAACGAGCTCGTTGCCGTTGTGAGCGCGTAAGGATCGCCGGCCTTCTGCCCCACGTGCATATAGCCGAGGACGCCTGAGGCACCGGGCCGGTTCACGACCACGAGCGGCTGGGGAAGGAGCTTCTCCTTCTCTATGATCGCGGCGATCGTGCGCGCCATGATATCGCTCCCACCGCCGGCCGCGAAGGGGACCGTAAACTCGATCGCCTTCTCGGGATAGCCGGCCCCGCTGGCATGAACGCCCGTGAAGGCAAAGAGCCAAATCAGGACCAAGGCAATCAACATGTCCCATGGCGACTTCTTCATTGTGTCTATCCTCCTCTTCTAGAGGAGAGCCCTCTCAAGGCTCTCGCGTATCTTTGAGCGCCTCTTCGTTCGGCTCAAGCCCAAGACCCGGCCGCTCGGTGAGCGTGACAGTCCCTCCCTGGGGTTTCGGTGGGTCGTGAAAAATGATTTCGCCTGTCACCCACATCGGCACGTGAAACTCCACGCGCCAACCGTTCGCCACACCAGCGATGAGATGCATGTTGTGATGCGGCCAGCCGCCGCCGTTGGCGACCGGCTTATTGAAGGCCTGCGCCATGGCGGCAACCTTCACCGCCTCGGTGTAACCTCCCACATAAACGACGTTGGGCTGAACGATATCCACCGCCTCGTGAAGCAGAAGCTCCAGGTGGCGCCACTTGTGTCCCTCGTTTTGCCCCGCAGAGATAGGGATGCGCGTCTGGCGGCGGAGATTCGCCAGCAGCCTAGCGTCGTTCCCGTAAACGGGCTCCTCAAACCAAGCGATCCCATAGGGCTCGATCCTCTTGGCCAGGTCCAGGGCATAGGGGTACGAAAAGAGGTAGTTCGCATCCACCATAAGCTCTACTTTGTCGCCGACCGCTTCGCGGACCGCGCGCACACGGGCGGCATCCTCACGAGGGTCGCGGGCGCCATTGATCGCTACGACCATCTTGAGTTTGTCATGCCCCTGAGCCGTGAACTGTTTCGCGACCTCCACGAGCTGCTCCCGACTATACTCCAGCAAACCGAACGTGATATAGGCCGGTACCGTGGCGCTGTAGCCGCCCAGAAGTCGCCAGACGGGTTGTGCGAGCTGTTTCCCCTTGAGGTCCCAAAGCGCGATATCCACGGCGCTGACAGCGGAGGACCATGCACCGGTCTGGGCCCTCGGATTCAATCGGTAGAACAGGTCATGCCAGGAGCGCTCTGTAGCCAGGGGGTCTTTGCCGACAAGAAGTGACGCTATCTCCTTATTGATAAGCTCCCTGACTGCAAATCGCTGGATCGTTCCCGTCAAACCATACCCGGTAAATCCGGCCTCCGTCTCTATCCGCACGAACACGATCTCGCGCATCACCGGTTCATGGAGCAGGGGGACTTTGGCCGGGACGCGGTGGGTGGTCGCCTCGATCCCAGTGATTTTCATAAGCGGTCCTTTGGAAAAAATCTAATTTATCTTGAGGAGTCTTTTGATGTTCCCGGCCATGATCAGTCGGAGATCTTCGATCTTGAGCTGTAGGTGGCGCTGCGCGTGCTTGACGATCTTCTGGACTTCCCAGTCCATCGGGTTGAACGGATGATCCGACCCGTAGAGGACCCGGTCAGGTCCGGCCCATGCGATAGACTCACAAAAGAAGGGAAGCCACCCCACGCCCGAGCTGTCCATGTGCACGTTGTCATACTTCTTTGCTAGCTCCACCACCTCCCGCACACCCTCCACCAGGCCCGAATGGCCCATGATGATGGGGAGCCTACGGAAATCTCTGGCTACCTCACCGACCCGCTTCGGACTGGCAAATTCTCCCAGCCCGCAGTGAAAGAGAACCACCAGCCCGTGGTGCTCGGCCGCCTCCATGAGTGGATAGACCTTCTCCGTGTCGTTGGCGGGCGTTTTTTCGATCAGGGGATGAATCTTGATCCCTTTAAGCCCCAGCTTGACACCTTCTTCCAGCACCTCAAGCGTATGCCTTGGCCCGTCCGCAGGATTAAGCCTCATGAATCCGTGAATGCGCCCCAGGTGTTGCTTCATGGCGCTGGCAATGTAGCGGTTGGTCTCCCGGTAGTCCGATGGCTCCCCCATCCCGATGGCAAAGGTGACGACCCCGTCCACCCCTGTGTCGTCCATCGAGCGGAGCATGTCCTCGGCCATGAATTTCATGATCGGGGGAATCTGGTGGATGGCAAGCTTTTTCCTCTCACCCATGTGAGAGTGCGCGTCGATGACTTCGATCCGCTCCCCTTCGACAGGGATCATCTCTCCTCCTGAAAGCTTTTCCTGCAGCCTATCGGATATGGGATCGCTGTGTCAACGTCGTCTGATCCAATATACTTTCTTGACAGGCTGGACCTCACCTTGGTAGGGTTTGCGCACTGAGGAATGCCCGGCCGTGTCTGCGGACAAGATCGTAGTTGAGCACGCCAGTAAGCTGTTTCTCGAAGGGACGGTCGTGGCGTTCCGCAACATTGACCTAGCCGTGCGGCCCAATGAGCTTCTCTGCATCGTCGGCCCTTCCGGCTGCGGCAAGACTACCCTACTCCGCTGCATCGGCGGACTGCTGGCTCCAACTTCAGGGCGAATTTTGATCGACGGCGAGCCGGTCCACGCGCCGCGCGAGGGCGTAGCGATCGTGTTCCAACACTTCGGCCTTCTCCCGTGGAAAACCGTGGTTGACAACGTCGCCTTCGGTCTCCGGATGGCTGGTGCTCCCCGGGAGCTGATAGCGGAGCGCGTCAGTCATTATATTAGACTGGTCGGCCTCGAAGGCTTTGAATGTCACTACCCTTATCAGCTGAGCGGCGGCATGCAGCAGCGCGTGGGGCTGGCGCGGGCGCTGGCAATTGACCCAGGTATTCTGCTTATGGACGAGCCCTTTGCCTCGGTGGACGCCCAGACCCGAGAAGTGCTCCAAGAGGAGCTCCTTCAGCTCCATGATCGCGAGCGAAAGACCATGGTCTTCATCACCCACTCGATCGATGAGGCGATCATGCTGGGCGACCGGGTCGCGGTGATGACCACGCGGCCTGGACAGGTGAAGGAGGTTTTGCCGATCCGCTTTCCGCGTCCGCGCGATCCGGCCGCGGTGCGAGCCCACGCTCACTACGCGGAGCTGCGCAACCACATATGGAATGAGCTCCGGCCGACCGTCGTGGAGGAAACCTATGAGCGTCAGCCAAGTTGAGCGGAGCGCTCAGGCTGGCCCGGCGGCCTCTGCGGACAGCGACCTGACCGCCGAGCAGCAGGCAGCGCGAGAGCGGGCACGGTCAGTACAGCGTCAGTGGGCTGCGGTCAACGTGGCGATCCGGATTGTCTCGCTCATTGTGGTGCTGAGTACTTGGGAGTATGTCGGGCGGCAGATCAATCCGGTTCTCTTTACCTACCCGACGGCGGTGGCTAACGCTGCTGCCAAGATGATCGCGAGCGGTGAGCTGTGGCAATACCTTTCCCAGAGTCTCATAGTGCTTTTCGCCGGCCTCGGCCTGGCGGCGATCTTCGGGATCGCCTTGGGACTCGTCATGGCACGTTTCTGGGTGATCGACATTGCCCTCGACACTTACATCACGGCGCTTTATTCCATCCCTTCAGTAGCTTTGGTCCCGGTACTGGTACTCTGGTTCGGCTTTGAGATCACTGCCAAGACGGCAGTGGTCTTTCTTTTTACCTTCTTCCCGATCGTGATCAACACTTATCAGGGCGTTAAGAACGTCGATAAGCACCTCATTGAGGTTGGTCGAGCCTTCCGCTGCAATGAAAGAAACCTCTGGATCCACATCGTGCTGCCCGCGGCAGTGCCGTTCATTGTGGCAGGCCTAAGGCTTGCCATCGGGCGTGGTTTAATCGGTATGGTGCTCGCGGATCTCTATACGGCTATCACGGGCATCGGTTACCTGATCGCGCGCTATGCCAGCATCTACCGCACCGACGCGATGTTCGTGCCAGTTGTGACTTTGGGTGTTTTGGGTATTACCTTGACAGGCATCCTTCGCTTCTTTGAGAGGCGAGTGGCTCCGTGGATGCATCAGCCGGAACGAGAATGAATGAAACCAAGGAGGTGGAATATGACTTATGAAGAGATGCTTAGAAGCTCCATCGTTTTGAGACGAATGGCGCTGGGCATATTGTTGGCGATGGCCGCAGCCGTCTCCAACACCAGTCCGGCTGCTGCTCAAACCAAAGCTGCGTGCAAAGAGATGCGCAAGGTCAAGCTGGGCGTTCCCGTCTCGCCACCCAACGTGGTTCACACTCCGGTTTTTGTAGCCCGTGCGTTGGGGATCTTTGCAAACCGCTGCATCGAAGCGGAGATCGTCGAGTTTGAAGGCGGCCTCTCAGCCGCCAACCTGGCTGCCGTAGCTCAGGGCCAGGCTTTGGCCTCAATGAATGCTACCGCCATAGCGCAGGGGCTTAAGGCCAAGCAGATCTGGGGCATGGCGCCGCGTCTGCCGCAGGCCTATGTGGTTAGTGAGGAGATCAAGACCGCGGCTGACCTAAAGGGGAAGCGGCTGAGCGCGACCGGCGGCGGCGTTGGTGGGTTTAATTGGGTCATGGGCCGCGAGGTGCTGAAAACCGCCGGTCTCAAGGTGGACGATGTCCAATTTGTCTCCCAGGCGACCGCAGG
>Ga0137796_10001316_pt1 | contig 14297 bp, 8 predicted proteins | sample OV2TP3_FD_97704 | JGI IMG/M metagenome (GOLD analysis project Ga0137796, IMG submission 97704)
CTATTGAGCCACTGATAACATCAACGTTCCTGTGGCTCAATAGAGCCGTAGAATGGTCAAAATTGGCAATTTTTTGTCAAAGTACTGCGAAATAAAGGAAAAAGGTATCGCAAAAAATCTCGAGGATGCGCAATCAATTTGGTCAAAAAACATGCCCTTTCGACTTTTCTCTTTACAAAGTCAAATGCCATCCTGTGGAAAACATTATTCGCTAATTTACTAAAAGCTAACAGCTAAAAGCTAAAAGCTCAACCCTATGCTTCCCCAACGCGAACCGACAACCTATCCGGTTGATTTTAATACGATCTCGATCAAACTCGCCTCGCCGGAGCGGATTCTCGAGTGGTCGCACGGCGAGGTGACAAAGCCGGAAACTATCAACTACCGCACGCAGCGAAGCGAGCGCGGCGGCCTTTTTGACGAGAAAATTTTCGGGCCGGAGAAAGACTACGAGTGCTACTGCGGCAAGTACCGCGGCATCCGCTTCCGCGGCATCATCTGCGAGAAGTGCGGGGTTGAGCTCACGCGTGCGATCGTGCGCCGCGAGCGGATGGGACATATCTCTCTCGCCTCGCCGGTCGCGCACATCTGGTTCCTCCGGGGCGTGCCGTCGCGGATCGGCCTCGTGCTCGGCCTCAGCACCCAGGAGCTTGAGCGCGTCGTCTACTTTGCCGGCTACGTCGTGACGAAGGTCATTGAGGCCGAGCGCGAGAAGATTCTCCGCGATCTCGACAGCGAGTACAAGGGGAAACTGAAGACCCTCGGGAGCGAGAAGGAAAAGGGCGAGATGCGCGAGCTTTTCCTCTCAACGAAGCGCGAGATCGAGGGGGTGCGGGAGGGGTTCGTGCTTGATGAGGCGACCTACCACCGCTACGCGCTCCGCTACGGAGCAATGTTTGAGGCGGGGATCGGCGCCGAGGCAATTTATGACATCCTGCGGCGGCTCAACCTGGAGCGGCTCGCGGACGATCTCACTTCGCTCCACGAGACCGTAAGCGCCGGCGAGCGCGCCCGAGTCGGGCGGCGGCTCTCGCTCGTGCGAGCGATGCTTAGGGCCGGGCTCCGTCCCGAGTGGATGCTCCTCACGAGAATCCCCGTGATTCCGCCCGCGATCCGCCCCATGGTGGCGCTCGACGGCGGCAGGCACGCGACGAGCGACCTCAATGACCTCTACCGTCGCGTCATCAACCGCAATAATCGCCTGCGGAAATTGATTGATATCAACGCGCCGCAAGTGATTCTCCGTAATGAAAAGCGCATCCTCCAGGAGGCGGTGGATGCGCTCGTCGACAACTCCGCGCGCGCCGCGGGCGGCGTCATGAGCGCGGCGCAGCGCCGGCCGCTGAAGTCGCTCTCGGACAACCTCAAGGGAAAGCAGGGGCTCTTTCGCGCAAACCTGCTCGGCAAGCGTGTGGACTACTCCGGCCGCTCGGTGATCGTGGTTGGCCCCGAGCTCAGGCTCAACCAGTGCGGACTCCCGAAGCACATGGCGCTCGAGCTCTTTCGCCCATTCGTGATCGGCAAGCTCTTGGAGCGCGAGCTCGCGTTCAACATCCGCGGCGCGGGCCGCCTCATTGACGAGGGATTAGCTGAGGTCTGGGAAATCCTCGAGGAGGTCGTGGCGGACAAGTACGTGCTATTGAACCGCGCGCCGACGCTCCACCGCCTGGGCATTCAGGCGTTTCAGCCAGTCTTGATCGAGGGAAATGCGATTCGCGTGCATCCGCTGGTCTGTACCGCATTCAACGCGGACTTTGACGGCGACCAGATGGCGGTGCACGTGCCGCTCTCAGATGAGGCGCAGGCCGAGGCGCGGGAGATTATGGCCTCGAACAAAAATCTCCTCAAGCCCTCGACCGGTGACCCGATCATCTCGATTGACCGCCTCGACATGGTGCTCGGCTGCTATTGGGCGACGACCCTCGTCGATGGCGCACAGGGCGAGGCCCGCGCCTTTCCCGACCCCAACAGCGCCATTACGGCGCACGACTTCGGCGTGATTGACTTCCGCGCGAGAGTGCGAGTCAGGGCGACCGAGAGTGCTAAGTACGCAGGTTTTAACGGTGAGATATTCGAGACATCGGTCGGACGGCTTCTCTTTAACAGCATCCTTCCCTCGGACTACCCCTATCTGAATAAAGAGATAGAGCGCAAGACGATGTCCTCGATTGTGAACGACCTTCTCGATCGCTACGGTGCCATCGAGATGCCCGGGATTCTCGACAGGATCAAGCACTTTGGCTTCACACACGTAACGACCTCGGGTACGACCTGGGGTATAGATGACATAGTGGTGCCGGAGGGGAAGCAGGCGGTCATTGATCGCGCGCAGGCGGCGGCTGACCTCGCGGGCGAGCAGTATCAGGAGGGGCTCCTCAGCGCGGACGAGCGCTACCGCAAGAACATTGAAACGTGGTATAGGGCAAAAGACGAGATCGAGAAACTGCTGCCGGCGACCCTCCCCAAGCACGGCTCAGTCTACGACATGTGGCGTTCCGGCGCGCGCGGCTCGCTCTCGCAGATCACCCAGATGGGCGGCATGAAGGGCCTCATGGCCTCAACCTCAGGACAGGTGATCGAGTTCCCGATCGTCTCGTCCATGAAAGAGGGTCTCACGCCGATCGAGTATTTCATCTCGACGCACGGCTCGCGCAAGGGGCTCACCGACACCGCGCTCAACACCGCGAAAGCCGGCTACCTCACGCGGCGGCTCTTTGACGTGGCGCAGGACGCGATCACCGTCGAGGAGAAATGCCGCGACAGCAAGGGCATTGCGGTGAGCCGCGGCGATGCGGAGCAGGTGGGGATCACCCTTGCGCGGGTGCTGCGCGGCAGGCATCTTGCCGAGACGGTTTCAGGCAGTGATGGCGCTCTGATCGCGAGCAAACACGATTTTATTACCAAAGACCTCGCGGAAAAAATTGAGGCTGCGGGACCCTCCGAGGTGCGCGTGTTCTCGCCGCTCTCATGCGCGACTCACTACGGTCTCTGCAAGCGCTGCTACGGGCTTGATCTTGCAACCGGCGAGAAAGTCGCGCTTGGCGAGGCGGTGGGTACGATGGCGGCGCAGGCTATCGGCGAGCCGGCAACGCAGCTCACGATGCGTACGTTCCACGCTGGCGGCATCGCGACCGTCGGCGGCGACATCACGATGGGCTTGCCGCGCGTCGAGGAAGTGTTCGAGCGCCGCGCGCCGAAAAATCCGGGAGTCATTGCGAAAGCGGACGGCATTGTCGCCGAGGTGCGCGAGCAGGCGCGGGAGAAGGTGATCGTGGTGGTGCGCGACGAGAAGGCAGTCAAGGGCAAGGAAGACTCGGACGAGTATACGGTGCACTACCGCCGGATGCCCTTGGTGAAGGCAGGGGAAAAAGTGCGCAAGGGCGATCTCCTCACCGACGGCTCGGCTGACATTGTTGAATTATTTCGCTACGCTGGGCGTGAGCGCACGCAGCGCTACATCATCAACGAGACGAGCCGTATCTACGAACTCCAGGGCGCCTCGGTGTCCCGCAAGCATATCGAGGTGATCGTCGCGCAGATGTTTGCTCGGGTGAAGGTGAAAGATCCGGGCGGCTCCGAGCTTGTCTCGGGCGACATCGTCGAGAGCGCCCGCATCGAAGAGGAGAATGAGCGGCTTCGCGAAGCGGGACTCGAGGAGGTCCGGGCGGACGCGCTGGTGATGGGCATCAGCGAAGTCTCACTCTCGCGGCAGAGTTGGCTTTCGGCCGCATCCTTCCAGCACACCACGAAAATCTTGATCCGTTCCGCCGTGCGGGGTGCCGTGGATCCCCTGCGCGGCCTTAAGGAAAACGTCCTGATCGGCCGGATCATACCCGCGGGAAGCGGTTTTCCAGGGAGTGAAAAAGAGCGCATCGTCCGCGAGACGGCTGCGAGTGCCGAGGATTCGCGTGGCGATCGTCGCGCTCCGCTCGCAAGCCGCGTTTCCTTTGAGAAGGAGGAGGCGGAAGCGGCGGCGTGAATCCTCTATGAAGGAGAGCCAAATAAAATCGGTGGGGTCCATAAGGAACCTCCCCACGATCGTCCGCTATAAAGAAGTCTAATCTTTCTTACCTATTTTTGGTGGAGTGGGAACTTGCGACTGGAATTAGCATAATCAAACAGCTTTGTCAACCACCCCCGATTTGACGCCACTGTGTTACTTGAGCTAGTATGGGTAATAAATTGACTGGGGCCGCCTTTCGCCTTGCCTGGAGCGCGAGTGCGATGCGACTCAAGTGCGAACTACAATTGCCCAATCACCCGGAAAGGCGGCCCTGGTCTTTCGAGGCAAAGAGGGGAGAAATGTATTGGACCATCGCATTCTTGTTTGTAGTCATAATGTTCGTATGGCTGCAAACGCCCTAGCACGCGGCCGTTCTTTCACGAGAACGGCCCGTTCCTGTGCGAGCGCGAACTCGATAGCGACGAAAAACGCCGAAACCGGCCGAAACCGAATGAATGTTTGCGCTCGTGCGGGCATTCAAGTATACTCTTGGAGTAATAGGTACAACCTCCCCGCCCGAGGTATAGCAGCGCGGGGTTTATCCTAAAACTAAACAGCTTTGCGAAAAATAAGTCTCGGAAACACCTGTGTGTAAGGGTGGAATGACACACCAGGTTCGCAAAGCTGTTTAGTTCGGATATGCCTAAGGCCCATTATTAGCCAACGCATATTTTTATGGATCAAAAATCTGCCGGGGATGCTGAACCCCGGACCGATGTGCCAGCGACATTCGCTGACACGCTCTTTGATGACGCACGAGCAGAGAGTGCAGAGCGATACCAATCGCACACCATAAAAGAGCTCGGCTCCTCGGTCGGCGAGACAGACGAGGCGTCAGCGCCAGGGACATCAGGGCGAGATCGATGGCAGCGGGACGTCAAACGCCCCCCAAAAAAACACGAAAGCCCGATGACGGCCCTTACCCTTCGCGCCGGGACGCCGCCCGCCGATGGAGACCTCGTCCACGGCAGCGTTGTTGCGCTCGGCCGCATGGCGGTCTACATCGATCTCTCGCCGTTCGGCACCGGCACGATTTACGGCCGCGAATATCAGAGCGCGCGCGATCTCCTGCGCAAAGTGAATATCGGCGATGAGATTGCCGCAAAAGTCGTCGCATCGGAAAATGAAGACGGCTACATCGAGCTCTCGCTGAAGGAGGCGCGGCAAGCGCTTCTCTGGAGCGAGGCGGAGCGCCTCGCACGAGGACGTGCGACGATTGAGCTCGCCGTTAAAGATGCAAATAAAGGCGGCCTTATTCTCGAGTGGCAGGGGATTTCGGGTTTTCTCCCTGCCTCACAGCTCACGGCAGAGCATTATCCGCACGTTGCAGGCGGCGACAAGGACCAAATTCTCGAGGCGCTCCGCGCGCTCGTCGGCGAGCGCATCTTAGTCTCCGTCCTCTCGGTACTGCCGAAAGAAGGCAAGCTTATTTTTACGGAAAAATCCGGCGTTCACAAGGAGAAGCAAGCGCTTGTCGACAAATACAACGTCGGCGATGAGCTTGAAGGCGAGGTGACCGGCACGGTTGACTTCGGCGCATTTGTGAAGCTCGAAGAGAGCCTCGAGGGGCTCGTCCATCTCTCTGAGATCGACTGGGGACTTGTCGACGACCCGAGGGCGTTTGTATCGGCGGGCGATCGGGTCCGCGTAAAAATCATCGACATCAAAGACGACAAAATCTCGCTATCCATAAAGGCGCTGAAGACCAATCCTTGGAAAGAGGCCGGCACGCGCTATCACCGCGGCGAGCGGGTGGACGGCGTCATCATCAAGTATAACCGACACGGCGCGCTCGCGAGCATCGAGGAGGGCATCGCTGGGCTCGTACACATGTCCGAGTTCGGCGGGTCGGAGTCGGAGCTCCACGCCACGCTTGAGTTGGGGAAATCGTATCCATTTCTGATTATGCACTTCGACCCATCCGAGCAGCGCATGGCGCTCTCCTATACGCAGGCGCTCATCAAGCCCGCGGCGAAGGAATTAGCGTAAAGGTTTATCTAGAGGAGCTGAATTGTAAACGTGAGCATTGAACCAAGGCGACTACGAAGAGACTTTCGGCCCACGCAAGCGGGATGTTTTCATTTGGTGTGGTTGAGTTTGAAAAGTAGAGCTCGGGGAGCATGCCATCCGTCGTGAGCACGGCTCGCGCATGATCGAGATACTGCGCGGCGCGCGAGAGCGCGCCGCGCCGCGCGTAAATAATCGCGAGCCATGGAAAACCCATCGTCCACTCCGCCTCCTCGCTCCACTGATCGGCGTTCTTATTATAATAACGATCGGTCTTGTAGCGAACCACGCCGCGCTCGCGGGCCAGATGGTACTCGAGGTTCGTAAGAATCTGATCTGCAACGTCGCCTTGCACAAGATCATAGGGGTAAAAGAGAGAGAGTAATGCAAGATCGCAAAACTTGCTCGCGGACTCGCGCGGGAGAAGTGCATGGAGTGTCTCTTCCCCGCGCTCGATAAGATTGTCGGGTATTATCACAAATGGAAACGCTTCTCGTGCTCGGCGGAGTCCCGCGACGCACGCGCCGATCGAGGAGGAATGCATCTCCTCCCGCTCCTCCCAGACGCCGTTGTCCGGATCGTGCCAATACTCGATCGAGGCGAGATAGTCAACGAGTTTCTGTACAATGCGCCGGTCGTCTTCAGTCGCGACGACGCCTCTTCCCCGCCGCTCGAGATCACCGAGCTTAAAAAGTACGGCGCCGACCGCGTCATTTTGCTTGTTGCCCCATTCATCCCAAAACTCCTCGAATGTCTCGGGGTGGTAGCGCGCGTGGATATACTGGTAGCTTGCGTGCGGCCGCTCGCGGCCCGCCCGATCAATTTTGTCTTCGTGTTTGAGAAAAATATCGAGCACCGCGCGAGAGCACCGCGCGACTGTCTTCCATTCCCCGGCCGCCTCAAACGCAAGCGAGGTGTAAAAATTGTCCCGCAGCCACGCTTTGTCGTAGCCTGTCGAGACCCCACTCGCCGATGCAAGAAACAGTCCGCTCGGCGTCTCGAGGGAGCGGAGGATATCGAGGTGCGCGGCGATTTCCGCGCGTAACTTCTGATGAGTAGATGCCGGCTCGCTCATGTTGTCTTAGCGCCGCCCTGAGAGAGCGCGTACATCGCCCGCGCCTCGCTTACGAGAGCCGCGAGGTAGCGCTTGCGGTCCTCGAGCGCTGCGGCCAGTTCGGGGTAATCGCTCTTCAGTTCGGCAAGGCGCGAGAGAAACTCGGCTTCAAGATCGAGAAACGCCGCGAGTTTCGCCGCGGCCCTCTCACGCCAATAATCACCCTCGCTGCGGATGCCCGCAAGCAGAGTCTCCATCTCCGCGCGCTCGGCTACAGCGCGCGCGACAAGAAAATCGAGTTCGCTTTTGATCGGGTAGGATTTCATTGGTACGAAGAAAGTAGAGAGTGGAAAACAGAGAGTGGAGCGACGCACTACATCGGCGCGTGCATCTCGACGCGCCGAAACACCGACTCCGCTCGCACGCGCTCGTCCGCACGTGCAAGGAGCGCGCGATATTCTTCCGCGAGGGCTCGCGTCGCCTCGCGCTCCGCTCGCTCGCGCGCTGATTCGACGCGCTGCACGGGAGCATCTTCAATGGACTCACGCATACCTCTAACTATACCACGTCCGTCTGTGCGAAAAAATCGTTGCCCCGCCATTGCTATGGCGGGGCACGTATAAAAATAAACGGGCTCGCTATTCGTATTTCCACACTACTCATCGAGCCATTCACGCTCTTCTGTCAGTTACGGACTGACGTTTTGCCCGACGGCCTCGTTGCCACGGATGTAGCGTCCCCTGTCATCGTAGACATAATAAACGTCATCCATCGACCCCGAACGCTTGGTGTTGTTGTTGTCTGCGACCTCGAATGCCTTGTCACGGCTGTCATAGTCGCCAACCAAATAATCGCCGTGATCAAAGAGGTCGACACCGACCACTCGTGTCTTGCCCGTCGGTGCTCTCAGTTCTGTCGCCATACTCAATCTCCTTGCTGGATTATGGGAAACAATCCACCGGCGAATTCTCAGGAGCTTTCGTCTTAAGCGAAGCTATAGCATACTTATTATTTTGTCAAACGCCGTCGCGAATTTGGATGGCGATGATGGTCCGATCATGCGCATAGAGCGCGCCGTTTTCTCGAGCTTTTTTCTCACTAAGCAGTCCGAGTTCTTTTTTTATAGTGCGGGGCCAGCGGCGGAAGAGGTCAAGAAATTCCGGAAGATCAAAGTAACGCTCAAAGCCATCGGTGTAGAGAAAGACGAGATCGCCCGGCGCGAGAGTGAGCGAGCCGGTATTGAGGTAGTGCTCCGCGGCTTCCTCGCCGGTCGCAACACCGTAGCCGATGAGCTCGCCTTTCCGCCCCAGACCGTTGCGGTAGATGCGACGGAGTTCTTTTTTGCGCTCTTCTTCGGGTTGCGATTCCCAGTCTTTCGGGAACGAGCGGCGCTCGGGAGTATTCGGCCAGCACTCGGGAGAGCGGAATTTGAGCGAACCGTTTTTGTCGTAGAGCGCAACAAAGCTGTCGCAGATTGAGGCCCAGTAGAGTATGTGTTTGTTGTTATCAAATCTTTGGACATCCGATGTCCCAATATTTGGCGGTGCAAGGATGGCAAAGGCAGCCGTCGTGGCGAAGAGGTCGCTGCCCCAGTAGTCGAGCGCGCCGGGGACTCTGCCTCGGGAGCGGTTGAGTTCGCCTACGGCTGCATTCCCGGCGCGGAAGACAGCGAGGAGGTCGCATTCGATGAAATGTCTGTATCGCCGCCGCGCGCTCTCGAGCGCGTGTATGCAAAAAAGGCGCGCGGCGCGCCCGGCTCCGGATGGCAAGGGATAGGTGCCGTCCGGATTGAACTCAAGCGTTACGCCGTCAGCCACCACAAAGATAGACAGACGCGGGTCGGTAAGCAGGAAGTCTTCGTTCGGGTGCGCGAGCGCCTCGAGGCGGTCGAGATTGTGGTGGAGTTTCTCCTCGATAAAATGATCGAGCGCGTGCGCAAGCGGCGCAACCAAGCGCGTGATTGTTCGATGTTTGTGCATGAGCGAGGCGACAGCGTTCGCGGAAAGCGGGGCGCGAAAGGTAACGGCACGGTAGCGCATGAACCTATCGTATCAGGCGACCGCACCTTTTTTCTTTTTAGACAGCACATAGAGCCTTGCGTCAAGTGTTTTTTATTTCACGCCGTGTAGGGTATACTTATGCCATTAGAAATTTGATACTGCTTTATGAGGCGCATTTCCAAGCGCTCGTCATCTGAAGAAGATATGGACGAAACCAACGCAGTCGGCGGTGCCCCTATCGAGGGCATGAGAGAGGAGAACGGCAACACTCCGGCTCTGCCATCGCGCGCGCGTCGAGCGCTCTCGTCATTGCCGTTTGTGTTGGTTGCCGTACTGACTTTCTTGCTTCCCGCATTTTTCCTCCCGTCCCCGGCGTATCACTTCCAGCTCACAAAAGTGACGCTGCTCGCGATCTTTGTCGCAGTGGCGCTCATCGTGTGGATAGCGGGACGCCTGCGCAGTGCGGCGATGTCACTGCCGCGCGCGCTTTTCTTTTACGCGCTGCTCCTCCTGCCGGTCATATCACTCATTTCAGCCGTCCGGGCGCGTTCATTCAGTACCGCGCTCTTTGGCGGCGGGTTTGAGACGGACACAGCGGGGTTTCTCGCGCTCTGCGCACTCCTCACGCTCGTCACGGTGGTCTCGGTACGCTCCCGCGAACACGCGCTCAAAATCTATGCGGCGCTGCTCGCCTCGTTTTTTGTGGTCGCGCTTTTTCAGATGGCGCGGCTGTTCTTTGGGTTTGATACGCTCGCCTTCAACGGCACCTTCACGACGAGTATCGCAAACCTCGTCGGCAAGTGGAATGATCTCGGCATTTTCTTCGGGCTTATCGCGATCCTCACGCTCACCTCGCTCGAGTTCCTGACCGTGCGTCCTCTGGTCCGCGTCTTGCTTTCGATCCTGCTTGCGTTCGCGCTCTTTCTGCTCGCCGTAGTCAACTTCCTCGCGGTCTGGGTAGTGCTCGGGGCGCTCTCTATTGTTTTCGCTGTGTACCGATTTTCACTGAGGCGCGGCGTGCGCAAAACTCATACTGCTCGTGAGGGAGGGTCCGACGAGCCGACGCCCTCGGACATCCGCCGCGAGCTGCCGATCGCGACGCTTGCGGTACTGCTTGTAGCGTCGGTTTTCATCTTTACCGGTCACCAGGAGGAAAACAGGCTTGGCGGGGCGATTTCATCCGCATTTAAGGTCGTGCACCTTGAAGCGCGGCCGTCCTGGACCTCAACGCTTTCTGTTGCGCGGCAGACGCTCCCGGCGCATCCGATTCTCGGCGTCGGGCCGAACCACTTCCTCGCTCGCTGGCATGCGCTTAAGCCCGAAGGCATTAATGTCACTCCATTCTGGGCCGTCGACTTTTCGCTCGGCGTGGGACTCCTGCCGACGATGCTGGTTACCACCGGGCTTCTCGGAGCCGCCGTGGTTCTCATTGTGCTTCTCGGCCTCTGCTACCACGGGCTTCGGGCGCTCTTTGCGCTGCGCGAAGACCCCCTTGGCTTTTACCTGCTGGTCTCGTCCTTTATCGGCGCGCTCTACGGCTGGATCGTGCTCATGATCTATGTGCCGAGCCCGACCATAGTCGCGCTCACGTTCCTCTGTACAGGCCTCTTTCTGTCGGTGCTCGTATGCGAAAAGATGCTCGCGGAGCGCACTATAAAATTTTCGAGCCCGAAAGCGAGCTTCATCGGCGCAATGCTGCTAGTCTCGCTCGGGATTGCGAGTCTCATCAGCGTCGGCGCATACGCGAAACGCGCGCTCGCCATGCGCCAGTACCAACAGGCGACTATCACTCGCGCCGCGGGCGCCGGCGTTGAGGAAACCGACGCCATCCTGACGCGCGCGCGAAAGATACACGCGTTTACGATTATTGATCGCGCGCGCGCGCAGCTCGGGCTTGCGGCGCTCTCAGAGCTCCTGAATCGCCAAGAGATCAATACCGATGCAGGCAGGGAGGCGTTCCGCGCAACGCTTGGCAGTACGATTGAGCGGGCACGCGCGGCTGTGGAGCGCAATGAGTATGAGTATCAGAACTGGCTCGTGCTCGGGGACGTCTATATGAACATCGTGCCGCTTAAGGTTGAAGGCGCCTATGAGCAGGCGAAGGCGGCCTATGAGCAGGCTCGTGCCCTGAATCCGACACACCCGGCGATCCTCCTTGCTCTAGCGCGGCTTGAGGCGGCGCGGGGGGAAAACGGCCCTGCGCGGAATTTCGTGGGCGATGCGCTCAAGATGAAAAATAATTACTCGGAAGCCATCTTCTTCCTCTCCCAGCTTGAGATTGCGGCAGGCAATCTCGACGAGGCGCTCTCGAGCGTCGAGTCCGCCTCGCTTCTTGAGCCGAACAATCCGCTCATCTTTTTCCAGCTCGGGCTTCTGCGCTACAGAGGCGAGTCGTGGGAGAATGCAATCGCGGCGTTTGAGCGCGCGGTCTTGCTCAATGACGTGTATGCAAACGCCCGCTACTTCCTCGGACTCTCGTACGCGAAGATGGATCGCAGTGCTGATGCCATCGCGCAGTTTGAGGTCGTCGCGCAGTATAATCCGGACAACGATGAAGTGAAAACAATTGTGGCGAATTTGCGTGCTGGTCGCGAGCCGTTTGCAGGCGCCGACGTCGAACCGCCCGAGGAGCGGGAGACGCTGCCGATAGCGGAAGAGTAGAAAAAGTGTTCCTATCCCGAAATTCCAGGAATTACAGGTTTGGAAAGAGCTCACGTGTTGTACGTGCTTTTTTCGTAAGTGTAAAACGTAAAGCGAAAAGCGTAAAATAACAACGCAAAAATAAAAACAACGTAGACGGACGCACATACCGCCTGCCCTTACTTTTGGGTGAGGCAGTATTATGATGGAAGATAAAAAGGGCTTTTGCATTTTGCACTGTTATTTTTCGCTTTACGCTTTGAGCTTTTGTGACGGTCCTCAAAAAGACCCGTTTCTGTGTATGGTTCGCAGACTGTTTTCATTCTTGTCTCGAGAAACCAGCGGCCTTCATTCGGCCGCTCTTCTTTTGGCCGGATCGGCGCTTGCCTCACAGCTCCTCGGCCTCCTGCGCGACCGGCTCCTCGCGCACACCTTCGGCGCGAGTACCGAGCTTGACGTTTATTTTGCGGCATTCCGGATACCGGATTTGATCTTTGTTGCCTTCACGTCGCTCGTTTCGCTCTCGGTCGTGATCCCGCTCCTTGCACGAGCGCTTGAGAGCAGTCGCGAGGAGGCGCGGCGTTTTCTTGATAGCGTTTTTACCGTCTTTCTCATAGCGATGCTCCTCGTGTGCGCTGCCGCGTATCTTGCGCTACCGGCACTCGTGCGGATTGTATTCGGCGGATTCCCCACGGAGCTCGCGCACCGCGAGCTCGTGCCGCTCTCGCGCCTGCTCCTTCTCTCCCCGCTCCTTCTTGGCATCTCGAGTCTCTTTGCCGGCATTACACAGACGCACCGCGTGTTCATGCTCTATGCGCTCTCGCCGCTTCTCTATAATATCGGCATTATATGCGGCGTCCTGTTTTTTTATCCTGTCTATGGTCTCGGAGGGCTTGGCGCCGGCGTTATTCTGGGGGCTCTGTGCCACGCGTCAATCCAACTGCCGTTTCTTCTGCGGCGTGGCTTACTACCACGCATATCAGTGCGGCTGGCGTTTGAGAGCGTGCGCCGCGTCTGTGCGCTCTCGCTCCCGCGCTCGCTCGCGCTCTCGGCGCAGCAAATCGCGATGCTCGTTCTCGTCTCTCTTGCGACGCGCCTGTCCGAAGGATCGGTTGCAGCGTTTTCGCTCGGCTTCAACCTCCAGTCCGTCCCGCTTGCGATCATCGGCGTTGCGTATGCTACTGCGGCGTTCCCGACACTCGTACATCTCATGGCACGCGGCGAGCATATGATGTTTTTAGACCGAGTGGCGTCAGCGCTACGCCACATCATTTTTTGGTCCCTGCCGGTCTTGGTTCTTTTTGTTGTTCTCCGCGCGCACATCGTACGGCTTATCCTCGGAAGCGGCGCGTTCGATTGGGATGCCACGCGGCTCGTTGCGGCCGTACTCGCCGCTCTCGGACTCTCAATCGTCGCGCAGTCGGCGAACATACTCTTATTGCGCGCATTGTACGCTATCGGCGAAACGTGGAAGCCGCTCGTTATTCAATTTTTTTCCGCATTTATTACGATCGCCCTTGCGATGACAGCGGTGCGGTCTTTTGAGGTACACACCGCTCTGAGTACGCTTGTCGAACAGATCTTTCGAATCGAGGGAGTGCGCGGGAGTGGCGTACTCGCGCTCGCGCTCGCCTATAGCGTCGGATCACTCGTGGGTACCGCGGCGCTCTGGGGTTTTTTCGAGAGACGAGTCGGCGGTCTTTTTCGCGAGGTGCGCGGGAGCTTCCTCGAGAACGCGCTCGCGAGCATACTCCTCGGCGGCACGGCACTCGTGATCCTGCGGCTCCTCGCGGGCGCAATCAGCCTTTCGACTTTTTGGGGGGTGTTTCTCCACGCAGCCGCCGCAGTACTCGGCGGCGCCGCTGTCGCGCTCTCTGCCCTCATCGTGCTCCGCAACCGCGAGCTCTTCGAACTTGTGCGCGCGCTCCGCAGCCGCATCCGCCTCAGTGCCCCCATCGACGCGGAGGAGGTGCGGATGTAGTGTGAGCGGTTGCTTGTGGTGATGTTGATAAACGGAAAACAAATGACCCCCGTGGCGTTGCCGGTCGCGTTTGACGCGATGGATTGCCACGGGGGTCTCTGCCTATGTTCGTTGACGATAGAGACGACTAAAATACGTTTCAAAAATGTCCTTATAATCCGCAGGAATGTCGATATCAAACGATATGGGGCTGCCTGCCGTTGAGAACACCCAAATCCTCGGCTCAACTTTTTCTACGACTTCCCCGGGGACGACGACTTCCTGTTCATGCCTGACACTGCCCAAAAACAGAAATATACTGGGCACCATTCTACTACAACATGCCGCAACACAGGGGTACGGCATATCCAGTGCTCGTTCCAGAGCAACTTGAATGGCGTCTACAAAACTGTGGATAACGAAATTCAAAAACTCCTTCATGCACGGTAGAATACGGTCATCAGATGCGATCTTGACAGGCGTGTAAAGCTTCATCGCAACTCTGTATCGCACTATCGCCCGCCCGACGGCCTCAAATAGAACAAGAAAATATTTCGATTACATTAAGCGCCTCGGCGCTTTTTTCGTTTTCGATGCATCGCAAGCTTTTCGTCGGGCGTGTAATAGTTCAAA
>Ga0137796_10001318_pt1 | contig 14287 bp, 10 predicted proteins | sample OV2TP3_FD_97704 | JGI IMG/M metagenome (GOLD analysis project Ga0137796, IMG submission 97704)
CGTTCGCCCAAGGAACCGTGGCCAGCGTTTCGGGCACGGTAACCGACCCGCAGGGGGCCGTGGTTCCGGGGGCAACGGTGACGTTGGTCAACAACGCCACCGGCGTGACCCGCGAAGCCACCTCAAGCGAATCCGGTCTGTTCGTGTTTGACCGTGTGCGCGTGGGCATCTACACACTCCGCGTCACCATGAGCGGGTTCAAGACCCACGAGCAGCCAGTGGAAGTCTCGGCCGGCAAGGTCAGCGCGCTGGGCGAGCTTCACCTGGAGGTCGGTCGGACGGAAGAGACCGTAACCATCACCGAAACCGCCACACCGCTGGTGCAGGGCGATTCACCTCAGATCGTCGGCGCCTACGATGCTCGCAAGGTGGCTGATATCAACTGGGGCACCTTCGGGCTCGACGCCACGGCCTACCTCACCGCCGGCATCGTTCCCGGTTTCGGCAACATCAACTCCAACACGGGCGGGTTCAGCGGCCAGATGGGCGGCGGCGGGTTTGCTCCCGCGGCAGCCGGCCAGCGGTCGCGTTCCACCCAGTTCGCCGTCGATGGCCACGAAATCAACGACATCTCCATCGGCGGTCCCTCCATCTTCATGGACAACCTGGACCTCGTGGGCGAGTACCAGGTGACCGTGAACCAGTTTGACGCTGCCGGCGGGCGCTTGCCCGGCGCGCAGATCAACGTCATCACCAAGAGCGGCACCAACGAGCTCCACGGCTCCCTCTTCTACTTCTACGATGCCAACTCCCTCCGCGCCAAGACCGCCGAGGAGGACCGGTTCGACCTGGAGAAGGCGAAGGACATCTCCCACCAGTTCGGCTTCACCGCCGGCGGCCCCATCATCAAGAACAAGTGGTTCGTGTTCGGGGGCCATCACCGGCAGCGCAACCCGGCTGGCTTCCAGGCGTCCACCACCTCGCTGGCCTTCACCCTGCCCGGTACCCCGGGGTGCATCACCTGCAACGGCGCCACCAACATGGCCGCCGACTTCGGCACCAACACCACCGCCGTCTACGTGACCCGCGGGCCCTTTGCCATCCCGGATGGCAGCCCGGCCTGCTCGACCACACCCCAACTGGTTGCGGTGGGCGCCGGAATGTACGAGGCCTGTGGCGTCACCCGCCTGCTTCCCCAGAACTTCTTCTCCTGGGAAGCCACCATCAAGATGGACGTGGTGCTGAGCAAGCAGACTTTCGTCGGCAAGTACTACGACGAGAGCGAGCCCTTCAGCATCGGCTCGGGCGGCACGGCCGGCTACTGGGTGGACGTTCCCTTCCGCGCCCAGAGCTTCAGCCTCAACCACACCTACCAGTTCTCCCCCCGGGTGCTGAACGACTTCCGCTTCAGCTTCGGCAAATTCCTGGTGGCGTTTGAGGGGGCCAACACCGCGCCCATCAGCCGCGTCCGCGACAACCTGACCAACATCAACCTGCCCGGCGGCTTCATTGACCTCGGCCTGGCCACCAACCTGCCCCAGGGACGTCTGCTCTACAACTTCCAGTGGACGGACAACGTCTCCATCGTCCGGGGCCGGCACACGCTCAAGCTGGGGGCGGAAATCCGCCGCAACCGCACCACCGCGCCCTTCCTGCCCTTCGTCAACGGCCAGTTCAACTACACCAGCATCACCAACTTCGCCAACAACGTAACTGGCTCGACCAGCTTCACCGAGGGGCCCTTCAGTTACCAGCCCTTCGAAACCGACCAGTTCTTCTACATCCAGGACGACGTCCGCCTGCGGCCCAACCTCACCTTCAACCTCGGCCTGCGCTACGAGCACACCGGCCAGCCGGCGAATGGCATCCACGAGGAGATCCTGGCCCGCGAGCAGGGTCCGGGGGCCTTCTGGAACCCGGCGGTGGCGCTGGAGAACCGCATCTTCCCCAAGATCGACACCGACAACAACAACTGGGGCCCGCGCATCGGCTTCGCCTACACGCCCCGCTTCTGGAAAGGGCTGTTCGGCGAGGATAAGACGGTCATCCGCGGCGGCTACTCGGTCGCCTACGAGGCTGCCTTCTACAACATCCTCCTGAACATCTCCACCTCGGCGCCGCGCGTGTTCTTCTTCACGCTCTCGCCGGGCATTGGCCTCCCCGGGGACGCTACCGGCAACTCCGTGGCGGCCGCGCTGGCTCCGCTCATTCCGGCGGGCACGCGCGACCCGCGCGAGTTCAACCGCACCATCCTTCCCCAGGACTTCGCCTCGCCCACCGTCCAGACTTGGACGATTGGCTTCCAGCGCGAGTTCGGGAACAACATGGTGTGGGAGCTCCGCTACGTGGGCACCAAGTCCACCGGGCAGTTCCAGTCCATCAACGCCAACCCGCGCTTCAGCCGCACGGGTGGGTTGGGCTTCCAGGACTTCCCGGCGTTCATGAACGCGGCCTCGGGCGCGGTGCCCTGCACCGCGGCTGATGACCCGCCCACCTTCCTCACCGCCAACGCCGTGGGCCGCGTCTTCTGCGACGCGGGCGCGGTGCGCAGCCGCGTCAACGGCGCAAGTTCCATCTACCACGGGTTGCAGTCGCGCTTCGACGCCCGCAACGTGTGGAACCAGTTGACCGGCGGCCTCAGCTACCAGTGGGGCCACAGCATCGACAACGTTAGCGAAATCTTCGGCTTCTTCGGTAACGGGTCGCCTGCTTTCTCCCAGAACCCGTTCGACTACCGGGCGGCCGAGCGCGGCACCTCCAACTACGACCTCCAGCACACCTTCGCCGCGCACTGGATCTGGGATGCTCCCTGGCACCGCGACCAGCAGGGCGCTCTCGGAAAGATTGCCGGCGGCTGGCAGTTCAACGGTCAGTGGTTCTACTTCAGCGGCCGTCCGTGGACGGCGGTGGAGTTCTTCGTCAGTTCCAACGCCCTCTGTGGCCGCGACACTAGCTTCAACACCGCCTTCGCGGGCATCTTCAACACCTGCCGTCCGTTCGTCGCCGACCCGAGCGCCCCGGTTCACACCGTGGGCTTCATCGGCGACCCGGGCGTGCGGTGGTGGGTGTCGGATTGCTCCGGCGCTCTGGGCTGCCCCTTGGGGCCGTTCGGCGCCAGCCGCAACCTCAACCGCGGGGACGACACGCACCTCACGAACATGTCCCTCTTCAAGAACACTCGCTTCGGTCCCGAGGGGCGGTTCAACTTCCAGCTGCGGTGGAGCATCGTCAACGTGTTCAACCACCGCAACTTCGGCGTGCCGGACATCTTCATCGACGACTCCGCGTTCTTCCTCGGGGCCGACGACGCGTTCTTCGGCCTGCCCGAGCGCAACAACGCCGTCGGTCGCGTGAACCGTCTGGCTCTCCGCTTTACCTGGTAAGCAACAGACCTCAACCACTGCAACACCCTTCGGGCGGCCGCAAGGCCGCCCGAAGTTTTTTTGCGCTCAACGGCGGGCGGGGTAGCGCAGGTTGACGGGACGCTGGCGGACCGTCTACCTGCGGCTTGTCCTCTTGACACAGACCGCCTGCGCTACCAGCTCTCGTCTTGGTACGGCGGGTCAACTTTCTCGCTGTGATTGGGCGGGCTCTGGCCCTGAGGTTCTGCTGGAATGGCTGCGCAGCGCTTGTCTTGCGGCGACAGCCGCCTGTTGACTCAGGGCTGACCGTCGCCCTGCTGGAGCCGCTGCAATGCCTCCCCTGCCTGGGGGTCGTTCGGCCGCAGCTCCAGTACCCGCCGCAGCGCCCGCTCGGCCTCCGGGCGCAGGTTGCGCCGGATATAGGCGTCGGCCAGGGCCAGGAAGGCGTCGGCATCCTCAGGATTGAGCGCCGTCGCGCGCTCCAGGGCCTCGGAGGCCCGGAAGGCCTGGTTCTGCTGCAGGTAGGCGATCCCGAGGTTGCGGAAGGCGTCGCCGTCCTGGGGGTCAAGCTCGGTGGCCCGCTGGAAGGCCTCCAGGCCTCTCTGGAACGAGCCGCTGTTCATGTAGAGCGCCCCGAGGCTGTTATAGGCGGCGCCGTCCCCGGGCTCGAGGCGCAGGTAGCTCTCCAGAACGGGGATTGCCTGCTCGATCTTTCCGTTCATCCCCAGAGTCAAACCATACTGGAGCTGGCTTTCCGGGTCCATCGGGTTCAATTCCGCCGCGCGAGCAAAGGCTGCCTCCGCCTGCGCCGCCTGCCCCAGGCGCAGGTAGCCGGTTCCCAGGTTGAAGTGGCCCTCGGCGAACCGCGGGTTCAACTGCACCACACGCTGGAACGCGGCCAGAGCCTCCGGGATGCGCCCCTGCTCGCCGTAGACGACCCCGAGGTTGCTCCAGGTCTCCGCCGAGCCGGGCGCAGTCTGCGCCGCCAGCTCCAGATAGTAGGTGGCGGTGTCGGTGAGCCCGTGCTGATAGAAGTTGTCGCCCATGCGCGCATACGAGCGCACGTAGGGGGTGACCAGGCGCTGGCCTGGGTAGGGAACGCCCGCCTGCATCAGCTTCTGCGGGCTGCCCCGCAGGTCGCGCAGGTCGGCCAGCAGCACGTCGGTCGAAACGATGCCGCGGTAGACCTTCACTACTTCCGCCTTCTCGTTCAGCAGCAGCGTGGTCGGGATCTGCATGTCGCCCGAGCGCTCGAACAGCAGCCGGTAGAAGAGGTTCCACCGCTTCAGGGTCTCAGCGTCGGTGAGCAGGACGGGGAAGGTGAGCCCGCGCTCGCGCACGAAGCTTTCCACCTTGGCGCGGTCCCCGGGCTCGTCCACCGAGACCGCCACCAGCTCCGCCCCGGCGGTGCGAATGGCCTCGTAGTGCTCCTTCCAGAGTTTCATCTCGGTCTGACAGGGCGCACACCAGGTGGCCCAGAAGTTCAGCACCGTGGCCTGGCCCAGCAGCGCCTGGCGGTCAACGCGCTTGTCTTCGAGGCTGGTCAGTGTAAACGGCGGCGTGGCCACGGGTGAGGTCATGGCAACGCCCTGTGGCGGTGCCGTGGCCGGGGGAGGCGGCTGCGCGGCGCACTCGCGCGCGTCACTGTTGCGCGGCTGGAACGGGGTCGCGGTGAACTTCCCCTCGCCTTCGACGACGGTGAGGCGGTGGTCGGCAGGGAGGTTCTCGAAGACCTCCTGCTTGCCGCTGGGCCAGCGCACCGTAGCGCGCAAACCCTGGCTCTGCTTCCCCAGGCCGAAGAAAACATCCCGCGAGTGATGCGAGAGGAATCCGCTCCCGCCCGCGACCTGCTTGACATGCTTCCCCCCCGGCGTCTCCACCGTGATGACCGTGCCAATGGCGTCCGGGTTGCTCTCCCGTCCCTCGAGCCGGATGGCCACGCGGTGGTTGTCGGTGGGCACGTCGTTGCGCATCAGGCGGAGCTGCGGAGCGTTGCGGTTCTTGTAAATGAGATCCTGGTCGCCGTCGCCGTCGACGTCGAGCAGCGCGTAGGCGCGCCCGTCTTGCGGGAAGTCGAGCCCGCTCACTCCGGACAAGTCAATGAAGTGCCCGTCGCCTAGATTGAGGTAGAGGACGTCGCGCTCGCGCCCGCTCCAGGAGCCGTCGCTGCGAATCAGCCGGTTGATGGCCACCCAGCCCTCGGAGTAGTCGCGGGCCATCTGCTGCCTGTCGGGGGATTTGGCGACAACCTGTCGCCAGAAGAAACTTCAAAGGTCTTTCGTGCTTTCGTTGGTGACGTAGCCGTTGGCCACGTAGAGGTCGTCCCAGCCGTCCAGGTCGATGTCGAAGAAGTTGCTGCTCCAGGCCCAGCGGCCCATGGTCACGCCGGCGCTCTCGCTCATGTCTTCGAAGGTGCCGTCGCCCTTGTTTCGGAACAGGGAGTTCCCCTTGGCCTGGCGGCGCAGGAAGCTTCGCACGCCGGTAGGCGAGTCGGGCTTGAAGATGGGCTGCATGGTGGTGCGCAGTCCCGCAGTGGAATACATGTTGCCGACGTAGAGGTCGAGCAGCCCGTCGTTGTCGTAGTCGCCCCAGGCCACGCTCATTCCGGCGCCCAAATCCTCTACGCCCGCCTCGGCGGCCACGTCGCGGAACTTGCCGCCCTCGTTGCGGTAGAGATTGTTGCGCCCGAAGTCGTTGGCGACGTAGAGGTCGGGCCAGCCGTTCCCGTCGTAGTCCGCCCACGAGCAGGCAAAGCTGAAGCGGTTGTTGTTCTCGCTCACGCCGGTTTCGGCGGTGACGTCGGTGAAGGTGCCGTCCCCCTTGTTGCGAAAGAGGTAGTTGGGCGTGCCGTTGGTGGCGTCGTGGTAGGGAACCGGCAGGCGGTTCGAGGTCTCGCCCACCTGCCACACGTAGGAAGTCACGTAGACATCCAGCCAGCCGTCGCGGTCGAAGTCGGCGGTGCAGGCGGAGGTGAAGATACCCTTTTCCTCCGTCTTGGGCGTCAGACCGGCCTCGGTGGGGTCCACGAAGGTGAAGCGCCCGCGGCCGTCGTTGCGGAACAGCAGCAGGGCGTCACCCACCACGAGCAAGTCCTTGTCGCCGTCGTTGTCGAAGTCCACCAGCAGTCCCATGGTGCTGCGGTCGAGCACGTCCACGCCGGCCTGGCGGCTGATGTCGGAAAAGGTGCCGTCGCCGTTGGAGCGGAAGAGGCGATTGGGAAGGCCGGCCGGCTGACAGACATAGAAGTCCTCCCGGCCGTCGCCGTCGACGTCGCCGACGGCCACGCCGTTGTGGCCGTAGATGTCGATGCCGGTGGCGACGTCGAGGTTATTGCTCCACCAGTCAATCCCTCGCTGCAACTGCTCGGAGGCCGGCCCCGGAGGCAGGGCGCAGGTGGTGATGTCGGCGAAGAGAGCCTTCGGCGACCGGCTCTCCCAGCCTTCCTCCCAGACCACGCCCAGCCACTGCCAGCCCTTCTCGGCGTCCTTCCGCCACTGGGTCATCCAGTAGCCCGTGATCTGGCGCACCTCGTGCTTGGCGGTGGTTCCGGTGACGTAGTAGCGGATTTGAAACTGGACCTGGGGCGGGTCGGGGACTTCGATGGAAATGGCCGTCGACTTCAGTTCCAGCTCCTCGATGTGTTCGAGCTCGCCCAGCCACTTCTCCAGCTCCTGCGGCAGCGTCTGCGCCGTCAGCTTGAACTCGCGCTCCGGCTCGTACACCTCCACCCAGGGGACGGCGTCGCGCAGCCGCGTGCGCTTGGTCGGCGTCAGCGGGGTGCCGCGGAAGTCGCCGGCAATGAACGGGGCCAGCTGCTCCCGCTCCAGCGGGATGTGCTTGAGATGTTTTTTTAGGATGGCGAGCTGGGCTTTGATCTCTTCATCGTAGAGCTCGCTCAGCCACCCGTCCTTGCCGGTCTGAACATGGTCAAGGATGGCGTCGACCGGCCCCTGGACGGGCGCGGGTTTCTTCAAGGTGGGGATGGGCTGCGGCGCCTCGCCCGGTTGCTGCGCGGCCAGCAGGCAGCAGAGGAGAAGAGAGCCGGCTAGGGGCACCGCCGCCCTCCGACCAACCGACCGCCACCGGACGTTGTTCTCGAATACCATTCGGGCTGCGGGTTCCGCGGGAATCCTACACTACCTCCGGGCGGGAGCATCCTTCAAGCTATTTCTGGGTACTGGGAAAGACCCTCCTACCTTTTTCTGCGCCGATTCTTCTTGCTTTCCATACTCCCCGGAGTATACTGTTGCCACATCTTTGCAACAGGGAGCGCCTACCATGCCGCGGCCTTCCTCTTTTTGGGCAAGCCTCTTGGTCGTCTGTTTCCTCCTAACCGGCGCCGCCGTCACCGCGCTGGCTCAGGGCACCGACCCCCTTCCGATGGAGCGCCGAGCGGCCATCATGGGTACCGGCCAGCGTCGCTTCTTCATCCAGGGACGCGTGTTTAATGGGGCGACCAACGAACCGGTGAACCAGGCTACGGTCACTCTCACGCGGCTGGGCGGGGCGCCGCTGCAGAACACCATCACCGACTCGATGGGCAATTTCTATTTTCCCGACCTCACCCCCGGCACCTACGAAGTCGACGTTCGCGCCCAGGGCTATCGGGACACCCGGGAATCTGTTCTTCTGACCGTCGGCGCCAACTCGAGCCTCTTCATCAATCTGCAACCGAAACTTGAGGAGGCCAAGCCGGTCGTCATCGAACCGCTCTCGGCGGAGGAGCAGCAGGCCCCCCAAGAGGCCAAGGATAGCTACAAGAAGGGCGTTGAAGCCTACCGCGAGCGGCGCCTGGAGGAGAGCCGCGCGCATTTCGAAGCCGCCATCGGCCTCTACCCAAGGTTTGCTTCGGCGCAGTCGGGCCTGGGCATCGTGCTGCTTCAATTGGGCGACGTTCCCGGAGCGCAGGCCGCCTTCGAGGCCGCCATCGACATCAATCCCAACTTCGCTCCGCCTCGCGTCTATTTGGGGGCATTGCACAACGCTCTCCACCGCTACCCGGAAGCCGTTGAGCATCTCCGTGCGGGCGTCCTCCTGCGTCCATCCTCCTGGATGGCCCATTTTGAGCTCAGCCGCTCCTTGTGGGCTTTGGGCGACCTGGACGGTGCGGAAAAGCACGCCTTGCGTGCCCACGAGTTGCAGAAGCGCGTCCCGCAGGTCCATTTGATGCTGGCGAACGTGTACGTCGCCCGCAACAACCCTGCGGCCGCGCTGAGGGAAATGGACGAAGTCCTGGCACTGTCGCCCGAGGGGCCGATGGCGGAGCTGGTCCGGCAGCGCCGGGCCGAGCTGGCGGCGCGGCTCGACGCCGCCAAGCGGTAGCGGGGATCCGTTCGGCTACCCGTACTCCGCCAGCACGCGCTCGGTTGTCACCAGCTCGCCCTTGTCTTCCACCAGCTTGAGTGTGGCCCGCGCCTTCTCCTCGTCCCAATGACGCGTAGCGTCGGTGACCAGGCGGACGCGGTAACCCCGCTCGAGCAGCCCGCGCGCCACCAAGTCCACGCAGCACTCCGTCACCACGCCGTAGACGACCACCTCCGGCGCGGGGCCGACCAGTCGCAGGAGCTCATCGGCGTTGGGGTTGGAGAAGGCGTCCAGCGTCTGCTTCTCCAGGATGACCTGCTGGCAGGGGCCCAGGTCGCGGCGCAACTCCACCTTGCGGTTGGGGATGAGGTACTGGCGGGGGAGAATGGTCTCGGGGATTTTCTGCTGCCCCGCCGTTCCCGCCAGGCAGTGCGGCGGATAGACCTTGAACTCCTCGTCGTCCGGCTGATGGGCATCTACATCGCCCAGCACCAGAATCCCCTCCCGGGCCGCGAAGTCGGTCAGGCGCTTCCAGTTGGGAATCAGTTTCTCCGCACCCGGGACGTAGAGCTTCCCGTCGGGGCGGATGAAGTCCACCTGGGTGTCCACATCCCAGAAGATGACCGGACGCTTAGCCGGCATCGTTCGGCCTCCGGCCCGCGGGCTGGAAAACTTTTCTGGCGGCCTCTTCCTGCAGCTCTTCCAGCGCGTGACTGAAGCGCACCGGGTAGGTCGCCGGCTGCCGGAAAGCGCGGTAGGGCGCCGGCAGTTTCTCCAGGCTTTCTTTGGCTCGCTCCCGGTTAACGCTCAAGGAAGGGCTGGGCGCCAGCCGCCGGCCGTCGCGCAGCACGCAGGTGAGCAACGGCTCGGCCTCCGGCCATGCCTCGTCGGCGCGCGCCACCAGATCGTGGTCATACCTCCCCCCGGTGCCGCGGAAGCGGAAGACTTGCTTGGGGCCGGGATAGGTGGCCTTGTCTTCGCTCAACTTGACCCGCGAGCCGCTCTCCGGCCCGCCGTGCACCGCCACCAGCTTGTAGACCGCACCGAGAGCGGGCGCGTCTTTCGACGTGGCCAGCTCGGTGCCGACCCCGAAAGCGTCTAGGGCGGCGCCTTGCGCCAGCATCTCCGCGATGGCGTATTCGTTGAGGTCGCCGCTGGCGAAGATTTGGGTGTCGGGGAGGCCGCCGCGGTCGAGCCGCCGCCGCACTTCTTTCGACAACTCCACCAGGTTGCCGCTGTCCAGCCGCACGCCCTTGGGGCGCAGCCCCGAGGCGACGATGCGGTCCACCGCCGCCAGCGTGTCGTAGGTGTCCACCAGCAGGATGGCGTTCTCGGGGAAGACGCGCAGGAAGCGGCGGAAACTCTCCTCTTCATCGGCGTAGGCCATGACGAACGAGTGCGCCACCGTGCCATAGGTGGGTAGCCCGAAGCGTTGCCCGGCCTCCACGTTCGAGGTCCCGATGCAGCCCCCGAGGTACGCCGCGCGCGCCGCCAGCACCCCCGCCTCGGGCCCGTGCGCGCGCCGGGTGCCGAACTCCACCACGCCGCGCCCGGCCGCAGCTTCCACCACACGGGCGGCCTTGGTGGCTACCAGAGTCTGAAAGGTGAGAGACGTGAGGAGGAAGGTCTCGACGACTTGCGCTTCCATGATGGGCGCGCGGACGCGCAGCAGCGGCTCGTCGGCGAACACCACCGTGCCTTCGGGCACGGCCCAGACTTCACCCGTGAAGCGCAGCCGGCGCAGGTAGTCGAAGAAGGCGTCGCCGACATGGGAGAACACCGGATGTCGGCGGAGGAAGTCCACCTCGGCGTCGGTGAACGCCAGCGTCTCCAGGTAGTCGAGCGCCTGCTCCAGCCCGGCGGCCAGCAGATAGCCGCGCTCGGGCGGGAGGGTGCGGACAAAAAGCTCGAAGCTGGCGGCGGGGTTGAACTGGTTCTCGAAGTAGGCCGCCGCCATCGTCAGTTCGTAGAGGTCGGTGAGCAGGGCCGAGTGGCGAGTTGGGTTCGGAGGAGGCATTAGCTCTCGGCGAACAACTTCACGAGGATTATAGGTGGCGGCGACAGCCGGTCGCAAGCGCCGCGGCGCGGTCAGCGCCGCAGCGTCAGCCCGCCGTCCACGGTGATGACCTGTCCGGTGAGGTAGTTGTCGGGCTCGAGCAGAAGCCGGATGACTCGCGCCACGTCCTCGGGCCGCCCGAAGCGCGGGATGAGCCCGTCGCGCACGGGCGCGTCGTATTTGCCGGACTCAATGCTGGCGCGCGCCATGCCGCTCGTGGTCACGCCCGGCGCCACCACGTTGACCCGCAGCGCGGTCCATTGCCGCGCCAGGATGCGCACGGCCTGCACCAGCGCCGCCTTGGCTCCGGCGTAGTTGACGCTGCCCTCGAAAGCCGCCACTGCCTGCATGCTGGCGAGAAAGACCAGGGCGCCGCCGACCTTGCGCTCCAGCATGTGCCGGCCCACGTCGCGCGCCAGCAGCACCGGGGCGATGTAGTTCGTGGCCAGCGAGTCCGCCATCGCCTGGTCGTCCAGAGCGGCGAAGTCCACCCGCGCCGGGTCGCCGAGGAAGTTCACCAGCCCGTAGATTTCGCCGGTGACGCCCGCCGCGGTTTCCAGCAGCCGCCGGCGGTCGTCGGGCTGCCGCAGGTCGCCCGCGACCAGGTGGACGCGGCCGGGCCCGCGCGCGTTGAGCGCCTGCGCCAGCTTCTCCGAGCGCGCGCGGTTCTGGCGGTAGCCGACCACCACTTGCGCGCCTTCGGCCACCAGCAGGGCCGCGGTGGCGGCTCCTAGGCCGCCGGCGCCCCCCGGCGCCAGGATTACTTTGCCGGCGAGCGTGCGGGCGGGGAAGTCGAACTCGAACCGCTCGTGGTGCGCGGCGCGCTCTTCATCCCAGAATTGCGACGCCATGGGGACTCCCGAAGTTCACAAAGACAAAACCCCCAAGCTGCGCGCGCCTGCGCGGGCTTGAGGGCCTTGCCGTACGATTCCCGGAGATAGCCTGCCTAACCGCGGAGAACAGCCTCCTTGAACTGCTTGGACGGGCGCAGGCGCACCACCGTCTTCGCCTTGATCTTGATGGGTGCGCCGGTCTGCGGGTTGCGTCCCATGCGCGCTTTGCTGTGGCGCTTCACGGCACGGCCCAGGCCCGGGATCACGAACTTGCCCGCCCCTTTGGCTTCCCTCACCGCCAGCTTGAACAGCTCTTCGAAAAACGTGTTCGCGGCTTTTTTCGAGCAGCCGCACTTCTCTGCCATGTGCGCCACGATCTTGCTCTTCGTCATCGTCTTGGCCATCTGTTGATCTTCTCCTCGTAGGTGTATTGCTGCGAACCCAGAATGAACCCCGACCCAACGGGCTCCCAGTCCGCCTGCAGCCGGCAGACCGGCGCTACTATATCCAAAGTGTCAAGCACTGGCAAGGGGCGAAAACCGCTAAAAATGCGGCTTTCCGCGAGCGCGCTTCAGGCGGCGCGCGCGGCCTCCCCCGGCAGTTGCCCGACTTCGTGGTAGAAGTGGGCGATGCTCAGGATGCCTTTCAGGTAATTCTCCAGGTTCAGCCGCTCGTTGGGCGCGTGCGCGTTCTCGTCCGGCAGCCCGAAGCCCAGCAGCACGCAAGGCTTGCCCAGCGCCTCGTACATCATGCTGACCAGGGGAATGGAGCCGCCCTCGCGGATAAACACCGCCTTCTTCCCGAAGCCCTTTTCCAGCGCGGTCTTCCCCGCCTGGACGATGGGATGGTCGAACGGGGCCAGCCACCACTTGCCGGTGCTCAGGATGCGGAAGTCAATGTTCACGCTGGGCGGGGCGATGCGCTGCATGTGAGCTTGGACCAGGCGTGCGATCTTGTCGGGGTCCTGGTTCGGCACCAGGCGCGTGGAGAACTTCACCGTGGCGGTCGAGCCGATGACTGTCTTCGCACCTTCGCCGGTGTAGCCGCCGAACATGCCGTTGATGTCGAGCGTGGGGCGCGCCCAGATGCGCTCGGGCACGGTGTAGCCCTTCTCGCCCGGCAGTTGCTTGGCGCCGGTGGTCTTCTGGAAGTTCTTCTCATCGAAGGGCAGCTCGGCCAGGATCTTGCGCTCCTGGTCGGTGAGGGGGACGACGTCGTCGTAGAACTCGGGGATGGTGACGCGGCCGTCGGCGTCGTGGAGTTGCGCCATCATCTCGCAGGCGATGTTGAGCGGGTTGGGCACGGCGCCGCCGAAGGAGCCCGAGTGCAGGTCGACGGTGGGGCCGGTGACGACCATCTCGTAGTAGGAGAGCCCGCGCAGGCCGTAGCAGACCGAGGGGATGCCCTTGCCCAGCATGGTCGTGTCGGAGACCACCAGGGCGTCGGCCGCCAGGCGCTTCCTTTCTTTTTCCATGAACTCGTAGACGTTCTCGCTGCCCACTTCTTCCTCGCCCTCAATCATGAACTTGACGTTGACCGGCAGCTTGCCCTCCTGCTGGAAGAACGCCTCCAGCGCCTTGAGGTGGATGTAGACCTGGCCCTTGTCGTCGACCACGCCGCGGGCGTAGAGGTCGCCGTCGCGCAGCGTGAGCTCCCAGGGCGGGGAGAGCCAGAGGTCAAGCGGCTCGGCGGGCTGCACGTCGTAGTGGCCGTAGAAGAGCAGGGTGGGCTTGCCGGGGGCGTGGAGCCAGTCGGCATAGATAATGGGGTGGCCCTGGGTGGGGATGATTTCGACGTTCTCGAGCCCGATGTTCTTCATCTGGCCGGCCAGCCACTGGGCGCAGCGCTCGATGTCGGGCCTGTGCTCGCTCTTGGTGCTGACGCTGGGGATGGCGCAGAACTCGCGCAGCTCGTTGACGTAACGGTCGCTGTTTTTTCCGATGAAGTCGGCTACTTTCTGCATGGTTCACTCCTAGGGTGAGTTTTGATTGCGGGAAACTCATTCTAGCACACTGCGCGCGCCGCCGGCTCGGAATGGCGTCGGCAGAATGCGCGCCTCTCCTGTCCCGCCGCAGGCAACGGCGCGCGAATCAATGCTACAATTGTTTCCTGCTGCTCCCCGGTAGCTCAATGGTAGAGCATTCGGCTGTTAACCGAAGGGTTGCAGGTTCGAGTCCTGCCCGGGGAGCCAAACCTCATGGCCTTTTTCGTTTATGTGCTGCTGAATCCGGAAGGCAAGACCTACGTGGGCCAGACAACCGATGTTCCACGCCGCCTCGTACCGCATGGTTTGCAATGAAGCCGATTGAGACAGAACGCCTGGTGATCACCACGTGGACCCAAGAGGACCTGGACGACGCACAAAGGCTGTGGGGCGACCCAAAGGTGATGGAACACATCGATGTTCGTGGCGCGCTCAATCGCCAGCAGGTGGAGCAAAAGCTCCAGCAGGAAATGGAACGTCAGAACCAGCATGGAGTACAGTACTGGAAGGTTCTCCTCAAGAAAACGGGCCAAATCATTGGCTGCTGTGGATTGCGCCCGCATGACCTGGAACGCCGCGTCTACGAAGTGGGCGTCCATATCATGAGCGAGCACTGGGGTCGAGGTTAGGCAACCGAGGCGGCGAAAGCAGTCATCGGTTACGCTTTCTATGAGCTGTCGATCCCGAAACTGTTCGCGGGACACAATCCAAAGAATGCTGCGTCAAGGGCCGTCCTGCTGAAGCTGGGGTTTCGATACTTTAGAGATGAGTTCTACGCCCCAACCGGCCTGAATCACCCTTCGTACGA
>Ga0137796_10001319_pt1 | contig 14273 bp, 11 predicted proteins | sample OV2TP3_FD_97704 | JGI IMG/M metagenome (GOLD analysis project Ga0137796, IMG submission 97704)
CTGCGGCTACGACTGCACCCGCTATACCTACCCGCCGGGAACGTTTTTCCCCGATCACTGCCACGAGACCGACAAGATGGATGCGGTGCTGCAGGGAAAATTCAGGATAAGCATGGCGGGGGAAAGCGCGGTCCTCCAGGCGGGTGATTGCCTGCATGTCCCTGCCGGCATGATCCACAGCGCGGAAGTCATCGGCGATACGCCCGTTATCAGCATCGACGGGGTAAAAAGGCGTTGAGGGTTCAGGGCTCTCCCACGACGGCCGTGAAGTGCTCCCGAACCCTCCGGACCGTTTGCTCATAATCATCCAGGAAGTCACACGCCGCCCTGTCCGGATTTTTATCCCTGAATCCCATCCCCCGCGCCAGGGCGTACAGATCTTCGGGGTTTCTTGAAAAGGCGCTGATGTTCTTCAGGTCCACCAGACGCAGGCACATCTCGATCCGCTTCAGGTGGTTATAGGCCCCGTACAGATCGGCATATTGCCGCTCGTTCAACAGGCCCGCCATCCGGCAGAGATCCAGGGCCTCGCGGGTGCCCGGTGTGCGCAGCTCCGGTTGCCGGGAGCCGTGCGCCAGTTGCAGGAAATGCGCCAGGAAATCGATGTCCATGATCCCGCCGCGGCCGCGCTTGATCTCGTACTTGCCGCCGGGGTTGCCAAGTTCATCCTCCACGCGCCGGCGCATCTGCAGGATTTCCATTCTCAGGCAATCAACGTTATGGTCGCCGTAAATGGCGGGGATAATCGCTTCGAGAGATTGCCGGGCAAGCCCCCGCTCGTCGATCACCGGCCGGCAGCGCGTCATCATCTGCCGCTCCCAGATCGGCCGGTCCTGACGATGATACTCAACGAAGTAAGGCGCCGGGGTGATCAGGGTGCCGGAGGTACCGTGCGGCCTGAGGCGCATGTCAATGTCATACAGGATGCCGCAGGGTGTGGGCAATGCGATCTGGCGGAGCAGCATCTGCACCTGCCTGACCATCGCCGTGGCATCCACCTGTGAATTCCCGGAATACAGGAATATCAGGTCGAGATCCGAACCGAAATTCATTTCCCGGCCGGCCATCCGCCCCATCGCCAGAACGGCCGCGTCCTCGCCGGGAAATCCGCTCTCGCGAACAATGATTTCGAGGGCGCATTTCAGGGTGGCTTCCGCCAGGCAGGTCAGCGCCTTCTCCGTGCCGGCGAGATCGAGTTTACCCGCCAGATGGGCGATGAGGATCTGCAGCATCGCCTCGTTTTTGGAACTTCGCAGCGCATCGAAATTCTCCTCCAGTCCGTTCTTCCGTCCTGCCTGGCAGAGCTTTGGCATCAGTGATTCCACCGTGTAGACATCAGGGAACGGCTGATCAAAATACTTTGCCGCCTCCAGGCCGCGGAAAAATATCAGGCGGGTGAAATACCAGCTCGCGCCGAACACCATCGCCAGCAGGTGAATTTTTTCCGGAAATGTCCCCCAGCCTTCCTTTGCGCAGACGGCGAGCCAGCGTTCCATGCTGGCCGCGGCCGACACCCTGTTCCACGCCGCGTCCAGTGCCTTGCCGACGGTTTTCTCCGCCTTGTTCACGGTGCGCCCTCACCCGGAAGGATGCGTTCAAAGCAGGCACCGGCAATGTCCCGGTGCCGACCGAGCGCATCGTCAAACCGTTCCAGCGTCGCCTGATCCGCAACATTGCCGTATCCCAGGGAACAGGCGATCCTGATCCGCTCTTCCGGCTGCTCCGGCAGATGGTGGGTCTGCCGTTCGTCGATCATCTGCAGGCGGTTTTCGAGCCGCCTCAGAAACAGGTAACACTCCCGGATTGCATCGCCCTCTAAGTTCGGCAGCAATCCCGTACTCACCAGGCCGTCCAGCAGGTCCAGCGTGCTGGTAGTCTTGAGTTCAGGATAGCGATGGGCATTTACGATCTGCAGGATCTGCAGGAAAAATTCGATATCGCGAATTCCTCCCACACCCAGCTTGACGTTCCAGCCGCCCATCCTTTTTCGCTGCCTGGCCATTTCATCCTTGATCTGGATGAAACGGCGGAGATCATCGCTGCCGAGGGCGCGCAGGTAGATGAAGGGCTGCAGGCGGTGGATCAGGTCCGCGCCTAGGTCCATGTCCCCGGCAATCACCCTGGCCCGCAGCCAGGCGAACCTTTCCCAGGCCTCGGTGCTTGCTTCGTAGTAATGTTCAGTCTCGTCCACGGACAACACCGGTGGGCCACTGCGGCCCCAGGGCCGAAGCTTGAGATCAACCCGGTATAAAAATCCGTCGGCGGTCGTTTCTTCCATGGCGCGGGTAAATTTTTGGATGAGCGTGAAGACACCGCCGATACACGCGTCGCCATCATCGCCCCGATCCTCCGCGTCACCGTAGGTAAATATCAAATCTACATCCGAACTGTAATTCAGCTCGCCCGCCCCGAGCTTGCCCATGGCAAAGGCGCAGAAGGGCGAGGCATGGCCGATCCCGGAGGCCACGAGTGAAATGGCCCGGCGAATGACGTTTTCGGCCAGGTCACTCAGCCGCCGCAACACCTCCCGGCAGTCGATCCGTCCGGTCAGCTCGAGCCAGGTGATCCGGAGCAACTGGCGGTACTTGTACAGGCGCAGTGATGGAAAGTCGGCCACCTGATCGCAGCCGGCAATCGGCCCGCCCACCGCATCCTCCAGCAGATCAACGGCGTCGGCGTGGCGGGAAAAAAACCGGTACAGAAAATGCGAAAGGGAGATGAGATGTATAAAGGCCGCGACATCCTCCCGGGACATCCCTCCCAGCCGGCTGTGGATGGCGTCCTTCCGCATCAGGCTGTCCAGCCTTATGGCGGCAGACTTCGGATCCGGGGATTCCCCGATCAGTTCTTCATAGTTCACAGACACAGCACAGCACCTTATGACATTTCTGGAAGGGAGGAAGATTCCATAAAGGGGTCAGAGCCCTTTTCACATAAAGGGGTCAGAGCCCTTTTCAAGGGAAAAGAGGGAAAAGGGCTCTGACCCCTTTAATGTGTCGGCGTAAGCCGAACCCGCTGCCGTATATCCCCTGTTGGTGTCTTTTTTCTGAAGCGGCAGGATCGGATCATAGCGGGGTGTATATTTCCCCACCCTGCTTCTTGAATTCCTCCGCCTTTTCCTCGAGCCCCCGCTCCAGGGCCTGTTGCGCGTCGCCGATGTTCTTCTGCCGGGCATAGTCCCTGACATCCTGGGTGATTTTCATGGAACAGAAATTGGGCCCGCACATGGAACAGAAATGGGCCAGTTTATGGGCCTCTTTGGGCAGGGTTTCGTCGTGAAAGGCGCGTGCGCGGTCCGGGTCGAGGCCGAGGTTGAACTGATCCTCCCAGCGAAACTCAAACCTGGCCTTGGACAGGATGTTGTCCCTAAGCTGCGCGCCGGGATGCCCCTTGCCAAGGTCCGCCGCGTGCGCGGCAATCTTGTAGGCGATGATCCCCTCCTTCACGTCGTCCTTGTCGGGAAGGCCGAGGTGTTCCTTGGGTGTGACGTAGCACAGCATCGCCGTCCCGTACCAGCCGATCATGGCCGCGCCGATGGCCGAGGTGATGTGATCATGGCCGGGGGCGATATCCGTGACCAGCGGCCCCAGCGTATAAAACGGCGCTTCCTGGCACACCTCCACCTCCCTCTCCACGTTCTCCCTGATCAGGTGCATGGGGATATGGCCGGGTCCCTCGATCATGACCTGCACGTCATGCCGCCAGGCGATCTTCGTCAGTTCACCGAGTGTTGCCAGCTCGGCGAACTGCGCCTCGTCATTGGCATCCGCGATTGACCCCGGGCGCAGGCCGTCGCCGAGGGAGAACGCAACATCGTAGGCCTTCATGATTTCACAGAGCTCCTCGAAGTGCGTATACAGGAAATTTTCCTTGTGGTGCGCCAGGCACCACTTGGCGAGGATGGAGCCGCCGCGTGAAACAATGCCCGTCACGCGGCGCGCCGTCAGGGGGATATAGCGCAGCAGGACGCCGGCGTGGATGGTGAAGTAATCCACGCCCTGCTCGGCCTGCTCGATCAGCGTGTCGCGGAAGATCGCCCAGTCGAGTTCCTCGGCCCGGCCGTCGACCTTCTCCAGGGCCTGGTAGATTGGCACGGTACCGATGGGCACGGGCGAATTGCGCATGATCCATTCACGCGTTTCATGAATGTGCTTGCCTGTGGACAGGTCCATTACCGTGTCGGCGCCCCAGCGGATCGCCCAGATCATCTTTTCCACCTCTTCCCCGATGGAGGAGGTGACGGCCGAATTGCCGATGTTGGCGTTGATCTTCACGAGGAAATTGCGGCCGATGATCATGGGTTCGGTTTCCGGATGATTGATGTTGGACGGTATTATCGCGCGGCCGCGCGCGACCTCGTCCCTGACGAACTCCGGCGTGACTTCCTCCGGGATCACTGCACCGAATCCCGTTCCGGGGTGATAACGGCACAGCCCGGTTTCCCGATACTCATCGAGTTTCTGATTTTCCCTGATGGCGATGAATTCCATCTCCGGCGTGATTATCCCGCGCCGCGCATAATGCATCTGGGTCACGGCGCGTCCCGACCCGGCGCGCAGAGGCGGCCGGGTGTTTTCGAAGCGGAGCGGGCCGAGGGCGGGGTCCGCAAGCCGGCGCCGGCCGTAATCCGATGAAAATTCCGGCAACTGTTCCACGTCGCCGCGCTCCGCGATCCACGGCGCCCGCAGCGGCGGCAGCCCCCGGCGGATGTCGATCTCGACGCCGGGATCGGTATAGGGGCCGGAAGTGTCGTACACGGCCAGGGCCGGATTTTTTTCGGCGCCGTACATGGAGGGGGTATCGGAAAGCGCGATCTCGCGCATGGGCACGCGCAGGCCGGGGCGCCGTCCCTGGACGTAGATCTTGCGGGATTTCGGCAGCGGCCGGGTCGCCTGATCATTGACCCTGGCCTCGCTGTTCAGAAAGGACTGTGGTATGGCGCTCATGGGAGGTAACCTCGCATAAAAAAGAATATGAGCGCCCCGGTGTGAAAGTGCCTGCTTTCCTACGCCGGTACTAACCGGATCAGGTTCAAGGGTCACTCTCAGCCCCTGGGGGCGCCCCTAGCCGCACTACTCATGTGATTGCTATATAATACCAACTTTAACGCAAAGTTACTTCACGGGTTCGGCGCACATGAATTTCGAACAGGCCCGCTATAACATGATCGAGCAGCAAATCCGCCCGTGGGAAGTGCTGAACCAGTCCGTCCTCGACCTGATTTCGGAGATCCACCGGGAGGATTTCATGCCGGAGGCCTACCGCGAGCTGGCGCTGGCCGACATCCAGATCCCGCTGGCGCACGGCGAGGTGACCATGACCCCCAAGGTGGAAGCCCGCCTTCTGCAGTCCCTCGACATCCAGCCCGGAGACAACATCCTCGAAATCGGCACCGGCTGCGCCTACCTGACGGCGCTCCTGGCCAAATCCGGCCGGCAGGTGACCAGCGTGGACATCTACAGGGATTTCACCGGCCAGGCCGTCGACAAACTCAAGCGCTACGGCATCAGCAACGTCAGGCTGGACACCGGCGACGCGGTGCGGGGCTGGGGCGCGCCGGACCGGTATGACGCGATCGCCGTCACCGGTTCCGTCCCCGTGCTCGATACCTGTTTCCAGGAGCAGCTTTCGGTCGGCGGGCGATTGTTCATGATCGTCGGCCGTTCGCCGGTAATGGAGGCGTTGTTGATCACACGCATGGGAAACCACGAATGGTCCAGGGAATCGCTGTTCGAAACCGATCTGCCCCCGCTGATCGGCGCCGGGGTGCCGGAAGAATTCAAATTATGATCGCCGGCCCATGCAGCAGATGACGCCGGAGCAATTGAAAGAACACCTGGATCAAGGCCTGGCGCCTGTTCTCCTGGATGTACGTGAACCGTGGGAATACGCGATCTGCCACATCGACGGTTCCGTCAATATCCAGATGTCGGAACTTGTATCTGCCATGTCCGAACTCGATCGCGAAAGCATGACGATCGTGATCTGCCACCACGGCCATCGCAGTCTCCAGGTCGCCCAGTACCTGGAGGCGGAGGGATTCCGGAATGTCTCGAATCTCGAGGGAGGCATGGATGCCTGGGCTGACAGTATCGATCAAACGATGGCGAAATATTAGCATACTGTTAACGTTTGGATTATCAGGCTGCCGGGTGTCTGCCGGAAGACACGCCGTGAATACATCCCTGTAGGCTCGAGTGCCGCTATCCCTGCGGCACACGGTCTTCCGGCAGACACCCGGCAGCCTGATTAAAGTTGGAATTGAAAAGCGAAAAGTATTAAGAGCCTGTCACAAACAATACAGACTCAGGAAAGATCGGGTGAAAATGGGAAACACCCCATGTCAGCGTACGGCGGTTAAGTGCATGGCATTGCCCGGCAAGGGGCAGAGGGGAATGCGGGCGTTAAGCACGGGACAGGATAACGGCCAGCAGTTACAATAACCGCCTCACCAGGCGATATTACAATAACCAGAATGGCAGGGAAGAGCATCTTGCGTGCACAAGTTACTCTCGCGGTATTCCTGTTGACGGCGGCGGCGTGCACTCCGCACGTGCGCGCGGCCGATCTGCTGGACGTCTTTCAACTGGCGGAAACCAACGATCCCGTTTACCGGGAAGCCCAGGCGGCTTACCGGGCGACGCTGGAATCAAGGCCGCAGGCGCTGGCACAGCTCCTGCCCCTCGTCAGCCTGAATGCGAATACCCTGAGTCACAACCAGGACATCAGCACCGAGGGATTCAGCGTGGCCACGGGCGAGGTCGACTTCAACAGCCACGGGTATTCCCTCGATATCACCCAGCCGCTGTTTCGCGCCGACCGTTTCCTTACCCTGCGGCAGGCCGAAAGCATCATCCAGCAGGCCGAGGCCGAACTGACCGCGGCCCTGCAGGATTTGATCCTGCGGGTCGCCGTGCGTTATTTCCTGGCGCTCGGCGCAAACGACAACCTCGTCTTTTCCGCCGCGGAAAAAAAATCACTGCAGCGCCAACTGGACCAGGCGAAACAGCAGTTCGAGGTAGGCCTGACGGCCATTACCGACGTCCAGGAGGCCCAGGCGGGATATGACCGGGCTGTCGCCAACGAGATACTCGCCATCAACGAGGTTGACAACGCCCGTGAACGGCTGCGCGAGATCGCCGGGGAGTACCTGGGTGATTTCGCTACGCTGGGCGTGGACATGCCGCTGATCGCGCCCGAGCCGGAGGATATTGACACCTGGACGGCGATCGCACTGGAACAAAACCTGGCCATCGCTTCCGCGAAAGAGAGCCTGGAAACCGCCCGCCAGGACATCCGGATTCAGACCGCCGGCCATCTCCCCACCCTCGATATCGTCGCCTCACGACGCTATGACGCCTCTGGCGGCCGCTTTGGCGCCACCAAGATCCATGACGACGCCATCGGCCTCGAGCTGAATATACCCCTCTACGAAGGCGGGCTGGTCAATTCGCTGACACGGGAAGCCCGGCAGCGCTATGAACAGGCGCTGGAACAGCTTGAACAGCAGCATCGCGCGGCACAGCGGCAAACACGCGAGGCCTACCTCGGCGTGATATCCGGTATCAGCCAGGTCCAGGCGCTCAAGCAGGCACTGGTATCCACGGAAACCGCACTGCAGGCCACCACGGCCGGTTTCGAGCTCGGGACGCGCACCGCCGTGGACGTTGTCGCCGCCGAGCGCGCCACGCTGGAGGCAAAACGCGACTATGCGCGGGCGCGGTATGACTATCTCCTGAACATCCTGAGATTGAAACAGGCCGCCGGGACGCTTTCCCCGGATGATTTAAAACAGATCAACAGTTGGCTGGAATAAGGCCATGACCGATCAAATGAGTGTAAACAGCCGGCTGTGCGATCCCGGCAGAAGCTGTCTCGTGGTGATTGACATACAACACCGCCTGACGGAGGCCATGCCGGCGAAGGTGGTCACCCGGTTGAAGAAAAATTCGGCGATGCTGATCAGGGCGGCCGAACTGCTGGCCGTGCCGGTATTCGTGACCAGGCAGTATCCCGAAGGCCTGGGGCCGCTGGCGCCGGAAATTGAAAATGTCCTGCCGGAGAATGCCCAGCAGTTCGAAAAGACCTGCTTCTCCTGTATCGAGGCCGACAATTTCCTCGACCGGCTCTCGGATACGGGCCGCAGGCAGATCATTCTCACCGGACTCGAGGCGCATATCTGCGTGCTGCAGACCGCCGTCGATCTCACCGCCTCGGGCTACGAGGTGTATGTCGTGGCGGATGCCGTGTGTTCACGCCAGCGGGAAAATTATGAAAACGCCCTGCAGCGGATGCGCCAGTCGGGAATCATCGAATGCAACACCGAGTCGGTGCTCTTTGAATGGCTCAGGGACGCGCGCCATGAACAGTTCAAGGCGATATCGGCGATGGTGAAATAGGCAAGGACATAGGACTAAGTGATGAGTGATGAGTGATGAGGATTGATTCTGGTGATTGGTTACTTATAGCTTATAACTGCATCTTTTCACTCATCACTCATCACTCATTGCTCATTGCTCAGTCCTCATCACTCAACCGTCACTGACTTGGCGAGATTTCGCGGCTGGTCAACGTCCGCCCCCTTCAGCACCGCGATGTGGTAGGCAAACAACTGTAGCGGCACGGTATAGATAATCGGCGCGATCAGCTCATCCACCGGCGCGATCTTGAGGACCTGCAGGTCCGGACCTGGTTTCAGATCGGAGCCCGAGTCGGTAAAGACATACAGCTTGCCGCCGCGGGCGCTGACTTCCTGCAGGTTTGATTTGATCTTCTCGAGCAATTCATTGTTCGTGGCGACCGCGATTACCGGCATGTTTTCATCCACCAGGGCCAGGGGGCCGTGCTTCAACTCGCCGGCCGGATAGGCCTCGGCGTGGATATAGGAAATTTCCTTCAGTTTCAGGGCACCCTCCATGGCCACCGGCAGCATGCTGCCCCGCCCCAGGTACAGCGCATGCTGCTTGTGTGCAAACTGGTGCGCCAGCGCCATGATCCGGTCATTCATCCCGAGCACCGCGTTTATCCTGCCTGGCAGACTCTGCAATAAAGTGATCATCCGCTTTTCCGCGGCCTGACTCAGGCCATGCCGCCGGCCGAGGACGATCACGAGCAGCAGCATCGCCGCGAGCTGGGTGATGAAGGTCTTTGTTGAGGCCACACCGATTTCGGCACCGGCGCGCGTCATGAATACCAGGTCGGATTCGCGGGTCAGGGTGCTCTCCGGGACATTGCATACGGCCAGGGTACTGAGGTAATCCGCCTGCTTGGCCAGTCGCAGCGCCGCCAGGGTGTCGGCTGTTTCCCCCGACTGGGAGATCGTGACGAACAGCGTACCGGGGCTGACCACCGATCGGCGGTAGCGGAACTCGCTGGCCACTTCCACGCTGCAGGGGATGCCCGCGACCGACTCCAGCCAGTGATGGGCGATGAGACCGGCATGGTAACTCGTGCCGCAGGCCACGATCTTCACGCCCCGCACCGAATCGAGGATCCGCGGCGCCTCCATGCCGAAGGCTGTCTCGTCCACCTGGCCGTCAACGATGCGGCCTTCCAGCGTCTCTGCCACCGATGCTGGCTGGTCGTGGATTTCCTTCAGCATGTAATGGCGATAGCCGCCCTTGTCCGAGGCGTCATGGGCAATATCCGTGACCGACACCGGCCGCTTCACCTCGCGTCGCCCGACGTCATAGATCGTCATCCCGCTGCGCCGAATGTCCGCGACGTCCCCGTCCTCGAGGAACACGAACTGCTGGGTAACCGGCAGCAGGGCGAAGACATCCGAGGCTATGAAATGCTCGCCGATGCCGATACCGATCACGAGCGGACTGCCCCGCCGGGCGGCTACGAGGCGCCCGGGTTCGCTCAGGCTGACCACGCCGAGGGCATAGGCCCCCTCGAGCATGGCAACGGTGTGCATCACCGCCGCCAGCAGATCCTCCCCCTGCGACAGGAAATCAAACACCTGGTTGACGATCACTTCGCTGTCCGTGTCCGACTGAAACTCGAAACCCCGGCCGATCTGGATCTCCCTGAGCTTTTCGTGATTCTCGATGATGCCGTTATGGACGATCGCCACCCGGTCCCGGCAGACATGGGGATGGGCGTTGTTAACCGTCGGCTTTCCGTGCGTCGCCCAACGCGTGTGGGCAATGCCCGTACCGCCGCGCAGTGGGTGCCGGGCAAGGTCCCGCTCCAGATCCATGACCTTGCCGGCGACGCGCCGCCTGTCCAGGCTCCCGTCAGCGCCCAGTATCGCCATGCCGGCGGAATCGTAGCCGCGGTATTCCAGGCGTTTCAACCCTTCGAGGAGTATGGGCGAGACATCTCGCTGCGCGACCGCGCCTACGATGCCGCACATAATTAATAAAGGGGTCGGAGTGATTTATTTTTAATCACTCCGACCCCCTTTTTGCTGAATTATCGACATAGGTATCGTGGCTCATGAACCGAAGACCGGGGTCACGTATAAACCTGTTGGCTTCCAGCTTGGCGTGCATCTGCTGGTTGGGAGAAAGTTTATCAGCCGCCAGAATAGCAAGATGGATCTTCGCTTTCTCGCTGCCCTGCTGCGCGGCGGCGAAATACCAGATATACGCCGTGTAGTAATCGCGAGGGACACCCCGCCCGTAATGGTACATGACGCCGGTATTGCGCTGCGCATCGGGATGGCCGGCCCGCGCCGCACGCTCATACCATTCGAGCGCCTGGTGGTAATCGCGATCCACGCCCAGGCCGAGGTAATAATGTATGCCGACATAGTTCTGGGCGGCGGCATCTCCCTGCTCCGCCAGCACCTTCCATAATCTGTACGACGTTTCATAATCGCCCTCGGCAAAGGCGCGTTCCGGATCAACCGCCTCGCTGCAGCCGACGACAATCAGCAATAAACATAGGGGTCGGAGTGATTTACTTTTAATCACTCCGACCCCTTTTCGATGTGGTCGGGGCGAGAGGATTTGAACCTCCGACCACCTGAACCCCATTCAGGTGCGCTACCAGGCTGCGCTACGCCCCGTGATATCAGTAACAAGATATAAGTAGAACTTATCTCAAAATCAGGCATGACACTATGAATTGTCATTTCAAAACCACCCAACGCTGACGCTCAGGGCAGGCTCCATGGCTGAGAAATCTTGTCTTTTCATAGACTTCAAGATCCCTCACGTTCGTTCGGGATGACAAACTGAGCCATCAGTTGATTTCGAGATAGGTTCTAATAAGTAATAAGGGAAAATTAAATCACCGGTATTGTAACAACAATTACCGGTCATCAGGATAACGCTCGGGAATTTGGTAACGTAAGGTAGTAACCTTATGACTTATGACTATCTTCTCAGCAGATCCAGGATTTCCTCGAGCTCGGTGCGGATCTGGCGGATGATTTGCTGGCTCTGGTTGCAGTCTTCCCTGGCTTCATCGCCGGAGAGGCGCTGCCTGGCGCCACCGATGGTAAAGCCCTGCTCATAGAGCAGGCTGCGGATCTGGCGGATGAGGATAACATCATGGCGCTGGTAATAGCGGCGGTTTCCGCGCCGCTTGAGGGGCTTGAGCTGGGGAAATTCCTGCTCCCAGTAGCGCAATACGTGGGGCTTGACAGCGCACAGATCGCTGACCTCCCCGATAGTGAAATAGCGCTTGCCGGGTATGGCCGGCAGGACGAGATTACTCGACGCTTCCAGCATAGGCTTCCACCCGCGCCTTCAGTTTCTGCCCCGGCCGAAACGTCACCACCCGGCGAGCGCTGATGGGGATCTCCTCCCCCGTTTTCGGGTTGCGGCCCGGCCGCTGGTTCTTGTCCCGTAGCTCAAAATTGCCGAAGCCGGAAAGTTTTACGTGATTGCCGTTCTCCAGTGCCAGCCGGATTTCTTCGAAAAATATCTCAACAATTTCCTTGGCTTCCCGCTTATTTAGCCCCAATTCTTCATACAGCTTTTCAGCCATATCCGCCTTTGTCAGTGCCATGATTATTCTCTCAGTGTCGCGCCAAGCTCACCCCGCAACCTGGCCAGGATTTCCCCAATGATGGCCTCAACTTCCTCCTCTATAAGAGTGCTAGAAGATTTCTGAAAGGTCAAGCCCAACGCAAGACTTTTTTTCCCTAGATCAATGCCTTCCCCCTGATATACGTCAAATAACTCTAGGTTAGTTAGCACTTCCGGGGCACTCCTTGCGATACAGTCAAGCACCGCGGCCGCCGGCACGGTCTCGGCCACCACCACCGCCAGGTCGCGCTGAACAGCGGGAAATTTCGATATTTTCCGGTATCTTGGTGCTATCTGCGCCGATATGCTGTCAATTTTCAGTTCAAACAGGTAGGTTGCCTGGGGAATATTGAACTGCTTCCTCAGCCGGGGGTGTAATTGCCCGACATAACCAACGATCTGATTTTCAAGAACTATTTCCGCTGATTGTCCGGGGTGGAGAGCAGGATGGGAGGAGGGCCTGAATTCAATGGCCTTGAAATTGCATCCAGCGGTGTTCAGGATGGCTTCGACGTCGGCTTTAATATCGAAGAAACTACATGACTTATATTGTTTATTCCATTGTTTTCCATAAAGATTACCATATGATAACCCGCCGATCATGGGATCCTGATCGATGCCATCACCGGCCATGCGGAACACCCGGCCAGCCTCAAACAACCTGACCCGCGCCTGCTGCCGTTTCAAGTTATATTGCAATGCCCCCAAAAGACCGGGCCAGAGACTCGTTCTCATTACGGCCAGGTCCGAGGCTATGGGATTGGCGAGTTCCAAGGCCACCTGGCCCGGGATATGTGACATGAGCTGGTCCTGCAGTGCCTTGTCCACGAAGCTATAGGTGATGGCCTCCTGGTAACCGCGGTGCGCCAGCAGGCGGGAGACCTGCTGCAAAACGTTTATTCCCTGCTCCCCGTCATGGCAGTGCAACGCCGCCTGCGGTAATTCGGCGGGGATGGCCTGATAGCCGTAAATACGCGCGATTTCCTCGATGAGGTCCGCCTCGATGGCAATATCGTACCGGTAAGGCGGCGGCCTGACCTGCCACCCCCCCTTGCCGCTCTTAACCGGCATGCCCAGCCGCCGGAGGATACCCCTGACCGTTTCCGGGGCCACCCGCAGGCCGAGCAGCCGCTCGATTTCCCGTGAATGCAGGGCAATTTCTGGCGTTTCCGGGCGATTTGCCGCCTCCTCGGTGATCGGGCCGGGGGTGCCGCCACAGATATCGAGAATCAGACGGGTAGCCCGCTCCAGGGCCGGCCGTTGCAGGGTGAAATCGACGCCCCGCTCGAACCGATGGGAGGAATCGGTACGCAGGCCGTACCGCCGGGATTGGGCCGTTATGGTCCGCGGGTCGAACCAGGCGCTTTCGAGAAATATCTGGCGGCTAGCGGCCGTAACCGCGCTGTCCAGCCCCCCCATGATGCCGGCGATGGCCAGGACCTTTTGATCATCGGCGATGACCAGCGTCCCTCCCGACAGGGGGTATTCTTGCTGATCCAGGAGGACGATCTTCTCGTCGTCGCCGGCAAAGCGCACCCGGACGGCGCCCTCCAGTGTGTCCGCATCGAAGGCGTGCATGGGCTGGCCCAGTTCGAGCATGACGTAATTGAGGATATCGACCACCGCATTGATCGTGCGCAGCCCGCTCCGGTGAAGCCGTTCGACCAGCCAGGGCGGCGCCGGCAGTGTCACATCGACGTCGGCGATGATTCGCCCCGCATAATGCGGACAGGCTTCAGAGGCCTCCAGCCTGACCATCCGCTGCCGGTCGCCAACCGTTGTGACCGGCCGGATTGACGGCGCACGCAAGCGGCAGTTGTTCAAGGCAGCGACTTCCCGGGCGATACCGGCGACGCTGAGGCAGTCGCCGCGGTTTGGGGTCAGCGAAAACTCCAGCACGGCGTCACTGCCGGTAAATAGCGCACCGAGGTCCTGTCCGGGCACGGTGTTTGCCGGTAATTCCAGGATCCCCTCCGCCTCCCCGGCAAGCCCGAGTTCCGCCGCCGAGCACAGCATGCCTTCAGAAGTAACCCCCTTGATGTCGGTGGCCGCCAGGACCTTACCGCCCGGTAATTTTGCGCCCGGTCGCGCAAGCGCCGTTTTCAATCCCACGCGGGCATTGGCCGCACCGCTGACGATGGTTATGGTGTCGCTTTTACCAGCCGCGACCTCGCATACCTTGAGCTGGGCGGCGGCCGGGTGCGGTGTAATCGCCCTGATCTCTGCCACGATCACATTCGTGAATCCCTGGCTGATCCGGTGCACTTCCTCCACCTCGAGGCCCGCCAT
>Ga0137796_10001321_pt1 | contig 14257 bp, 16 predicted proteins | sample OV2TP3_FD_97704 | JGI IMG/M metagenome (GOLD analysis project Ga0137796, IMG submission 97704)
TGCCTCACATCACCGACGAGATCAAACAAAACATCCGCGCCATGGCAGAGGCAACGGATGTCGTCATCTGCGAGATCGGGGGAACGGTCGGCGACATTGAAAGCCTGCCCTTCCTGGAAGCCATCCGCCAGATTCCCTATGATGTGGGCCGCGAGAATGTCCTTTACATCCATGTGACGCTCGTCCCGTACATCAGCACTGCCGGCGAGCTGAAGACGAAACCAACCCAGCATAGCGTCAACAAGCTGCGGGAAATCGGGATTCAGCCCAACATCCTCCTCTGCAGAACCGATCGGTATCTGGCGCCGGATGTGAAGGAGAAGATCGCGCTGTTCTGCAACGTGCATAAGAGCGAGGTCGTGACGGCCAAGGATGTGGATACGATTTATGAGGTCCCGCTGGTCTTTCACAAAGAAGGGCTTGACCGTCTGATCGTGGAGCACCTCCACTTGCCTCTCCATGAACCTGACCTCCGGGAGTGGGACAGCTTGGTTCAGCGTATCAAGCACCCGGAACACGAAGTGACCGTGGCCCTCGTCGGCAAGTATGTCGGGCTCAAAGAGTCATACAAGAGCCTCACCGAGGCGCTCGTCCATGGCGGAATCGGGACCGGCACGCGCCCGATCATCCGCTGGGTGGAGGCTGAGGACATCGAGCAGCGTGGCGCCGACCGCGTGTTGGCCGACGTGGACGGGGTCATCGTGCCGGGGGGATTCGGCAATCGCGGGATTGAGGGGAAGATCGCTTCCATCCGCTACGCGCGGGAACGGCGGGTGCCTTTCCTGGGCCTCTGCCTCGGGATGCAATGCGCCGTCATCGAGTTCGCCCGACACGTGGCCGGCCTTCCCGAGGCCAACAGCTCGGAATTCGTTCCCAACGGTTCCGCATCAGTCATTGACCTCATGCATGACCAGCGGACGGTCGAAGACAAAGGGGGAACGATGCGCCTGGGGTCGTACCCCTGCGTTTTGGAGAAAGGGTCGCGCGCCCATGAGGCGTATGGGCGCTTGGAAGTCCAGGAACGGCATCGTCACCGCTACGAATTCAATAATGCCTACCGGGACCGGCTCACCAAGCACGGGTTGGTCCTCAGCGGAGTCTCGCCGGACGGCCGGCTTGTCGAGATCATCGAACTCCAGCATCACCCGTGGTTTCTCGCCACCCAGTTCCACCCGGAGTTCAACTCGCGCCCTCGCCAACCCCATCCGTTGTTCCGGGGTTTCATGGGAGCGGCTCTCCGGCACAGGGTCGGAGGCTGATCCCTATGCAGACCGTCGAGATCGCGGGGCTCCGGGTCGGGGAGGGTTTGCCACACCTCGTGATCGCAGGTCCCTGCGTGATTGAGGATGCGGGACTCGTGTTGGAAACCGCCGCAGAATTGAAGCGTATCACCAAAGACTTAAAGCTTCCCTTTATTTTCAAATCCTCCTATGATAAGGCCAACCGGAGCTCGGGCCGGTCGTTTCGCGGGCCCGGGCTTACGGCCGGTCTTGCGGTGCTGGCCCGCGTCCGAGAAGAAGTCGGCGTCCCGCTCCTCTCGGATGTCCATACCGCGGAGGAAGCGACCGCCGCGGGACGCGTCTTGGACGTGCTCCAGATCCCGGCTTTTCTGTGCCGGCAGACCGACCTTCTCGTTGCCGCGGCACGGACAGGCGCGGCGGTCAACGTCAAAAAGGGACAGTTTCTAGCCCCCTGGGATATGGCAAACGTGGTCCAGAAGATCGAGGAGGCCGGCAACCGGCGACTTCTCCTCACCGAGCGAGGGGCCTCATTCGGGTACAATAACCTCATTACGGATTTTCGGGCGCTGCCCATCATGCGGCGGCTCGGCTACCCGGTCATCTTTGATGCCACCCACAGCGTCCAATTGCCTGGAGGGGCGGGCTCGCATTCTTCGGGCCAGCGGGAGTTCGTCGCGCCGCTCGCCCGCGCCGCGGTCGCGACCGGCTGTGAAGGGCTTTTCATGGAAGTGCATCCGGACCCCGACAGGGCCTTGTCTGATGGGCCGAATATGGTTCCGCTCGCCGAGGTCCGTACCCTTCTGGAACAGATCGTCCGCATCGCCGCGGCGATCCGGCAAGTCCCCGTTTGACGGAGGGAACATGGCAGTCGGCGGACATGCGACGGTCACCATGCCTTCCCGCATCTTGGTACACCTACCCAATGCCCTGACGGTCAGCCGCATTCTTCTGATCCCCGTCTTCGTCGTATTCTTCCTTGAGCCCACCCCGGAGCGCTCGTTGCTCGCTGCCGCAGTTTTCGGGCTCGCAGCCCTGACCGATGCCGTGGACGGCTACATCGCCAGGCGCTGGGGACAGGTGACCAGCCTGGGCAAACTCCTAGACCCGATTGCAGACAAGCTGTTGGTCCTCACTGCTCTCTTTCTCCTCGTGGACTTCGGTCAGGTTGACGCGTGGGTCGCCATCGTGTTGGCCGGACGCGAGCTGTTTGTGACCGGCTTACGAGGGGTGGCGGCTCGCGAAGGGATCATCCTGGCGGCCGAATCGACCGGCAAGTTCAAGATGGCGGCTCAGGTCGTCGCCATTCTATGTCTTATTCTGGACGGGGCCATACCGATAAGCCTCGATTTCTACCTTTGGGGAACCGTCATTCTAATGGCGTCCATGGCGCTCTCACTGCTCTCGGCCACACAGTATTGCGGGCAGTTCGTGCACCTGGTGCTTCCTCGGTTGAGCGAGCGGTCCTAGGTTGCGTTTTATGGTGCTGGCACCCGTCTCGATCCTCGTGGTCGCCTATTTATTGGGCGCAATTCCGGTAGGTGTCCTGGCCGGGCGAGTGTGCGCCGGAGTAGATCCCCGCGAGGCAGGAAGCCGAAACATTGGGTTCACCAATGTCCTCCGCGTGGCCGGGAAGGTGCCGGGGGCCATCACCTTGCTCGGTGATGCGGGAAAAGGCGCCTTGGCGGTGGTCATGGCCCGCACCATCACCGGTTCAGGAGAATGGGACTTGGCTGCCGGAGCGGTCGCAATTTTCGGCCACATGTATCCGGTGTTCCTGCGCTTTCACGGAGGGAAAGGAGTGGCGACGGCACTGGGGGTGCTTGTGGCCATCGATGTGACCCTTGGCTGTAGCGTGATCTTCATTTGGTTGGCCAGCGCCGCCGTTTGGCGAATTTCATCGTTGGCCGCCTTGATTGCCTTCGGGATCTTTCCGGCTTTGGCTTTGCTATTTCATCCTCAAATCACCATGCTGGTCTTTGCACTAGGAGTCAGCGGCTTAATCTGCTATCGGCACCTTGACAACATACACCGGCTTCTGGCAGGAACCGAACCGAAGTTGGGCATGCGATGAGTGATTACATGTGTCAGCGGGGGACCTGGAAACTCAACGCATGCATATTATCCGGTTTGGCGGTGTGGCTCCTCACATCCTTTTCCGCTGCTCACGGGCAACCACCCACAGATCCGAACACCGTAGAACAGCACGCGCAGCCGCCGGTTCCTACGCTTCCTCCCTCCGACGCATCCATCCTCAACGACCTCGCCGAAAAGCTCGCAGGCTACGATTCGCTTTGGCGTGAGCGGCTTCAATGGGTCGTTCAGGGGCGGGAAGACAAGGCGGCAGAAGTGGTGGACCGCATCCGACAGCAAGCAACGCAGGATGGGGTAAACAATCTTGATCTGTTCGCCGCAGCGTTGGTACGTGAAGCCCTTAAGTCCGCCCTCGAAGCCCCCGTGCAAGCGCAGGCGCGCTTCGATGCCGCCAAGCAATTGGCCCCGGATCTTCCGGGGATCTATTTAGCCGAAGGCTGGGTCTTGTTCGGACAGGGCCCCGGAAGGTATCTCGACGCTCTGCGGGCTTATGGGGCCGCCGTTCGCGCCGGCATGCGAGACTTCTGGACCGGCTATTACTGGCTGGGGAACCTCATGCTGATTGTGTCGGCGGCCGTAGCCTCCGCGCTCCTGTTTTTTGCCTTGGTGATGCTGATCTCCTACTATGCCAAGCTCCACCACAGCTTGGAAGAGCTCACCGGGCGTGCGCTTCCGTCACTCGTGTTTCGAGTGTTGCTGGGGCTCGTGCTACTGGCACCGCTTTTGACCGGGGTAGGATTCGGCTGGGTCGGTATTTACTGGCTGGCTTTCCTGTGGCTCTACATGACGGTGCGTGAGCGTATTGTCGCCCTCGGCTTGATCGTGGCCGTGGGAATGGTGGGAGCGACGCTGCCATACGTCGCAGGGGTTTTCAAGGCTGAAGACTCGCCTCTGCTGCAGTCCATGGTCCGCGAGTACAGAGAAGAAGCGTTTCTCGGGTTCGCCGACACCCCCGAGCCCATCGGACCGAAGGCCTGGCAAATCTATTACACACGAGGCCTTTTTTGGCAGCGCATGGGCCAGGTCGAAGAAGCCCGACGTCTGTATGAAGAGGCCTTAGCCGTAAACCCACACGCATCTCAGGCGTGGCTGAACCTGGGGACCCTGCATTTCATGGCCCGGCAGTTCCGCGAAAGCATTGAGGCCTATCTCCACGCCATAGAAGACAACCCACAGTCAGTCGCGGCCCATTTCAACCTAGTCCAGGCTTATCGGGACAATCTGCAGTTCGCGGAGGGAACGGCCAGTTACGAACAGGCCCAGCAGCTTAATCCACGGCTCACGGCCATTTATACCGAACGGATCCAGAAGAACCCTCAGCACCAGTTTGTGAAGGCCGAGATTGAAGCCAGGGATCTTTGGCGTGAAGCGTTAAGCTTGTCACCAGCGAAAGAAGCAGCCGCGAATACGGTATTAAAGGCATATCTGGGGACGGGGCCAATAACGGTCGTCTCCATCACCCACCGAGTCATGCCGGCCCTGACTGTGATCCTAGGGGTCTTTTTCGGGCTGATCGGGTTATCCAAGGAAAAAGACCGGCTCCCATTCCCATGCCAGTTCTGCGACCGGATGATCTGTCGGCAGTGTCAGTTGGTGCTGTTCAAGAAACACCTTTGCAAAGACTGTGGGGAGAAAGCCAAGCGGGGCCATCAACAAGACGAACAAGCGGAACAATCTCAGAGCCCGAGCGCCACGCGGGTTCCCATCATACTGGCGCTGATTCCCGGAGCTATGGAATTCTACTCACATAAAGCAGTCTCAGGGATTGTACTCACCTTAGCCTTCTTTGGGGCAGTTTGGGGAGTGGTCGTGGGCTATACTCTGGTATCGCATCCCACAGCAATCCCCTGGTCGGTGACATTGTTTGTGCCCGGCAGCCTCCTGGCGTTTTGCGTGATCGGAGGGAGTTATCTCTGGACCGCCTGGCAAATGCGCAAGCGAAGGGCATTCGGAGGATAGGGGACACAGCGACGATGGGAGCAGAGGCATCCATAAGCGAAACCGGCCTGGTCGATATCATTCAGTTAATCCATCTTCAACGCAAAAGCGGGATCCTGACGGTGGTTGACGGCCTACGACGTATAACGGTCTCATTCCGCAATGGGATGCTCGTCGGCAGCGAAGACCCCGCGCATCCGATCCAGGAAGTCGGGGACCTGCTAGTCAAAGGGAAAAAGTTGACGGCCGTACAACTCCGGGAGATCCAGTACCACCAGGACACGGCCAAGGAGTCCCTGCCTCTCGCCATCGAGAAATCGGGCTATGTGAGCCAGACCGAGGTTGGAAAGGCGGTCGCTGCACACCTTCGTGAAATCTTCATGGACCTATTCAAGTTAAAGGCCGGAACCTATGGTTTTAATCCCCAGGACGTCGCCTCGATGTCAGGGCTCGTCACCCCCCTGAGTACCGAATTTTTGATAATGGAAGGGATGCGGCGCCTGGAGGAATGGCCCTATGTCCATAAGATCGTTCCCAACCTGAAGGTGGTTTTTCGACGTACGTCTTCGGTTCCATCGGGGCTGGATAAGACCCCTGCGGCTCAACACGTAGAGGACGGTAGTTCCGACACCGTTGAGGGATTGAGCAATGAAGAGATTTCAGTCTACAAGCTCGTTGATGGAGATCGCACCGTCAAGGCCATTATGGAGGAGACTCCGCTTAGCGAGTTTGAAGTCTGTAGAGGATTGTCCTCCTTGGCGTCGGCCGGATTCATTGCTGAATGTACGGCGTCTCCGACTCACGCCTCCACGTCGGATTCGGCGTTTCGCAGGCTGCTGGCCTTTAGGCGTACTGTCCTGGTGGAGCTCTTGTCCACTATCGGCTTAATCTCGATCCTGTTTATAGTATCCATAAAGTTAGTTTCTTTGTGGGGGAGCCCCGAGGGAGTGGGGCAAGTCTACAGGGAGGCAAAGGCACGTGAAGCAGTGGAGACGGTCAGATTAGCGGTCAAAGCATTTAAATTAGACCGCGGAAAGGCTCCTGCCGAACTGGGTTCGTTAGTTCGGAATGGGTATTTGGACTCCGACACGTTACGCGATCCGTTTACTGGAAATGCGCTTGCTTATATGGTGACCAATTTGGGTGAGGATATTTATAGTGCCGGTGCGGACGGGGTGTTAGGAACTACGGATGATCTCCGGTAAGGTTCTAGAAGTTTACATAATCTCGCTTATCCGACGCTACTGGCTACAACCATGAAAGGATTATTATCGCTACAGCGAACTTTCTCACTCAGCCTTGAAGGAGTGAGAGAAGCAATCTTGGCTGTGGCTGAGCGAGTCACCGCGCGCGTGAAAGTGGGGAAACTGCAGCTCCAAGCGGAAGACTCCAATACACGTTTGCGACAGGCGTATGAGTCGCTGGGGCATTGCCTGCATAGGGCATGCACCGCTCCTAGCCAGGAAGCGTTTCCGGCCGATGAGGTGCTGCAGTTTTGTGACCGTATCCGCACAGAACAACAGACACTCCTGGCGATACGAGAGAGGCTGGCCTCGCAATACGATGAGGTTCTCGGAGTCCCCTTGCTGCGTCTAAAAGAAGATCTCAAGGATGGCATGGGAATGGTAGAACGCGTCACGATCAGCCCGGCTTCGCAGGCAGACGGGAAGCGTCTAGGCGATTTGGCCTTACCGGAGGGGGTACAATTCGTCGTTCTTCGGCGGGGCGAGGCCCTGATTTTCCCGGCAGCCGAATCAGTCCTCAGAGCCGGCGATCAGGTCACCGTTATCGGAAAAAGATCCGTCGTCCCCAACGCGCTGCAGTTGCTCCGCACATAGGAGGCACGGTGCTCACCAGGTTGTAATTTCGCGACACGCCTGTTAGGATTGCTCAGGGAGGACAGGATGGAACCTGGCGTGTCCCCAGGCCTGACCGAGGGATTCTGAAAATTCGAGGAGCATGCTTATGAAAACTCATGGTCGTCAGATCAGACTCCGGATCCTTGGTTGGAGCGTCCTGTGCGCCTTGCTCGTCGGAGGACTGTCCCCCTACGTTACACAGGCAGAAGAGCTGGGCGGAACGCGGCTTCTGGAGGAAATTCAGAACGTCCTCATCGACCTTGCAGATCGGGTCAAGCCGGCCGTCGTCAATATCGCTCCCCTCTCCTCATCGGCCAAGTCACCCGAAAAACTCCCTCGGGATCGGGGACCCAACAATCCGGGTACGGGCTCCGGCGTCATCGTTGATAAGCAAGGCCTCATTGTCACAAACAATCATGTGGTGGGCGACGCGAAGGAAGTCGAGGTTCGGCTCTCAAACAAGAGCAAGTTCACCGGGCAAGTAATCGGCCGTGACCCCGATACGGACCTGGCGATCATCAAGATCACCGCTGACCAGGACCTCCCCACGGTTCCCTTCGGGGATTCCTCAAAGGTCCGTGTCGGCCAGTGGGTCTTGGCCGTGGGAAACCCCTTTGCCCTCGACCGGACTGTCACGCTCGGCGTGGTCAGCGGTTTGGAACGGGATGCCGTCCGCCTCTCCCGCTATGAGGCCTTTATCCAAACCGACGCCTCGATCAACCCCGGGAACAGCGGCGGGCCTCTTTTCAATATCAAAGGTGAGGTGATCGGCATCAATACCGCCATCATCAACTTTGCCCAGGGAATCGGGTTCGCGATCCCCTCCAACATGGTGCAACAGGTCGTGGACCAGCTCCGTTCCCGCGGCAAGGTTGTGCGGGGCTGGTTAGGCGTCGGGATTCAGGAAGTCACCGTAGAGTTGGCGGCCAAGTTCGGCATCAAGGAGACCGACGGCGTGCTGGTCAATGATGTTTTTGAAAATGAGCCGGCGGCCAGAGCCGGATTGAAGCCGGGAGACATCATCGCCAAGGTGGATGGACGTCGCGTGGAGACACCCACGGGATTGTCTCGTGCGGTGGCCGGCTTAGCGCCGGGCTCAAAGGTTGAGGTCGAAATCATTCGGAACGGGGAACACCGCCAAATTCTCGTGGACTTAGGCGAGCGAAAAGAAGACGCCGTGGTTGCGGCCATCCCCGCCCCTGCTCCCATGCCCGAGGTGAAGCTGGGGCTGAACGTACAGGACCTCACGTCAGAACTCGCCGAAAAATTCAAGATCAAGGATCAAAAAGGGGTGCTGATCAGCAAAGTTGACCCCGGAAGCACGGCTCAGGAGCAAGGCCTCCGCGAAGGAGACCTAATCAAAGAGGTCAACCGACAGACCGTCACGAATACTGACGAATTTAAAACCGCAGTCGCCCAGATCAAGAAAGGGGAATCGGTCCTTTTGCGCGTGGTCAGAGAGAACCGCGCGTTCTATTCGGTGTTGAACCCCAAGGACAAGTAGTCTGACGGGGCATCCTATTGGTGAGCGGCGGCTTTAGCCGTCTTGTGCTCTTCGATGACCTTCAGAGCCTGGTCGCGAGGCACTTCTTCATACGTCAAGAAATCCATGGAATAAGACCCGCGTCCCCCGGTAATGGAGTTCAGGGAGGGCGCGTATTTGAGCATCTCGGCAAGCGGGACCGACGCCTTGATGACCGTCCCGTGGCCTTTCGGGGTCGTGTCCTGGATGCGGCCCCGCCTGCTGTTTAAATCCCCGATCACCGCCCCGACAAAATCATCCGGCGTGCTGACCTCCACGGTCATGATCGGCTCGAGCAGGACGGACGCGGCCTGCTCCATCGCCTTCTTGAAGCCCATTGACGCCGCGATCTTGAAGGCCATTTCGGAGGAATCCACGTCGTGGTAGGACCCGTCGTACAGGGTCACCCTGAGGTCTACCACGGGGAACCCCGCCAGAATGCCTTCGTGCATGGCCTCGATCACCCCCTTCTCGACCGCCGGAATGAAGTTTCGAGGGATGGCCCCCCCGACGATTTCGTTCTCGAACTCGAAGCCGGCTCCCCGCTTGAGCGGCTCGATTTTCAGCCATGTGTCTCCATACTGGCCGTGCCCTCCGGTCTGTTTCTTGTACTTGCCCTGAGCGCTGGCGGTTCTTCTGATGGTCTCCTTGTAAGGCACCTTGGGAATGTGAACGTTGACCTCCACGCCGTATTTGCGCTTCAGCTTTTCGAAGGTGACATCCACATGGAGCTGCCCCATGCCGCTGAGGATCATCTCATGGGTTTCATTGTTGCGGACGAATTCAAGGGAGGGATCCTCCTCGACCAGCTTATGCAGACCCAGACTTACCTTCTCCACATCGGCCTTGGACTTGGGCTCCAAGGCAAACGACATGAGCGGACGGATGGCGGGGGGCTTGGGGATCAGCAGGGGCGCGCTTTCCACCGTCAGGGTGTCACCCGTCTGCGTGTCCTTCAGCTTCGCGATGGCGACGATATCGCCTGCGACGGCTTTCTCGATCGGCGCGTATTTTTTCCCCACCGCATGAAACAGCCGCCCACCCTTCTCTTTGAGACCGCGGCTGGCATTGAGAAAACCGGCGTCGGGCGCCAGTGAACCGGAGCAGACCCGGAGGTAGCTCATACGTCCCATGAAAGGGTCAATAATAGTCTTGAAGACATAGGCTGAAAAGGGGGCGCTACTCGAGGGCTGGAGAGAGACTGCCTCCCCTCCATTCACCTTTGACGCCTGGATGGGAGAGACGGCAGCACGGTCCACCGGTGAAGGCAGAATGAACGCGATCGCATGAAGAAGCTCCTGCGTGCCGATATTCTTCAGACCGGACCCGCACAAAACAGGAAACAGGCTCCGATTGGAAGCGCCGACCTTCAAACCCTTTATCATTTCTTCCACGGTGAGGGTCCCATCTGCGAAATACTTCTCCAAGAGCTGATCGTCCGCTTCCGCCGCGCCCTCCAGCAATTTCTTGCGCGCGGCGTCCACTTCCGCCCGCAGGTCGGCCGGAATATCGGACTTTTGCCGCTTCCCACTCCCATCCTGCGCGTACTGGTACGCCTCGCCGCTGAGGAGATCCACCACCCCTTTCAGAGAAGCTTCTTGGCCGAGCGGAAGGCTGAGGGGGACCGTCTTGACCGCAAGAGCCTTTTCAATTTCCTCAACGACGGCCCCGAAAGAAGTCCGTTCACGATCGAGCCCACTCACAAAGATCAGTCCTGGAAGTGACAGCTTGGCGGCATAGTCCCACGATTTTTCAAGTTCCGTCTTGACCCCGGCACCGGCATTCAGGACCCAGAGGACCGCATCGCTTCCGTAAATGGCATGCTTCGCCTCTTCGTGAAAACCGGGAGCGCCGGGGGTATCAAGGAGATTGAGAGCCGACTCCTGCCACGTGATCTGGCAGAGGCTGGTTTGAATGGAGACCTTGCGGTGATGCTCCTCTGGTTCGTAATCCATGGCGGCGGTTCCGGCCGCGACGGACCCCATCTGGGGGATGGCCCCGCTCGCGCACAGCAGCGCCTCGATCAAGGTCGTCTTTCCGGCCCCACCATAGGAGAGAACGGCAACATTGCGGATGGCCTCAGGCTTGGATTCCTTCATGGACAAAGGTCTCCAGGTTGGACAAGAAATGCGCCATTCTAGGGGGACTACGGGGGCGTGTCAACGGGGGAAGAAAACCGGCAGAGTCTGTCTAATCGGTCTTCCGCCAGAGGCTCAATTCCAGGGGCTCGGCCAACAACGCCTCCGCCTCGTGTATCCAGCGCTTGATGTGCGGCGTTTCAAAGTGTCGCTTGAGGTCTTCCTCGCTCTCCCAATTCTCATGAAAGAGAAAAAGCGCCGGGTCATTCGGCGATTGGTGCATATCGAAGTTGATGCAGCCTTTTTCTCGGCGCGTCGGGGCGAGGAGACTCGACAGCTCCTGATGGACACGCGTCTCCATGCCCGCCTTGGCGCGAAGCCGAACGACAACGGTAACCTGCTTGCCGGCCATGTCGGACGCTGCTGAATTAGACACAAAATGGCGCCATTCTAGGAGGGGGAGCCGAAAGTGTCAACTTGTACTATTGCGCCGCGTCCTTGACCGTGTCGGAGGATCGGAGGGCGAGGGGGCTCGCCCCTCGTTCTCGTCCAACAGCGCTTGGAGCTCGGCGATTGCCTCCAAATCGCGCGGCCGGCCTGCCGCCCGTTTGACTTCGATCAGCCGTCTCAAGCCCAGACACCGGCACGTGATTCCGAACAGCTTGAGCTCAATGGCATCCTGCTGGAGATCCTCGTAGCCACCACCCCCTGGGATTGCCCCGAAGAGATCGAGCGCGCCCAGATCGGTGGTGAGGGTGAAATTAAGGCCGCCTTGAATCGTCCCGGCATCGAAACTAAAGGGAAGACCCGGCGGCGCGTCGCGTAGATACGGATGATGGGGACCCAGACAGGCCACCAGGCGTGCGATGTTTTCGGGTGTGCGCCGATAGACGATGTCCAGGTCTTGGGTCAGCCGGGCTGAGCCATGCGCAGTGGCGGCGGCTCCACCCACGAGGATGAATTCAATGTCGTGCTGGGCCAGGAGTCGGATCAGGGAGGCGAAATCGGTCATCGTCCGGCGTGTTGGCCGGCCCGCCGGAGCTCGGTGGCAAACCGCTGCAATTCCATGAGCTTGAGGAACCGTTCCTCGACCGTCAACTTGAGATTCTCGCGAAGCAGCGTTCGGTCAACGTCGCGCTGGTAGGCGTCAATGACCGGATCCGGCGGCAAACCCGCCGCCGCACGCCCTCTCTTGCTGCCTCCATCCTTCTTGCTCATCCCGAACCTCGCTCCGTCCGTCGCCGGCTGTCAGCGACCAGCGGACTTGCGCCATCCGGCAATTCTTTCTTTCAGCTCCTGATGGGTCAGCACGCGGCCTTCGGCCACATCCTGTAGCCCTTTATCCACCTGCCGCTTAAAGTAGAGCTCTTCCATGATGGCATCGGTCGTGACGTCTTCCGGCAACTTCTTGATCAGTTCAAGCGCCTCCGTCTTTTCCTTCCCCATCTGGCCCTCCCCCCATCGAAAATCACGCACTAGTATAGCCGTTTCCTTGAACGATGGAAACGAGATTATTCAGGGTCTCGCTGCCGGGTGAAATGTTTTCAACTATGGCGCCGCCTCCTTGACCTGGTCGGCCGTCTTGCCGGCGGCCTTCTCCAGCGTGCCCTCGACCGCGCGGGCCTTGTCCAAGGGAGTTTTCATCGCACTCTCGGCCAAATCATCATGTCACAGGTCTTCGGGTTGCAAGCCGGTCACTTTGGCCAACCGAGCCAACATCCGTGGACCAATTTCGTCACGATCGTGAAACGCGAAGACTACATCGGACCAACCCGATCGTTCCAGGACTCGATGAGAACCTGTTGTTCTTTTAACCTGCCAACCGATGTGGAGGAGTGCGGAGAGAACGCGTGAGGCTTGCGTCGAGGGCCAGCGGCTCATGCCGCGATGAACGATACGTTCACCAATTGATCGGGAAGCGCCTCCCCATGTTCCAGTCGATCGGCCAATACACGGAGTGCCAATGCCTGGACGGCTGCAAGCGCCTCAGCGCGAGTCGGCCCATAGGCCATCACCCCCGGCAGCGTCGGCACTTCCCCGATCCAGCGCCCATCCTCTTCTTGCTCAAGCTCGATTGTGAATTGCCCCTGAGTCGCCATAGATCCGCCTGATTGTTCGCGTATTCCTTGGTTGTAGGCTATCTTGCGCCGGGCCAAAAAGCAAGCCGCCGCCACACCCTCGAACAACGCGTTACCTTTCCTATTGCGTCGCCTCCTTGACCTGGTCGGCCGTCTTCCCGGCGGCCTTCCCCAGCGTGCCTTCGACCGCGCGGGACTTGTCCAACGGCGCCTTGATGCTATCCACCACCGCCTGCCCCGTGGATTCCGTCACCGACTTGCCCGGCGCCGCCGGCGCGCTTGGGGCTGCGGCTTTCGGGGCCTCCGTCTTCGGCGCCTCCTGCCCACAGCCGACCATTACCACCATCACCACCCCCACCATCACTGCAAGCCAGTATCCCCGCCTCTTCATTGCACCCTCCTTCGAAAAAGTAGCCTGTTACCTACTTTGTTCCCCAGCCCCTTCGCGCTTTACGGCTTATTGCTTTCTCCCTCTCGGCGCTGACCGGTACGAGCCTGAAGATATGCTGAGGAGCCAAAGAAAAAGGCCACAACCACGCCTACTATCGCATTGAAACTCGCGACCATGGTTTGGGAAATGGCAGAAAACTCATGCTGCTTCTCGAAGAAGCTTGTCTCGCCGACGATGACGAAATAGACAGTGATCACGGCCACCGTTATCGCTTTCCTGAGACTAGTCTCACTGATTTCACGATCCTGCTCTACCCTAAGCAACTGAAGAGAGCCGAGGAACGTGATAATGCCAACCGCCGCGGCGGCAAAAGACAAGAAGGCAAAAGTCCGCTCAATGCCGAACAATGGAAAGCCCGTCTTGGCACCTATGGTTCCCAGCGCAACGATAAGAATATCTACCCCGCCGATTACTAGGAGTGACAATCGGGTCTGATTAGTTGTCATAGGTCATCTCCTGGTTAGTCCACGGCGTAATGACGCGTGCCCCCTTAACCTCAGAAAAAGCAGCCCACTTGAAGTGGGGCTCACCATCACATCAGAAAATACAGCCTATCCCTTTTGCCCCTTCCCAAACTTATGAAGCCTTATGCCGGCGCTGCTCATAAAAGACCGTATGAGTGATTTGAGTCATATCGTCTAAAGTGACTGCATAGGGCTGAATGTCGAACTCCTTGGCCGTCCTCTCGTAAACATGATATGGCTCTAATTCTCTTGCCGTTAATATGATAAGACGTGTTCTATACTCTTCATTAACGCCACGACACCGCTCAAGCTCCTGCGGCGTGAGATCGCCTAGTTTCGAGAATATGACATAAGCTTTGATTCCTTTTTTTTCCAAAGCCTCCGCAACCATCCGCATTTTCGAGACGTCGTCCTTCCTCCGCCCTACGATTTTCTTGGACACCGAATGGGGGCACAATGCCCCTGTTAAGGAGGTGTCTATGGCCAAGCAGAAACCGGAGCGAGGCCGGTTCTCCTCGCGCAAGAAGATGGACGC
>Ga0137796_10001325_pt1 | contig 14242 bp, 19 predicted proteins | sample OV2TP3_FD_97704 | JGI IMG/M metagenome (GOLD analysis project Ga0137796, IMG submission 97704)
TAATGATGCAAGCCTGTATACTGCTGATTTTAGGTAACGAAAATGCCGCCAAATTTATTTGGTGGTGAATGAATGATAGTGGTGGTGATAGTGGTGGCATTTTTATCGAACGCGAGGCAGATAGGAGGTGCCAGGTCGGGCGTCAAAAACCACTATATTCAGAGTTGGCATTCAAAACATTCCACTGACTTTAGTCGGTGGTTTTTGACGTAGCGAAGACTCGCCTTTCTGAAAATCAGCACAAACTATTTAAATAAACCATATTTACAAAAATTGCGTCAAAATGGCAAGCTTTAAGTTATGCATATCGGACCCGTCCACTGGAAGAACATTCCAAAGGGAAGTGAAAGACAATTTGGCAATGCCATTCATAGGATTAAATATAGGCGAAACTATAAAAGGAGCCATTATAGAGATGGACGGCTATGAATTTCAGATAACAGGCGGCTCGGATTATTGCGGCTTTCCAATGAGAAAGGGCATTTTGGGGTTAAGAAAGAAAATAACAATCTACGGCGGAGTTGGCTTTAGAGGCGGTCCAAAAGGGATAAAAAAAAGAAAAACCGTCTGCGGACACAAAATACATGAAAAGATATCCCAGATAAACTTAAAGGCCATAAAGCAGGGAAATAAAAAGCTTGCTGAAATATTTGGAGTGGCTGAAAAAGCAGATGAAAAAGTAAAAAAGGAAGCAAAAGCAGAAAAGGAAGAAAAGCCTGATGCAAAAAAAGAAGAAGTGAAAGAAGATAAAGAAGAAAAAGTTAATGTAAAAGAAGAAAAAGAAGCTAAAGAAAAAGAAGTTAAGAAGGAAAAAACAGAAGTAAGAGAATCAAAGAAGGAAGAGAAAGAGGAATCTAAAACGCATAAAACTGAAAATAAGAAAGAAGAAAAAGCTGAAGTGAAAGAAGAAAAAAAATAATTAGCACATGACTAGAAATAAGAAAGATGAGCAACAGCCAGAATTTCAGGAACAGCCTGCCCTTAATATCGGAATGGTTGGTCATGTTGACCATGGAAAAACAACATTGCTCGAGCGCTTGAGCGGAAAATGGACAGATACTCATTCTGAAGAATTAAAGCGCGGCATTACTATAAGGCTGGGATACGCAGATGTCACATTCAGAAAATGTGAAAAATGCGAAAATTCAAAAGCATATACAACTAAAGAAAAGTGCCCTGTATGCAATTCTGATGCAAAACCTCTGAGAAAAGTCAGTTTTGTTGATGCGCCCGGACATGAGTCTTTGATGGCTACAATGCTCAGCGGCGCAACAATAATGGATGGGGCTTTGCTCTTGGTTGCAGCTGATGAAGAATGCCCGCAGCCTCAAACAAGGGAGCATTTAATGGCGCTTCAGATAATTGGAATAAAGCGCGTTGTAATTGTCCAAAATAAAATAGATTTGGTAAGCGAGGAGCAGGCATTTAAAAACTATGATCAGATAAAAAATTTTCTTAAGGGGACTGATTACGAAAATGCTCCTATAGTCCCTATTTCTGCGCAGCATAGAATTGGCCTGGAGTTTCTTATGCAGGCGATTGATGAGAATATTCCTACGCCTCTTAGAGATTCAAACAAAGATCCAATGATGCTTGTGGCAAGGAGTTTTGACATAAATAAGCCCGGAATAACCCCAGACAAACTGGTAGGCGGTGTTTTAGGGGGGAGCTTAAAGCAAGGAGCGCTTAAGGCAGGCGATGCAATAGAAATAAGGCCCGGGAGAATGATAATTGAGAAGAACCGGCAAGTATGGAAGCCGATTAATACAACAATAGTTAGCTTAAACTCAGGCAGCCTGAATCTCGAGTCAATAAAGCCAGGCGGCTCAATCGGCGTTTTGACTTCTTTGGATCCTTCAATTGTGAAATCTGACCAGCTTACCGGCTCAGTTGTAGGAATGCCTGGAAAATTGCCAAAAGTCTGGAATGAGCTGGTATTAAATGCCCATTTGCTTCAGCGTGTTGTTGGAACAAAAGAAGAGCTTAATGTTGAGCCTGTAAAAATGAACGAAACATTAATGCTTAATGTAAATTCAGCAGCAACTGTCGGCATTGCCGTTGAATTAAAAAAGAATAAGATAAAGTGCAGATTGAAATTACCGGTCTGCGCAGATGCCGGCTCCAGAGTAACTATCTCAAGAAGGATAGGCAATAGGTTCAGGCTGATAGGCTATGGCGAGATACAAGACAGCAAATAGTGTCAATGAACTTATTCAAGCTCGTTTTAGAGAATTTTGTATAATTCGGTTTTTTACGATTCTTCACTCATAACGTAAGGCATCCACAGGCTTTAGCAGAGCTGCCTGTCTTGCAGGAAGCAGCCCAAAAACCACAAAAGCTTATTATTTTTCTTAACCCCACATTGCCCATTTTGTACCTTTTCCAAACATTCTCAAGCTTTATAATGCTTTTTCTCATTTTATATCTTTATTTTCTCATTTTTATATCTTTAATTTGTTTACAGATATGGGTATTCAATCATTTGTATTCCAAAATAATCATTTGTATCACCAAAAAGCATAAATAAAGGTTATTAATAACCTAACGCTTAATGAAGGTTATGCACAAAAATAGGAAACTTTGGATAATTGAATCTTTTTTTATGATAACTCTGCTTTTGCTCATAAGCTGTGCGCAAGGCAAAAACTTTAGCTATGGAGCAGAGCAGATAAATAAGCTTAATTCTAAGTACAACACTACTATGGAAACTTATCCCAACAACATCAATGAAATTAATGCAATGCTAAGAGATTTTGAAGAGCTTAAAAAAATTGAGCTGGCAGAAGGGCAGGAGCCATTCAAGTATATTATAGATTATAGGATACTAAATCTTGAAGCTGAAAAGCTTTACATATACGGGCAGAAGTATGGGGCTGCAGGCACTACAAAACAGGGCTTTGGATGCAAACCAAGGCCTCTTATCATAGAATCATCATTCTTAAGGAACCAGTCCGCATTAAAGGGCTTTGAGGCGATTGATTTACTGCGGGAATTCATAGCCCAATATCCGAAAGAATCAGCCTTATTGGGCATGTCCGAGAAAAATGCCTTATTCCTTAATGCAACCTTTTATCAGATAGCAAAAGAAGCAAGAAGTGACAGCGGAGTTATTAACCGCTTTTGCCCGGAGAGCGCCACATTGGAGCTATACAAAGAAGAATTTAGAAAGAAAACGAATTTAAGCGAAGAGCTCATAAATAGCCTAAGCTATGACGAGGCAGTTGTAATATGGAAAGAAGGAAGGGGTATAGAGTAAAATTATATTAAGATGATATTAAATTACATTAAGATGACATTAAAAAAGCCAACAAGCATGGAGGAATGTGTTTACTTTACGAACAGGACAATTGGCTCCGGCAAGGCAACTGCATGGGTTTTTAGGAAAGCATGCTCTAAATGCAATAAAGGGGCAATGCGCAAGCCGCAAAAAAAAGGAGGGAAAATTGACAAAAAGGTAGAGCATTATGTCTGCTATTCCTGCGGCTACGAGGAAAGCAATGAATTAGTAGAAAATGGCTTAGCGCTTAATGTAGAATACAAGTGCCCCCATTGCGGAAATGAAGGCGAAACAACAACAGAATACAAAAAGAAAATATTTGAAGGCGTGCCATCTTATTTATTTGAATGCCAAGGCTGCCATAAGAAGATTGGGCTGGCTAAAAAGATGAAAGAGACAAAGAAAAAAATAGCAGAAGAAGATGTAGAAAAAGAGGGGATGTGAATTAAATGAGCATTAAATAAATATTAGAAATGTTTTATTGGGACAAAGAAAACTCGCACACTTTATTATACTGGCATACAGCGCATTTATTTGGATTTTTGGTTGGCTCCGGCTTTCTTTTTTCTGACAGGACATCTCTTAATCTGAGCATTGCCAATAAAAACTGCTCCTTGTGGGCGCCGGCATATTTCTCTTTCCAGATTATCCTATCATTATCCCTGTTCTTTAATACTGCGTATATTGGCTTTTGTATTTTTTGCGCTATATCATTAAAATTGTTTTCAAGCAGGTAGCAATAAGCCCATATCTGTTTTCTTACTCCGATATACGCATAATCATTTGGCTTTTCATCGATTACATAAATGCCGTCCTTATCACAGCTTAATTCATCAATTCTTCCCAAAAGCATAACATCATTGCCTGCATGCTGAAGCTCTACTTCCCTTGAAACTGCCAATTCTTCGCTTTTAAAGAAGTCTTCCCAGGTTGTTGGCTCGGCAGATTTTATAAAATCCTCGTATTTGCCTTCATGTATGTTTGCCCCTTTGCTCATTGCCTCTGTCCGCACCAATGGCAGCTTCTTTACTTTGTTAAGGTAAAGCTTTTGCTCGCAAAAGCTGGATTCCTGGAACCAGGAAGCGCCAATTACAACTATTTTTTGCATTCTCTTTTTAGTCTAACACAAGTCCATTTAATCTAACACAAGCCCGCATTTTTTGCAATAGAACTCTTCATTCTTATATTCAATATCTGTACTGCCGCAATCAGGACACTCTCTGTTAAGGTCCTCTCCTTTAACAGTTTCAAGACTCCTTTGTGCTCCCCCAACGTATGCCATATATAGAACTCTTTTAACTGCTATTTTTAAAGGTTTCGCTGCCCTCGTAGTTTGTCTTTTCCTGAAAACAGATAATTTTATATATCCACTTCTTATACTATCCTTATTAGCAGGGTTAGCGCTTAGCTTCGGTCTGTCAAAAATCGCAATAATGTATTTCAAATACTTGCGATTTTTGAGCATGCTCGGAAATTTTTGCAAATTCAATCAATAACAAAAATTTCCGACATGCAACAATGACTGAGGAAAGTCCGCCCACTTTCAAATAGCCACTCACGAAAGTGAGCTTTAGCAATAGAGGGCAACCACTCAGAAACGAGACCGCTTGTAATTAAAGGATGATGTGCTGAAAATGCTTACATTTTCGGAATGCTCGGAAATATCTAATTTCCGACATTTGCGAAGATTCTGGCGACAGAATTGAGCCAACCAACTGACATTTTTGCAGGCATGGGTGAAACGGTGAGTCCTGGCTGGTGCAAGTCTTATTAAAGACGCTTAGTTTAATGCTAAGACAGGCTATCGCAATTCATTAATTGCATTTAAGGGCCTGACAAAAGGCGGCTTACTCTAACCCTGATTTTTATTATAATTAAATTTTTTTTAAAGTCAAATGGCGCAAGACAGAATTTCAATGCCTTCTGGAATGGGCGGATTAGTAAGATATTTTGATGAATACCGGAGCAAGATAAAATTTAAGCCGGGCCATATTATCATACTGTGCGTTGTTGTTATCGTGATAATGGTATTTCTTTACTCTTATGGAAATAGGTTACTTGGTATATAGGTGGTCTAAATGTTCCCAGGCATGAATCCAAGAGAAATGCAGAAAGCAATGAAAAGGCTTGGGATTAAGCAAGAGGAAATTGATGCTGAAGAGGTGATTATCAGGACTCCCGATAAAGATTTGATAATCAAAAGCCCGCAGGTGAGCATGATCAATATGATGGGACAGGAAACTATTCAGGTTATTGGCGATATAGAAGAGATCAGCAGGGATAGGAAAACAGAAATAAGCGATGATGATACAGCCACTGTGATGGAGCAGGCTAACTGCACTAAAGAAGAAGCTTTGGAGTCCCTAGAGCAAAGCAATGGAAATTTGGCAGAAGCAATATTAAGATTACAGAACAAATAAATAACAAACAATTCTATATCCTTATGAAAGAATCCTTTGATGAGGCACTTCAGGAATTAAAGAGAGTTGAGCACCTTTTCTGGGTGAGCTTGAAATATACAAGGACAGTTGATGTCATAAAGAACGTAATTGAGAGGCTGATAAGCTGCATTGGCTTTGGGCTGGAAGCAATTCTTAAATACGCTAAAGAAAAGAAACTGATAGCAGCGATACCTTCAAATGCAGGGGTAAGATGCGATTTGCTGAAAAAAATATTTCATGACAGCTCAGAGCTTGTTGAATATGTTAACTTTTATCTAATGCTGAGGAAACTAAGCAGGGCAGAATATACAAAAAAAGAGGAGTTCAGGAGGCATGTGACTATGATCGCAGTAATTGATAAGGGAGAGATTGTCAATGTTGACATTGATACATTGAAGGAGTATTATCTAAAAACAAGAAATTTTATCGATTTTGTCAAAAAAATAATTAATGAGGAGAAGGAAGAATACTAATGCAATAATACTAATGCGCAATTTAATTGAAAGGCTCAAAAAAAGAGGATGGAAGAAGAGGGAGATTGCCAAGGCAGTTGGAATTATAAAAAAGGCAAAGCAAGATAAAGCCAAAGAAACGATATTTATTGAAGATCGCATTTATTGGATTTTATTAGTTATATTAATAGCTGCAAATCTTGCAATTTCTGCCGCGCTTATTCCAATTTTAATAGCTTTAAGGGAAGAAATTCTACTTTTTATTATTATACTCATAGGAATTGTTTTTGGAGCGCTGTTTGAGACTGTGATAAGGGGTATAGAGCATCTGGAGAAAAGGCATCATACATTTTTAGCTGTTTTCATTCCAATAATGGCATTTGTCGCTGTCTTTTTTATATCAAGGCTCTCAAATAATTTAGTTAAAATGATGGGCTTAAATAACTTCCATAGCCCAATAATAATTGCTTTTGTTTATGCAGTGTCTTTTGTTTTGCCATATATAGTCTGCAGGTTTATTTTAAAGATTGAGTATTATGCAAAAGAATGATTATTTATATTTTTTAAATTCCAAAGCGCAGGAATTCATGCAGAACCTTTTTCCTGTCGGAGCTGGGCCATCGTTAAAGACATGCCCAAGATGCCCTCCGCATTTCCTGCACAATACCTCTGTCCTCGTCATGCCATGGGAAAAATCCTTTTTTAGCTCTATATTTTCAGTGTTCTTTGGCTCGTAGAAACTCGGCCAGCCGGTTCCGGAATCAAATTTTGTTTCAGAATTGAAAAGCTCTGCCCCGCAGCCTGCGCAAGCATACGTTCCTTTTTCCTTATTATGGAGAAGCTTTCCGGTAAAAGGCGTTTCTGTCCTCTTCTCCCTTAAAATGAGGTATCGCCGCGGAGTGAGCTTTTTCTTCCATTCCTGCTCTGTTTTAGGCATGATTTCCATATTGCATAGTTATCATATTAAGCAGACAAGCATCCATCCTTATAAACATACTTTAAAATCTCTCTTAAGTCTTTTTTCTCAATAACAACATCAGCAGCTTTCTTCAAGTCCTCGTGCCTGCAATTAAATGCTATCCCTAATCCCGCTTCCTGGATTATTTTTAAGTCATTCAAATAATCTCCAATAAAAACACATTCTTTCAGGCTTAATTTTTCCCTTTCTGCTATTTTTTTGAGCGCCAGCGCTTTCGCATCCATATCGAACTCGGTTGCATCCACTTTGCTTATATGGCCATATTCGTCAAAATAGATTTTACTCAGAAAAACATCATCAAAAATCTCATCATAGTTTGGAATGAATTTTTCCAGCACAACATTCAAAGAGCCGGATATGATGGCAAGCTTAATGCCTCTTTTTTTAAGCTCATTCAATGTTTCAATAGCGCCTTCCATAAGCCTAAGATGGGCGATTGCCTTGAAAAAATCTTCTTTCTTCGCATTCTTTTCTCTCCATAAGCCTATATCGTGCTCTGCCCACTGCAAGTAAGTTATTTCGCCGTTAAAGAACTTCTTTTTTGCATCCTCCCTTCTTGGCTTATCAGTCTGAAAATAGTCATGGAATACCTGCCATGAGAATGTCACATTGTCTATCAAAGTCCCGTCAACATCAAAGCAGACGAGCTTGTAGTCAGGCATTTTAGCATCTCTGAAACTCATCTTTCATGTCATAAAATATTCGGCAGAATTTTCTTGTTGCGGCTGCAGCCTCTTTTTTGCCCTTTTTAGTCAGCTCGTATTTTTTAGTTTTGCCGGAGCTTTTAGATTCTTTTATTTTAGCCTCTTTTATAAACCCATTTTCATGCAGGGATTTCAAAACGGGATAAATTGTGCCGGGGCTTGGCATTGAGCCTTTTCTCTCCTTTAGCTCTTCCCTTATCTCCTCGCCGGAAATGCTCTTTTTGCTGATAAGCTTTAAGACTATAAAGCTTAAAAATCCTTTCATATCGCAGCATTTCTTCATAATTATTCAAAACAACTCCGAGTATTTATATTTTCTTGTTAATTTTCAGCTAATTTTTAATTTGCATATCATTTGTATATCGTATAACCGATAAATTTAAATATAGGATAGTGTATCCAAAAAGAAAAAAGAGATGTGGCAGTAAAAATAGATGCTATGCAAGAACAAGACATACAGGAATAATGGAGTGGAATAATGGAGGGGACAAAAATGAGCAAAGAATGTTGTGAAGAAAGCTGTAAGCCAGGCTGCGGCTGTGGAAGCTCCTGCGGCAATGAAAAGGAATGCTGTGAGGAAAACACAAGCTGCGGCAAGATGATGATGGACATGGCTAATGAAGCGTGGTCTGAGCTGATGAAGGAAAAAATGAAAGCTGCTTATGAAAAGGCAATTGGCGACAAGATGAGCAAAATGGCTTCAGTAGGCGTTGAAGCATGCATGGCTTACTGGAACCAGAAGATGAAAAATGAGGCATCTTGCGCAGAGTTTGAGGAAAAGCTAAAAAAGGCAATGATGTATGAATCTTTGCGTTGATTAGTTAAATTTTTAGGCAAAGATTCATATTAGAAATGCGTTAATATATTGCACTAATCAACGCATTTCTTTATAATTAATGTTCAATTTTGAATATGAGCCAGATTTCAGTCAGCCTCTTTTTCTGGCACATATTATTTTTAACCGAGGTAATAAAAATGGATTTGCCATGGGGGGATGAAAGAACAAAGCAGTTTGTTACAAATGTAGGGCTGGTAACAAGCAACGGGTCGTATGGGCATGATGTAATGGCATGTGAATGGACGCACCATATTTCTTATTCGCCTGGCTTAATAGCTGTTTGCATAAATCCAAAGGATGCGACAAGCGCCAATATTGCAGAAACAAAAGAATTTGGAGTTAGCTTGTGCGCCTCTGAGCAAAATGTCCCGTCCAGCATAGCTGGAGGCTATTCTGGAAAAAATTTTGACAAGATAGGAGCTTTAAAAGAGCTTGGCTTTAAGTTTTTTAATGCAAAGAAGATAAATGTTTTAATGGTCGAAGGGGCTGCAATGAGCGCTGAATGCAAGCTGTATAAAAAAATCAGGCTTGGAGACCATATTATGTTTGTTGGCGAAGTCGTTGAGGCTTATCTAATTAAAGACAGCAAAGACTGGAAGCCAAAAGACATAGCGCCTCTTGTGTATCATAGCCAAAAATACTGGAAAATTGGCGAAAATGCGCAAAAGCCGCCGCAAATTGAGCTAGATAGAATAAAAAGCATTGTCCAAAAGCATAGTAAAGCGCAGTAAACTAATTCTTAGCTTAAATTTTGCTTAATTACTACATTTTACCAAAAAACTCAACATTATGTTTTACTACATTTAAGTATAAACAATCATTTTTAAATAAATAAAAAAGCGGCATTGTGAAAACTTTTTTAAATTCAAAATGGCTGAGTTAAAGAGGGTTCTGGGGTTTTGGACTGTATTGGCATTAGCTGTCACTTCCATTATGGGCACCGGATTGTTCTTTGGAACTGCAATAGGCTCATCATATTCAGGAAATGCCTCAATATTGGCTTGGGTCATATTAACAATCATCGCTGTATACATCAGCATGTATTTTGCAGAGCTATCCTCAATGTATCCCAGGGCAGGTGGCGTTTATGAATTCAGCAAGAACGCGTACAACAGGTTTTTCTCTTTTTTGATGGGATGGGCAGCATGGCTTATTGGCAACCTGGCAACTGCATTGCTTGTTGTTGCTGCAATAGATTACTTAATGCCTAACCCTTCGCAATTTTGGTTAAGGATCGGGGTAAGCATATTTTTTATAGTGGCATTAAACTTAGTAGCTTATTTTGGGATTAAAGTCAGCGGACTGCTGCTTATCGCCTTTTCAATTGTTACTATCAGCATTTTTTTATCTTTTGTATTTCCCGGCTTTTTTGAAATAAATGCATCGAATTACTCCCCCTTTTTTGTTTCAGGAATCGCATCAATACTTGTTACTATATTCTTTATCGCGGAAAGCTTTTTTGGCTGGGAAAGCGTAACCTACCTTGCGGAAGAAATCCAAGAGCCTCAGAAGGTCATACCAAAAGCAATTATCTTGGGCACTGTGATAGTAGGAATTATTGGCATCTTAATGGCTATAGTCTCTTTTGGAGTGGTTCCATGGCAAACATTGTCGGCTTCAAATGTGCCAATTTCAATGGTGTCAGAGCGTGTACTGGGCAATTTCGGAACTAAGCTGCTAAACATAGGGATTTTTGTGTCGCTTTTAGGCTCTGCTGCCGGAAGCATAATAACCATACCGCGGCTTATTCTTGCATTAGCAAGGGACAAGCTGTTTATAGCGCAGCTAAGCGGCATACACGAAACATTTCAAACGCCATATAAAGCCATAATATTCCAAACAATAGTCTCTTTATTTGTATTCGGAATGGCTTTTGGCAGATATAAGACATTGCTTAGCTTATTACTGCCTCTTGGTCTCCTTATGTACCTGTTTGTTGTTTTATCTGTGCCTATATTAAGAATCAAAGAGCCCTATGTAAAAAGGGGGTTTAAAGTGCCTTTTGTCAAATTCGGCTCTGCTGTATTAATAAGCTTTATAATTGCAGCCATGACTGCGTGGGTTTTATCAGAGCAGGATGCAATAAACACAGTAAAATTAGGAGCTTCGCTTATCATTGTGGGCGTGCCAATATACCTGCTGCTTAAGATGTATTATGATCCAGATGCTATAATAAAAATCAATGACGCCCTTGCATATATAACATTGTTGACTGAAAGCATAATCCTGCCAAAAAGCATAAGGAAAGAGATACTCGCCTTGTTAGGAGATTTAAAAGGCAAAAGAGTTCTTGAATTTGGCTGTTCTGTAGGCACATTAACACTGCATCTTGCAGAAGCTGTTAAGCCAAATGGCAGAGTTTATGCAGTTGACTTATCCGAAAAGGAGTCTATCATAGCCAAGAAAAGATTAACCAAGAGAGGGCATTCTCATGTAGCTATTGTTCATGACGAGCATCAGGTAAACAGAGTTCATCCGGCAATACCTCATGTGGATGCAATAGTCAGCATAGGGATGATGGGATATTTGCAGGATGTAAAGAAAGTATTAAAGGAAATGAGGGAATTGCTGCCTTATGGCGGCAAGATAGTATTTGTTGATTACGCTGACTTCTTCAAAATAATACCAAATGTAATGTGGCTTTCTAATGATAGAGTAATAGAAAGAATGTTCCGCGATGCCGGATTTTCTGTTTTTGTAACAAGAAAAAAGGGCTTGTTTTGGAATTATGTTTATGTGTATGGGATAAAGTTTCATGAAGATATACCTTATATCTAAATGTTAAATGCAATTTATCACATACACATAAACAAACCTATTTTTATCAAATTCAGGGTCAGCAGCAATTCCAAGCAGTCCAGATTCGCTTACTTCACTTACTTTAATATTCCCAACAATTTTTATCTTTCCTTCTTCTAAAACACTTACTTTTCCATTCCTTTCCGTAAAAATTATTCTATCATCAGGCAGAAAATCAATTGCCCAAGGCGTATCAAGGTTTTCAGCCAGAACTTCAAACTCAAAATTCTTTTGTTCTGTTTGCTTTTGACAGGCAGTAGCAATAAAAAGTATAACAATTACAATTATAATGTGATTTCTCATAATTCTATTTTTAATTATTTTCATTTCCGTTTCCTTGCCAGGCTCTATTAAAATAACTTTACCTAAAATAACTTTACCTTACAACTTCAATCTCCTCTTCACCCTTAGCCCCCAGCCCAAGCTCTGCAGCGCGCTTTATCTGCTCATATCGAAATGGCTCTTCATAAATAAGCAGGTTTTTAGCTTTATAACTTTTTAGTATCTTAACTGCAGTTGCATCAATAGCAATTCTATCACCAGAAGCAAGAATCACATTTGGCTCTTTAATGTCGCCTTCATCAGGGCCTCCTGTAACAAAACATTTTCTTCCGTCCATAATTATTAAGTCTGGATGAATTGCCTTGTTGACTTCAGCAATTTTCTTCTCAAGGTTGATAAAATGCAGCTGTGCAGCCCTATAGCGCAGGCTTAAAAAACCATACGCCAGCTTTAAAGAAAGCGTGAATCTTGCCAAGCGATGAGTCTTCATATTTGGCAGAAATATTATTTTGTCGTGCTTAAAGGCATCTTCTGGAAAGGCAGTATCTGCTATAATGGGGCTGTTCATTCTGACTTTGACCCAGTTTTCCTTATCAAAGAAAACAACTTTTGCTCCTGCCTTTTTGGCTGCTTCTAAAATTCCAAATTTCTGCATTATTGTTTCGGCATTAACCCACCATGCTGCGCTCTCTCCAACAACTACTTGCGATGCGCCTGCTTTGCGGCAATGCTTTATTACTGCCAATAAAAAATCTAATGAAGTAATGCATGGAGGGGGATTGGCAAAGACATAATTTGGCTTTAGCAAAACAGAATCTCCTTTTTTAATTATTTTTTCAAAGCCTCCAATGGCATCAACTGCTGATTTAACCCTGCTTTCAATTTTTTTTGAGCTTTTTTCGATAGATACAAGAGATTTTCCATTAGGCTTAAACTCATTTTTCTTCAATGGCATGCAGTCTCTTATGCCATGCGTTTTTGTAAAGATGTTTTTTAGGAGCGGCATTGCATTTTTTAATCATTTTTTATTACCCTTCCATATAAACCTTTGGCTCTGGCGTGAGCCTGTCAAACATTTCTATTAAATACCAATACAATGGAAAAAATAATAATATCGCAAGCACTGTATAGTAATTGAGTTTAATGACGAAACAATGATAATAGTTTGGGAAATAACAAGAAAATAATTGAACAATGTTTTAGTCATTCCATTACATCAAAGTAAAACTATCTTTCTGAACCATAAAAGAATTCAAAAAAATAAATGAAAAACCATAGTCACTTCGCTTTCGCTACATTTCCAGGTTTTGTTTCTTATTTCCTGAATATTTCCTAAAAAATCCATAAGGGGTTCTTTTTTCTACATTACTGATAAATTTGAACATTTTAGCCATTAATTCATCTAGTTTCTTAAAAGTTTCAGAATATTGCTTTTCGCTTATATAACCCAAATCTTTTGACAGGGATAACAACACTTCAAGCTCTTTGGCAGAGCCATAAGCGTAACCAAGAAACGTAAGAAATGCTTTTTCAGAATGCCTCGTGCTTCCTTCAGTTATGTTTATTGGAATAGAAACTGCGGCTCTTCTCATCTGCCAAACCAAATTGTTATTTTCAATTGGAGGAAAATCTTTAGTTATGGCATATACATCAAATACAAATTTGTAGCTTAAATTGTAAATCTCAATATTCTTGTACAAACGAGCCATAATAATTTCAAGGGTGCGGTTAAATAAATATATTTCTATTTAGAGCTGGGTTCAGAACAATAGAGTTAACACTATAACAATAAAAATAAGTAGAATCTAAAATGAGTAGAATCTAAAGAAAAAAATATGAAAACCATGCATAGGCTTCTGCCCTAACATTTTGCTAATTATGAACTGTTAGTAAGCGCATGCTGAACACGTCGTTGCCTTCGTGCTTACACACCGCCTCTATCAAACTCCTGTTTTAGGAGTATTCTAAGATGTCTCGTTTCAAGGCGGGTTTCGTGCTTAGATGCTTTCAGCACTTATCCCTTGGCGCGTAGCTGCCCTGCGTGCCCTGCTGGACAACAGGTGGACCAGAGGCGCCGAGACTCCGTTCCTCTCGTACTAGAAGTCCCTTCCTTTCAGACATCAGCATCTCCAGTAGATATTAAACAAACTGCCTCACAGCGTTCTGAACCCAGCTCATGATCCCTTTTAATCGGTGAACACCCGCACCCTTGGACGCTTCTGCACGCCCAGGATAGGAAAAGCCGACAGCGATGTAGCAAGCCCCGCCGTCGATATGTTCCAAACATTAGGATATGACACTAACTCGTACGTGAAGCTCCAACGAACTCCCGGAAAAGCTAATGCCCCTCCCAATATTAATGTGAACTCTCGGGCGGGACGACTCTGTTATCCCCGGAGTAACTTTTCTGTCATCTCTAGCCCCCATCAAGGAGGACATAGAGGTTCGCTAGGCCAGTATTTCTACTCAG
>Ga0137796_10001329_pt1 | contig 14227 bp, 11 predicted proteins | sample OV2TP3_FD_97704 | JGI IMG/M metagenome (GOLD analysis project Ga0137796, IMG submission 97704)
GCCCGCTGACGGCGATCCACGACCGGCTGGCGTCCGGCCATTCGGACGCCAGCGCCCGGTCGCTGTGGCGGATTCATCTCCGGCGCATGGCCGGCGCGGTCCGCAAGCTGCGCCTCGGCTGGCCGTCGCCGGGCTTGGCGCGGTTCGATCCCTACGGGCTGAGGGCGGCGCTGATGCTGTTGCTGGTGATTGCCGCCGCCGCCGGCGGCAGCGAGGCGACGGCGCGCCTGGAACGCGCCCTGGTGCCGAAGGTCGCCATCGGGACCGACGGCCCGACGAAGCTCGACGTGTGGATCACGCCGCCCGCCTACACCGGGCTGGCGCCGATGTTCCTCGAGCGGGCGGCCATGGTGGCCTCGGCCGGCGAAGGCGACGACCTCGATTCGGTCAGGGTGCGGGTGCCGGTGGGCAGCACGCTGCTGGCACAGACCGGCGGCGCACGCGCCGCGCCGGTGTTGAAGGTCGGCGGCCGGTCGATCCAGTTTGCCGCCATCAGCGAGGCGAGCGAGACCGGAAGCTACCGGCTGGAAACAGTCGTCGAGGACGCCGACCAGGGCGCCGACCTGCTGGAGGTTCTGATCAGGGACCGTCTGGTTGCGCGCTGGGCGGTGCAGGTGGTCGCGGACTCGCCGCCGGGCGTCGAGTTCCTGCAGGCGCCGTCGCGCACCGGACGGGCGCAGTTGCGGATCGATTACGAGGCTCGCGACGACTATGGCCTCGCCGGCGTGCAGGTGGTGATCCGCCACCCCGAAGGCCGCCCGGTGCCCGGCGGCCAACCGTCGATCCGCGCCGACCTGCCGCTGCCGGACCCGGGATCGAACCGAATCCAGACCTCCAGCGTGCAGGACTTCAGCGCCCACCCGTGGGCCGGGCTGCAGGTTCAGGTCCAACTGCACGCCATCGACGCCCGCGGCCAGGCCGGCCACAGCGATTCGATCGCCATCGTGCTGCCGGAAAGGGTGTTCAATCACCCGGTGGCGCGCGCCATCGCCGAGGCGCGGAAAAAGCTGAATACGCCGACCGAGCCGGTGGTTCGCGACGCGGTGACGGCGTTGCGCGACCTCGCCAGCCGGCCGTCGCATTTCTTCGACGACACGGTGGTGTTCCTGGCGCTGACGGTATCGGCCAGCCGGCTGTCGCACGACAAGACCGAAGCCGGCGTCGGCGCGGTACAGGAGCTGTTGTGGGAAACCGCGCTCCGCATCGAGGACGGCGAATTCGCCATCGCCGAGCGCGACCTGCGGAAAATCCAGGAAAGCCTGATGCGGGCGCTGCAGGGCAAGGCCGACTCGGCCGAGATCGAGCGCCTGATGGACGAACTGCAGAAGGCGCTCGAAAAGTACATGTCGGCGCTGGCCGAGCACTTGAAGAAGCAGGGCCTGGAGGAATTGCCGGTCAATCCGTCGCGGTTCATGGACGCCACCGATCTGCAGCGGATGATCGAGGAGGCCCGCGAGCTTGCCCGCACCGGCGCCATCGACGCCGCCAAGCGGATGCTGTCCAACCTGCAGCGGATGCTCGACAGCTTGCGCGCCGGCATGCAGGCCGGCAAGCCGCGCGAGGGAATGGCCCAGGCCAAGAAACTGATGGACGGGTTGCGCGACCTGGCGCAACGCCAACAGAAGGAGCTCGACAGGACCTTCCAGCGGCTGCAGCAGCGCGAGGGCGCCATGCGCACCCTGCCGCAGCAGGGCGGCCAAAGCCCGGACGCGCAACAGCAGCGCCGACCGGGTCGCGGCGGCGACAAGGGCGACGGCGAGGGCGAAGGAGCCGCCGAGCAGGAAACGCTGCGCCGCGATCTCGGCCGCCTGATGCTGCAGATGGACGAGTTCCTCGGCAGCATCCCCGAGCAGTTTGGGCGCGCCGAGCGCGCCATGAGCGGCGCCGCCCGGGCGCTCGGCAACGACGAGCCGGGCGACGCGGTGCCGCTGCAGACCGAGGCGCTCAACCAGTTGCAGCAGGGAACCGAGAACATGGCCGAGCAGATCGCCCGCCGCATGGGCGGCGCCATGGGCATGACCCGCGGCCGGCAGGGCCAGCAGCCGGGCGACGGCCGCGATCCGTTCGGACGCGATCCGGCGGGCGCGCTGGGCACCGCCATCGACGACGGCGACGTCAAGATTCCGGACCAGATGGAGCAACGCCGCGCGCGCGAGATCCTGCACGAGTTGCGCCGCCGCGCCGGCGAGCGCTTTCGCCCGGAGCCGGAGCGCGATTACATCAACCGGCTGCTCCGGCGCTTCTAGATCACGATTTGCCTGACCGCTCGCTGGGTCGCCCGAGAGAAGCCGCCTTTGGCCAGCCCTCATGCCTCGACAAGCTCAGCATGAGGGCCTCGTCCTGAGCCTGTCGAAGGACGAGGCCGACGCCTGTCCCTTGCGCTAACGGCTGCTGTTCGAGTCGTCGGTGAAACCGGCGGCCGGCTACTTCTTTTTCGGCGCCGGCTTGTCTTCCTTGGTGAAGGTGACCTCGAGGCGGCGGGCGAGCGCCGACGGCTCCGCCAGTTGCGCCTTGAAGGCGATGGTCTGGCCGGGCGGCAACCGGTTCTTCAGCGGCGCCGCGACCACGTGCTGGACCTCGACGCCGTTGCCGTCGAGCAGCCCGACGCGCAGCATCGGCACCTGTCGATCATCCTTGGAGACGTTGGCGACCACGCCCGACACCACCAGCGCGTCGGCGCCGCCCTCGACCGTGCGCGACGACGTGACGTCGCGAATCTCGAGCCCGGCGCCGAGTTCCTCGCCGCCGAGCCCGACCATGGCGTAGATGCCGGCGGCGCCCGGCCACAGGTCGACGACGAAGCCGCGGCCGAATACCAGCCCGGCGAGGATCGCCACTACAGCCACCGCGGCGGCGATGCCAATGATCCTGCCCTTGCCGGCTTTTTCCCCGGCGCCGGCGCCCGCCTCGTCCTCGGCGTCGGGCTGGAACACCTGCGGGATCGGCTCCGGCTCGGGCAGCTGCTCCAGCGCCTTGATGTCTTCGACGTTCTCCGCCGCGCCGCCATCCTGCAACGGCTGAATCGATTCCGGCGCCGGCTCGTCGCCGAACATCTCGTCGAGCTGCGCCGGCGTCAATTCGCCGGCCTCGGGCGTCAGGGAAGGTGGCGCGGCAGCCGGTTGTGGCGCCGGCTCCGGCATCGGTTCCGGCTCCGGCATCGGCTCCGGTTCCGGCATCGGTTCCGGCTCCGGCGCGGGCATCGGCGGTGGCGGCGGAGGAGGCGGCGGCGGCGCGGCGGCCGGGTATCCCGCCTGGGCGTATGCCATCTGCGGATCGGCCATCGGCTGTCCATACGGCGCCGGCGGGTACGGGTACGGCATCGGCTGCGCGTACTGGGGCATCGGCTGCGCATACTGCGGCATCGGCGGCGGCGCCATCCGCCGCGCCGAAGTCCTGACCGGATTCTGATGCCATGAATTGCCGCAGTTGCCGCATCGCACGGCCTTGCCGGCGCCGATCGCCCGCGAATCGACTGAATAATGGGTGTGGCAGTTCTGACAGGTTATAATCATCGCCGGCGCCGGCCGCTTGCGTGAACGACCGTCGTTTATAGGCATATCCCGGCTTCAACGCAACCCGCCGCCGGGGCGCCCAACAGGGCCGGGCGGAAGGCTGGACGGTCGAAGTTTTAACTGGCATTGTCCGGGGCGGCCGGGTCGTTGGCGGCGACAGGTTGCGACGCGTCCTGACACGTCCCCGGGCGGTCGAGGAGCGATTTCGGAGTGACCACCGACGACATCGAACCGATCGTGCGATTTGAGAACGTCGGGCTGCGCTACGGGCTCGGTCCGGAGGTTCTGCAGGACGTGACGTTCTCCTTGGCGCCGGGGTCCTTCCATTTCCTGGTCGGCAACAGCGGCGCCGGCAAGTCTTCGCTGTTGAAGCTCATCTACCTGGCGCTGAAGCCGTCGCGCGGCCTGATCTCGCTGTTCGGCCGCGACATCGCGACGACGCCCAGGCGCGAGCTGCCGGCGATGCGCCGGCGCGTCGGCGTGGTGTTCCAGGAATTCCGGCTGCTCAACCACCTCTCGGCCTTCGACAACGTGGCGCTGCCGCTCCGGGTGGCCGGCGCCAGGAAAGGCGATATCCAGAAGCACGTGGTCGAGCTCCTGACCTGGGTCGGTCTCAAGGACCATCTCGACGCGCGTCCGCCGACCCTTTCCGGCGGCCAGCAGCAGCGCGTCTCCATCGCCCGCGCGGTGATCGCCAGGCCCAAGATTTTGCTCGCCGACGAGCCGACCGGCAACGTCGACGACCGCATGGGCATGCGCCTGATGCACCTGTTCGAGGAACTCAACAAGCTCGGCACCACCGTCATCATCGCCACCCACAACAACCATCTGGTGGAGCGGCTCGGCTTTCCGAAGATGCACCTCGACGAGGGCTGGCTGAAGATGCTCGACGGCGGCCCGCGGAAGGCGCGACTCGGTACGGTGCAGACCAAGCCCGGCGACCCGCGGCCGGGCGATGGGCCCGGCGACGGCAAACCCAACTTGGAAAAGCTGATCTGAATGTTTTCCCGACGCTCCGACCTGCCGCTCGATAAGGACGCGCTCAGCCGCTTCCTGCCGTGGCTGATCGCATTCATGGTGTTCCTGGCGATCCTCGCCATGGCCGGGATGCTGGCCTTGAACACGGTCGCCCAGCGCTGGGACCGCGGCATCAGCGGCACGCTGACCGTGCAGATCACGCCGGTCGACGATCCGGCGCAGGACGCCGAACGGCTGCAGGCGGTGCTCGCCATCCTCGCCGCGACGCCGGAGATCGCGCGTTACGAATCGCTCGGCGACGACCGACTGATGCAGCTCCTGGAGCCGTGGCTCGGCGCTGCCGCCGGCGCCCGCGACCTGCCGCTGCCGCGGCTCGTCGACGTCGAGCTGAAGCCGAAGGCGTCGCTGGACGTGCAGGCGCTGTCGCGGCGGCTGTCCGGGCGCGTGCCCGGCGCCAGCGTCGACGACCACCGGGTGTGGCTGGAGCGCCTGGTGCGGCTGATCCAAACCATGCAGGGGCTGGCCAGCCTGGTGCTGATGTTCATCGCGCTCGCCACCGTCGGCACCGTCGTCTTCACCACCCGCACCGGGCTCGCCGTTCACCGCGAGGCAATCGAGGTGCTGCACCTGATCGGCGCCCAGGACTCCTACGTCGCCCGGCAGTTCGCCGGCCGCGCGCTGGCGCTTGGACTGAAGGGCGGCGTCATCGGCCTCGCGCTGGCGGTGCCGACGCTGCTGGCGATCGGCTATTTCGCCCAGCAGCTGGAGTCCAGCCTGATCCCCAATGTCCGGCTCGGCGCCGCCCACTGGGCGATCGTCGGCGCGTTGCCGGTGGCGGTGGCGATCATCGCCATGATGACGGCGCGCCTGACGGTGCTGAAGACGCTGTCGCGGATGCTCTAGCGCCGTGACCGTCCCCGTTCCCGCGCGGTTGTCGACGCGCCGCCGCTCCGAAAGCGGCGGCGGAAGCCGATGATGCGCCCCGGAGGCGAGCGCCGGAGTCGGCGGGTCCTCGCCGGCGTGACGGTGGCGGCGGTCGCCGCGGCGGGGCTGTGGACCTGGGGCCTGTTCCGGTTCGTCGACGCCATCCCGACCGCCGTCGCCGACGCGACGACGCGGACCGACGGCATCGTGGTGCTGACCGGCGGCACCCAACGGCTCGGCGAGGGGCTTGATCTTCTGTCGCGCGATCTCGCCAAGACACTGTTCGTTTCCGGCGTCTATCAGGGTGTCGACGTGCGCGCCCTGCTGCAGGCGGTGAAACGGCGTCCCGGCGGGCTCGAGGACCGCATCGCCATCGGCAACGCCACCAACACCACCGGCAACGCGCTGGAGACCACGGCATGGATGGCGGAGCAGAAATACGCCTCGCTCCGCCTGGTGACCGGCGCCTACCACATGCCGCGCAGCCTGCTCGAATTCCGCCACGCCATGCCCGCCGTCACCCTGGTGCCGCACCCGGTGTTCCCCGGCCACGTCAAGCAGGACCGCTGGTGGGCGTGGCCGGGGACCGCCAACCTGCTGGTCGGCGAGTACACCAAGTACCTGTTCGCGTGGTCGCGGCTGCAGGCCGCCCGCGTACTCGACAACGTCGGCCAAGCCATCGAGGGCCGGGCCAAGGCGCGGACCTGAGGCGATGATGATGTTGGTCCGCTCGCTGTCGTTCAACGTCGTATCGGTCGTCCTGCACGTCTTCCTGCTGGTTGGCATGATGGTGCTGCTGCCGTTGCCGCGGCGGTGGATGCAGGCGACGGTGCAGACCTGGACTCACATGATCCGAATCGGGCTGCGCCACATCGTCGGGCTCGATTTCGAGGTGCGCGGTCTCGGACACCGGCCGCGCGGCGCGGCGGTGATCGCGTGCAAGCACCAGTCGGCGTGGGACACCTTCGTGTTCTACCTGCTGCTCGACGATCCCAACTACGTCATGAAGACGGAGCTGATGCGGATTCCATTCTGGGGCTGGTACGCGCGGAAGTGCGGCGCCATCTCCGTCGACCGGACGGGCGGCGCCGGCGCGCTGAAGAAGCTGGTGCGCGACGTTCAAGACCGGGTGGCCGACGGCCGCCAGGTGATCATGTTCCCGGAAGGCACCCGCACGGCGCCCGGCACCCGCCGGCCCTATCAGCCGGGAATCGCCGCCATCTACAGGGCGACCGAGGCGCCGGTGGTGCCGGTGGCGGTCAACTCCGGCCTGTTCTGGGGCCGCCGCAGCTTCCTGAAGCAGCCGGGCGTGGTAACCCTCGAGTTCCTGCCGGCGATGCCGAGAGGGCTTGATCGCAACGCCTTCCTGGCCGAGCTCGCCAACCGCATCGAGACCGCCACCGACGCGCTGGTCGGCGAAGCCAGGGCGCGGTTCCCGCATCTCGCCGGCGGCGCCTGAGCGGCGATTCGCCGCCGTCGCCACCCGCCCCCGGGTTGTGGACCGATTTGTGGAAAACCGGCGATCAACCGGCTGTGGAAAGCGGGCATGGATCGGCCAGGCCGTTGCCGGCCAAGGCCCTGCAAACGCCCGAGAATCTTGATAGTTTGGCGGGAAACATAACAAGAACTTTTGATTGACCGGCGGCACCGGCGGGTCTAGATTACGGCAGGAAAACCCCCGGAATCCGTGTAAAACCCGGGCTACCATCGTGATTGCCGCCGCCGCGGCGGTCCGCACCCGGACGGACGGCTTGGCTGCGGCGTCGGCGAGGTTTGGAATGAACAAGCCAGCGCCCATCTCCCAGCAGATCTGGGACATGAAATACCGCCTGAAGACGGCCGACGGCCACCCTGTGGACAAAACCATGGCCGACAGCCTGACCCGGGTGGCGGCCGCGCTCGCCGCCCCCGAGGCCGACGCAACCTATTGGCGGCAAAAGTTTTTCGAGGCGATGGACGACTTCCGCCTGCTGCCCGCCGGGCGCATCCTGGCGGGCGCCGGGGCGGGGCGCAAGGTGACGCTGTTCAACTGCTTCGTGATGGGCGACGTCCCCGACGACATGACCGGCATCTTCGAGCATCTGAAGGAGGCCGCGCTGACTATGCAGCAGGGTGGCGGCATCGGCTACGACTTCTCGACGCTCAGGCCGAAGGGCGCGGAGGTGAAGGGCGTCGGCGCCGACGCCTCCGGTCCGCTCAGCTTCATGGACGTGTGGGACGCCATGTGCCGCACCATCATGAGCGCCGGCTCGCGGCGCGGCGCCATGATGGGGGTGCTGCGCTGCGACCATCCCGACATCGAGGCTTTCGTCGACGCCAAGCGCGAGCCGGGGCGGCTGCGCATGTTCAACCTGTCGGTGCTGGTCACCGACGCCTTCATGCAGGCGGTCAAGGAGGACGCGGCGTGGGAGCTGAAGTTCAACGGCACGACCTATAGGAGCCTGCCGGCGCGCCAGCTGTGGGAGAAGATCATGCGCGCCACCTACGCCTACGCCGAGCCGGGGGTGGTGTTCATCGACCGCATCAACGCCAGGAACAACCTTTATTACTGCGAGACCATCCACGCGACGAACCCGTGCGGCGAACAGCCGCTGCCGCCCTACGGCGCCTGCCTGTTGGGCTCGGTCAACCTGGCGAAGCTGATCGACAAGCCGTTCACCGAGCAGGCCCGCCTCGACCTCGCGGCGTTCGAGGACCTGGTGGCGACGGCGGTCAGGATGATGGACAACGCCATCGACGTCTCCAACTTCCCGCTGCCGGCGCAGGCCCACGAGGCGCGGGCGAAGCGCCGCATCGGCCTCGGCGTCACCGGGCTCGCCGACGCGCTGATCATGTGCGGGGCGCGCTACGGCGGCGCTGGCGCGGTGACGCTGACCGAGACCTGGCTCAGGGCGCTGCAGCGCGCCGCCTATCTCGCCTCGGTGGCGCTGGCCCGCGAAAAAGGCGCGTTCGCGCTGTTCGACGCGGAAAAATACCTGGCCGGCGAATCCGTGGCGACGCTGGACGGCGACGTCCGCGAGCAGATCGCCCGCCACGGCATCCGCAACGGGCTTTTGACCTCGATCGCGCCGACCGGCACCATCTCGCTGTTCGCCGACAACGTGTCGTCGGGCCTGGAGCCGGTGTTCAGCTTCAAGTATTCGCGCCACGTGCTGATGCCGGACGGCAGCCGCCGCGAGGAGGAGGTGACCGACTACGCCTACCGCCTCTACAAGCGCACCTTCGGCGAGGCGGCGCCGCTGACCGAGGCCTTCGTCGACGCCCAGGTGCTGACCCCCAACGACCACCTGGTGATGCAGGCGGCGTGCCAGAAATACGTCGACAGCTCGATCTCGAAGACCATCAACTGCCCGGAGAGCATCTCGTTCGAGGCGTTCAAGGACGTCTACGCCCAGGCCTACGACCTCGGCTGCAAGGGCTGCACCACCTACCGGCCGAACGAAATCACCGGCGCCGTGCTCGAGGTCAAGCCGAGACAGAAGGCGACCGGCGCCCGGCAGGCCGAGCTGCCGCTGGAGCGCCCGGCCGCCCGGGCCGTGCCCCGCGACCTCGGCGACTCGGGGCCGGTGACGCGGCTGTTCCAGCCCTTGGACCGGCCCGAGGACCTGCCCGGGAAGACCTACAAGGTGCGCTGGCCGGAAAGCGACCACGCCATCTACATCACCCTCAACGACATCATCGACGACCAGGGCCGCCGGCGGCCGTTCGAGGTGTTCATCAACTCCAAGAACACCGAGCACTACGCGTGGACGGTGGCGCTGACGCGCATGATCTCGGCGGTGTTCCGGCGCGGCGGCGACGTATCGTTCGTGGTCGAGGAGCTGAAGGCGGTGTTCGACCCGCGCGGCGGGCAGTGGATGGGCGGCCGCTACGTGCCGTCGCTGCTGGCCGCCATCGGCGAGGTCATCGAGCGGCACATGATCGACATCGGCTTCATGAGCGGCGGCGCCCGCAACGGCGGCGAGCGCGAGGCGAAGCGACAGGCGGTCGGCGAGACGGCGCCCGGCGGCGGCGCGACGGACGACCAGGCGCCGTTCCGCCAGTGCCCGAAGTGCGGCCAGGCCAGCCTGGTGCACGAGGAAGGCTGCGACAACTGCCGGTCCTGCACCTATTCCAAGTGCGTGTGAGCCGCTGACCGGCCGGACTTGGGTCAGCGCCCGGCCGGCACCGCCACTTCCTTCTCCGCCAGCGCCTGTTCCGCCAGCCTCAGCAGCCGGTGCAGCCGGCCCTCGGCGATGCCGAGGTCATCGAGGTGCTCGACGGTGGTCCGGAGATACTCGAGGCAGGTGCCGCCGGTGCCGCAGCCCTGCAGGATCAGCGTCACCGCGTCGGCGTCGGCGAGGTGCGGCAGATACTTCTGGTTGCCGCGGTCGGCGACGAAGGCGTACGCCATCACCCGGGCGGCGCCGATCTCCACCGGCAGCCACTTCGGCTTGTAGACGTGGCTGACCATCTCGCGCTCGTACAGGTATTCGAGCACCTCGTCGGCCGCGTCGTCGGCGACCCGCATGGCGCGGCCGCGGCACGAGCCGCCGCGGTCGAGCCCGAGCACCAGGCCCGGCTCGTGCCAGGTGCCGCGGTAGCGGGTCGAATAGATGCACAGCGCCCGGTGATAGCCGCGCAGCAGCGCCGGCTGCGCCTCAAGATGCGGGAAGTTCGGCCGCCACATCAGCGAGCCGTAACCGAAGATCCAGATGTCGCCGGAAGGGCGTTCCAAGACAAAAGCACTCCGTCGTCGGGCGGCAAAAACCTAGTCCCTTCATCCGCTCCCGGCAACGCCGTATAAAGGCCGTACCGCCATGGCCGATCCGCCCCGAAAACCCGACGCTCCGGACGCTGGCGACGGCGCCGCGCCGGCCGGCCCGCCGCCCGCCGGGCGCAAACTTCGCGCCGTCGCGCTTGGCCTTTCGGGCGCCGCCGTGCTCGCCGCCGTGCTCTACAATTTCTATTGGGAGTACTCGGCCCGGCAATTCCGCGCCGGCATCGAGCAGTGGCTGGCGGCGCGCGCCCGCGAGGGCACCCGCGTCACCGCGGCGGCGATCGCCGTCGACGGCTATCCGTTCCGCCTCGCGGCGACGATCGCCGGACCGTCGGCGGCGCGCTTTACCGGCGCCACGCCGTGGTCGTGGCGGGGCCCGGCGCTGACTGTGGTCGCGCGGCCGTGGCGGCCGTCGCGTCTCAAACTGACGGCGCCCGGCCGGCACTGGCTGACCACGGTGGTGGCGGGACGCGCCCGCGAATACGACGTCGCCGTCGCGACGCTGACCCTGAAGCTGAGGGTCGGGCGCGGCGGTTCGACGCGCGCCGGTCTCGCCGTCGGCGGCTTGGTCGCCACAGAGCAGGGTGCCGGCGAGGCGCTGCGGATCGACTCTGCCGGCGTCGCCGTCGTTCGCGCCGCCGTACCGGAAGCCGGCAGGCCCGGCCTCGAAGCGACCGTCGACGCCGCCGGTATCGCCTTCGCGGTCGAGCCGGCGCCCGGCCTCGGCCGCGTCACCGAGCGCATCGTGCTGGCGGCGACGGTCGGCGGATCGCCGCCGCCGGCGATTACCGGCGCCGAAATGGCGAAATGGCGCGACCGCGGCGGCGTCGTTGACGTGCGGCGGCTGAGCGTCCGCCACGGCACGCTGGTGGTCGACGGCGACGGCAGCGTAGCGTTGGACTCCGAGATGCAGCCGATCGCCGCCTTCACCGTCCGCGTCCGCGGCTACGACGAGCTGATCGACCGGCTGACGGCGGCCGGCATCGTCAAGCCGCAGCCGGCGGCGCTGGCCAAGGCGGCGCTCGGCGTGCTGGCCGCCGGGCAGGGCGCCGGCGGCGACGGGATCAAGGTGCCGCTCAGCGTTCAGGACCGGCGGCTCTATCTCGGCCCGGTGCCGGTGGCGAGATTGCCCGCCGTCGCCTGGGACTGAGGTCCGGCCCGGCCAAGCGCCGGCGGCGCCGTCAAAGGGGATGATCGGCCGGCCCACGGTCTGCTATCATCGGCGGATCATGAACCGCCCGATGGCCACCCTGGCCCGCGCCGTCGCCGCGGGGGTTTCGATTCTTCTTCTGCTGGCGGCACCCGGCCGCGCCAGCCAGCCGGCGCCGCCGGCGGCGGTCAACACGCCGTTCCTGGCCGGACAGCTGCTGGTGGCCTCCAAGCAGATCGGCGATCCGCGGTTCGCCCGCACGGTGATCTACATGGTCGCCCACGACAAGTCGGGCGCCCTCGGGCTGGTCGTCAACCGCGTCTACGGCAAGGGATCGCTCGAGAAGTTCCTCAAGGGCTTCAACATCGAGGCCGCCGGCGTCAGCGGCGAAATCCGGCTGCACTACGGCGGCCCGGTCGAGCCCGGCGCCGGCTTCGTGCTGCACACCGCCGATTACAGCGGCACGGGGACCCGCGTCGTCGACGGCCGCGTGGCAATGACCACCGAGATGAGCATCCTGAAGGCGATGGCCGAGGGCAACGGCCCGCGGCGGGCGATGTTCGCGCTCGGTTACTCCGGATGGGGGCCGGGCCAGCTCGAGGGCGAGATTGCGCGCGGCGACTGGTTCAGCGCCCCGGCCGACGAAAAGCTGATTTTCGACGACGACGTCGAGACGAAGTGGGACCGCGCCTCGGAACGCGCCGGGATCAAGCTTTAGGCGAAATCAAGCGGCGAACATTCGTCGCGTCCCTGGTCGCCCGGGATGCGCCGGGCGATGACGGGTGGAGAAACGACCGGACTGGCCGCCCTAATCCTGCTTGGCCTCGATGACGCCGCGGCGGACGGCGCGGGTGCGGGTGAAATGCCTCTCGAGCCTGTCGCCCTCGCCGCGGCGGATGGCGCGCTGCAGCGCCGTCAGGTCCTCGGTGAAGCGGCCGAGCACCTCGAGCACCGCGTCCTTGTTCTTGAGGAAGATGTCGCGCCACATCACCGGGTCGGAGGCGGCGATGCGGGTGAAATCCCTGAACCCGCCGGCCGAATACTTGAACACCTCCTTCTTCAGCGCGTCGCCGAGGTCGGTGGCGGTGCCGACGATGGTGTAGGCGATCAGGTGCGGCAGGTGCGACGTCAGCGCCAGCACCTGGTCGTGGTGGCGCGCGTCCATGCGCTCGACCGTCATGCCGGCGCGGCGCCACAGCTCGGCGACCTTGTCGACGGCCTTGGCGTCGGCGTCGCGGGCCGGCGTCAGCACGCACCAGCGGCCGTCGAACAGCTCGGCGAAGCCCGATTCGGGGCCGGAATGCTCGGTGCCGGCGACCGGATGGCCGGGCACCAGGTGCACTCCCACCGGCAGGTGCGGCGCGACGTCGCGGAACACGCTCTCCTTGCACGAGCCGACGTCGCTGACGATGGCGCCCGGCTTGAGCGACGGCGCCATCGCCGCGGCGATCTCGGCGTAGGCGCCGAGCGGCGTCGCCAGCATCACCAGATCGGCGTCGCGCGCCGCCTCGGCCGCATCCAGGCTGTAGGAATCGGCGAGCTTGAGCGCCTTGGTCTTCTTCAGCGTTTCCTTGCTGCGGGTGGCGACGGAAATGTGCCCGGCCAGGCCGTCGCGGCGCGCCAGGCGCGCCAGCGACGAGCCGATCAGCCCGATGCCGATCAGCGCCATGCGCGGAAACAGGGCCTTCCCGGAGGCGCTCATCGGCTGCTCCATGACTTTGTGAAGTCGCGGAGCGCGTCGACCAGCGCCCGCATCTCGTCCTCGAGCCCGATGGTGATTCGCAGGCAGTCTGGTAATCCATAAGCGGCGACGCGGCGGACGATGATGCCGCGCTCCTTCAAGAACGCGTCGGCGGCCTTGGCGTCGCGGCCGGCGGCGGCGGGGAACCGCGCCAGCACGAAGTTGCAGGCGCTTTCCGGCACCTCGAGGCCGAGCTCGCGCAGCCGCTCGCGGGTCCAGGCGCGCCATCGGGTATTGTGGGCGCGCGCCTTGTCTGTGAAGGCCACGTCGTCGAGCGCCGCCAGGCCGGCCGCCATCGCCGGCGCCGACACGTTGAACGGGCCGCGCACCAGATTCAAAACGCGGGCGACGGCGGCCGGGCAATAGGCCCAGCCGAGGCGCGCGCCGCCGAGGCCGAAGATCTTGGAGAACGTGCGCGTCATCACCACGTTGTCGCCGCCGTCCACCAGCTCGACGCCGGGCGAATAATCGTTGCCGGCGACGAACTCGGCGTAAGCCGCGTCGATCACCAGGATCACGTGCTCGGGCAGGCCGTCGCGCAGGCGGGCGAGCTGGTCGGCCGCGAGATACGTGCCGGTCGGGTTGTTGGGATTGGCGATGAACAGCAGCCGCGTCTTGGCGCCGGCGCGCCGGATCAGCGCGTCGACGTCGGCGGTGAGGTCCTTTTCCGCCACCTTAACCGGCGTCGCGCCGGCGGCCTTGGCGGCGATCGGGTAGATCAGGAACCCGTGCTCGTTGTACAGCACTTCGTCGCCCGGCCCGGCGTAGGCCCTGCACATCAGGATCAGCAGCTCGTCCGAGCCGGCGCCGCAGACGATGCGGTCGGGGTCGAGGCCGTGACGGGCTGCGAGCGCCCGGCGCAGCTCGGTGGCGGAGCCGTCCGGATAGCGGTGCAGCGTCGCCGCCGCCTTCTCGTAGGCGGCAACCGCCCTGGGGCTGGGCCCGAAGGCGCCCTCGTTGCTGGACAGCTTGATCGCCTTCTTCCTGCCGGCGATGGCGGACTCGCCGCCGACGTAGGGGGCGATGTCGATGATCCCGGGCCGCGGCTTCGGCGCGCTCATGACCCGGCGCTCCCGTCCAGGGGGTGCGGGTCGGCGAGGTCGGAGTCGCCGAGCGGCGTCGCGTAGCCGCCGAGGTGCACCAGCCGCTTCGCCGGGCGGCCG
>Ga0137796_10001330_pt1 | contig 14226 bp, 12 predicted proteins | sample OV2TP3_FD_97704 | JGI IMG/M metagenome (GOLD analysis project Ga0137796, IMG submission 97704)
GCCTTGGATTACTTGGCGAAGAGAAAAGATGTGAATCCGAAGAAGATGGCGGTCATGGGTGTCAGCATGGGTGGCTATTATGCGGCCCGGGGGGCCTCTCTGAATGAGCGCGTCGCCGCCTGCCTTCTCTTTGGCGCCTGCTACAGTGCTCTGGATGATCTTTACGATTACTTTCCTCCAATCCGATCCTCGCTCCAGTGGATTGTCGGCGCTAAAAGCCCCGATGAGGCTCGCCAGACGCTGGGCAAATTTACCCTTAAGGGAGTGGTCGATAAGATGAAGTGCCCCCTTCTGATCAATCACGGCGCCGAGGACTTTATCGTCTCCCCCGCTGCCGCGCACAAGACCTACGCTGAGGCGCGCTGCCCGAAGGAGATGAGAATCTGGCAGCCCGAAGAAGGCGGCTCGGCCCATTGCATGGGCGATAATCGCGCTCAGGCCTATGCCTTCATGTTCGATTGGCTGGCGGGCCAGCTAGGCTAATGGGAGCTAGGCACCCGACAACTTCATCGGCTAACGGCATTCATTAGAGAGTAGGAGCTATCTATTCTTCGACGAGATGGGAGGGAATCATGGAAGCTTTCACGTTTAAATTGAAAACGCCGCTTTTAACCGGCGGCAGGAGCCAGATGCCTCTGGCGCGAACCGGGAACATGTCTGTCGCCCTCAATTACTACTCTGTGGGACGGAAGAATACGCTGCATACCCATCCCGGAGAGGACCACGCCTTTATTGTCCTGGACGGAGAAGCGACTTTCTACGATAAGGGTGATAACGCCACGGTGCTAAAAAAGGGGGAGGGAATCATGCTCCCCGAAGGATGGACCTACTGTTTTCAGAACACCGGCGGGAAGCCGTTGGCACTGCTGCGGGTGAGCGCCTGGAAGGAGAAACCCAAGGTCGTCAGGGTCGATGTCACGGGCAGAACCAGAGGCGAAGACCCAACGGATTACGTCCATGTAGAAGGCAATCCAATTGAGGGCCAGTTTTGGGAAATGGCCTGACTCCGCTGAGTTGCGAGAATGAAGACCGCGGACATGAGAACGATACGGCTGCATCCTGCAGCCTGACGTTGCCCGGGCTGGCGGGAATCAGCAAGGTAAAAATAGGCGTTTTGACAGTTGAGGCCGGCGCTAGGGTAGCCCCTTAGAGCGGCTGCTGTTGACTCTGGTCCGCAGAGACGGCCCCTAGGAGTTGCGCAGCCTTGTTGACGTAGCGCGGCTTCACCCAGAGAAGCGCCCCATACCGGCCAGCGCCGGCCGAGACGGCATCCACTGCTGTGATATTGATGTTTGCGGCGGCCAACTTGGTTATGATATCCGCGAGAGCGCCTACCCTATCATCCCCCTGGATGAGGAAACCCGTCTTAGGGCCTACGAGCTTTAGCTTGGCCTTCTTGGCAGCGGCCTTGAAAGCTGCCGGGTCAGCCGGGAAAAAATCGACCTGGGCTCGTCGCCCCTTTGGGAAGCCGGTAAAAGCGAGCAGATTGACCCCCTCTTCTTTGAACAAGCTGAGCAGCCTTGAGCTCTCCCCTGGCTTATCGGGAACCTCGGCATAGAAATATTGGACGCGCTGGATCGTGTCGGCCATGATGGCTGTCCTCCTTTCACGTGGGTTAAAGTTTGTTCTCTGACGCTAGCCCAGCCGTCTGCCTCTGTCAATCCAGAAGGTTCCCTGCCGAGAGTTGCCGTCGTGCCACTATTGTCTCGATAACGGATAGTTTTTTGGTAGCGGGTGTACCGCTGAGGCGCAAAACGCACGTGCTAAAGAGCGCTTTTGCTCTTCTTTTTTTCCTTCATCTTCCGCAGCAACTCGTCGTAGGACGAGTTCGTGATGATGCGGTTGAATTGGGAGCGATAGTTGTTAACCAGGCTAATGTTTTCTATGACGACGTCATAGACCTTCCAACTCCCGTTAGCGAGGTGGAGTTTGTAGTTTACGGAGAACTCTTCGCCCTTGCTGCTGATGATCTTTGTGCTCACTTCCGCATGGTTGTTGTCCATGATCTCACGGAGATACAAGATTTTTTCATCGTTGAACGATTCGATCTGGTCCACATAGCTGTTCGCCAGAAGGTCCGTGAAGAGTTCCTCAAACTCCTGCTGTTCCTCGGGAGTTCGGCTCCGCCAGTGCGACCCTAGAGAGCGTTTGGCCATCTCGGCAAAGTCAAATCTGGGATAGATGACCTGGCGCAATTGATCTCGGCGGTCCACCTTTCTGGCCGCTGATTTAAGGCCCGGATTCTTTAGCACAGCGACGACCTTGTCCACAGTCGTCCTCATGAGGTCCGTAGGTTCCCCCGCACTCAAACGAAAATGGATCGAAAGATAGAGAACCAAGAGGGATGTAGCAATTGATATTCCAGTGTAATTTCTCGCTCTTAGCCACATAGGGTGTCCTGTCGCGCTTCATGAGAGCAAGCAGCAATCGTGCCAACTGTGGGTATATCTCTCCGGTGGGGAAAGGGTCTTGGTTTCTTGGAAAGATCTCTGTCGCAGGTGTCGTGTACGAGTTGTTTTAGATAGCAATTGGCAGCGCAGGGTAAACAAATATCGTCTCATCTGACAAACTTTGTCACGTTGGCGGGGCCGCCAGGCTGGCGATTGGTCGTAGCTTTTTTGTTGCCTTCGATCCGGAAATTGTTAAGATGAGATGGTTTTTTCATGTACAGAGAAGATACCATTGCGGCCGTGGCAACACCCATGGGTGAGGGTGGGGTGGCGATCGTGCGGGTAAGCGGTCCAGATGCAGAGCGGATCGCCGGAGAGATCTTCTCCCGCAGCGGAGGGAGAAACGGCGCCCTTCGTTCTCACACCCTTCACCATGGGATCATCCGCGAGCCCAAAAGCGGAGCGGTCCTGGACGAAGTCCTGCTGGCCTTGATGCGTAAACCGCGTAGCTACACTGGTGAGGATGTCGTGGAGGTGCATTGCCACGGAGGCCCTCTTTTGGTGCGCCGGGTGCTGGAGCTTATCCTCTCTCGCGGTGCCAGACATGCCGGCCCGGGTGAATTTACCCAAAGGGCTTTTCTTAACGGCCGTCTCGATCTGGCCCAGGCCGAGGGAGTACTCGACCTCATCCGCGCTCGCACAGATAAAGGGTTGCAGCTCGCGCTGGGGCAGCTCAGTGGAGAACTCTCCAAGTGGGTGGGAGAACTACGGGAGGAGTTGCTTGATCTCTTGGTTCGGGTGGAAGCCGCGATCGATTTTCCGGAAGAGGAAATTGAGCTGCTTGAAGGAGACCAGATAGCGGCCAGAGCCGAGGCCTTAAGGAAGAGGCTCGCTCGGCTTGTCGCCAGCTACGAATGGGGTAGGCTCTTTCGTGAGGGGGCAAGGGTCTGTATCGCGGGGCGACCCAACGTCGGGAAGTCAAGCCTTCTCAATGCTCTTTTGGGCGAAGAGCGAGTGATAGTCACCTCGGTTCCGGGGACCACCAGGGATGTTATCGAGGAAAGCATCAACCTGGGTGGCTTGCCGGTCGTCATCTGGGACACAGCAGGGATCAGGGAGACCACTGACCAGGTGGAGAGAATAGGGGTCGATTTCTCCCTTAAGCACCTTGAAGAGGCGGAGGCTGTGCTAGCGGTGGTGGATAGTTCATGCCCGCTTGCTCCTGAAGATCAGTATATTCTCAGGATGTTAAGGGAGAAAAGGGGTCTGATTATCATAAACAAAATCGACCTATTGCCACGGCTCAATATGGAACAGTTGATGAAGGAAGCTCCGGATAAAGAGGTGGTCTTGGTCTCGGCCAAGGAAGGAAAGGGGCTCGAAGAGCTCAAAGTCTCTCTCCGGAAGCTCCTCCTCGGCACTTGGAACGAGCCACCGGTGGTGCTGACCAACCTCCGCCATAAGGCATCCTTAGAAAGGGCTGAGGAAAGAATTGCTGGTGCGCTAAAGGCGATTGAAGAAGGGCTGCCCTCTGAGATCGTGGCCGTCGAGCTTCAGGCCGCGCGCGAGGGCCTGGAAGAGGTTGTTGGAGTGATAACAAGCGATAATATTTTAGAACGTATTTTTAGTCAATTTTGTATTGGGAAATAGATACTTAAGAAAAACAGTTTAGCATTATTTCACGTGAAACAGTGATGCATACGGAAAAAATTTACGATGTTATCGTTGTGGGTGCCGGCCATGCCGGGATAGAAGCTTCTTTGGCTTCAGCGCGGATGGGTTGTAAGACTCTGATGCTAACTTTGAACCTCGACCATATCGGGCAGATGTCTTGTAACCCTGCTATCGGCGGAATAGGCAAAGGGCATCTCGTCAAGGAGATAGATGCTCTTGGGGGTGAGATGGGGCGCGCTATCGATGAGACTGGGATCCAGTTCCGTATGCTCAATACGAAGAAGGGCCCGGCTGTCCGCGCCTCCCGTGCTCAGGCAGACAAGGCACTGTATCGCCAGAGAATGAAGCGAGTTCTGGAGAGCTGTCCCAATCTCACTCTGCGCCAGGGGAGCGTAGAGCGGATCTTAGTAGAGGGGCGAGCGGTCAAGGGCGTGGAGACTCAAATCGGAGAGATATTTTCCGGCCGCAGAGTGATATTGACTACGGGTACCTTCTTAAAGGGCCTTATCCATGTGGGTGATAAGAATTATGCAGCGGGAAGAGCTGGCGATTTTGCAGCCCTAGGCCTCAGTGACTCACTCAGGGAGTTAGGTTTTAAGATAGGGCGCCTCAAAACAGGTACCTGTCCCCGTCTGGATGGCCGGACAATAGATTATGCTCGATTGCAGGTTCAATATGGGGATGAGCCACCAATCCCTTTCTCATTCTCTACGGAAAAGATAACCCAAAAACAGATCCCCTGCCACATCACTTATACCAATAGCCGAACCCACGATATCATCAAGTCAGCGCTGCACCGCTCTCCCATCTATTCTGGAATAATCAAGAGCAGGGGGCCCCGCTACTGCCCTTCTATCGAAGATAAGATAGTGCGATTTGCTGACAAAGAACGACACCAGATTTTTCTCGAACCGGAGGGCTGTGAGACAGTGGAAGTTTATCCCAACGGATTGTCCACCAGCTTGCCGTTGGATGTGCAGCTTGAAATGGTCCATTCCATCGAAGGTCTAGAGCAGGCCGAAATCATGCGACCAGGCTATGCGATCGAGTATGATTACTTCGAACCGACACAGCTTTGTCCTTCCCTTGAGACTAAGCTAGTCAAAGGGCTTTACCATGCCGGGCAGATCAATGGGACCACCGGATATGAGGAGGCGGCAGCCCAGGGGATCATAGCAGGGATCAACGCAGTGCTCAGCCTGCGCGGAGAGGAGCCCCTGGTCCTAGAGAGGGATCAGGCATACATTGGTGTGCTTATTGATGACCTCGTGACCAAAGGAACCGATGGGGAGCCCTATCGGATGTTTACTTCTAGGGCCGAATATCGGCTTCTGTTACGCGAGGACAACGCGGATCTCCGTCTCACCGGGATAGGCTACAGAATCGGGCTTGCGACTTCAGACAGGTACCAGCGTATGTTGGAAAAGAAACGGCAGATAGTTGACTTGGTAAATAAGCTAGAGAACGTCCGAGTGAGTTGTACGGAAGAGACCAACCAAAAACTCGCATCCATCGGCTCAGCTCACCTCCGTAGCCAGATCTCACTTGCACAACTTCTGCGTAGGCCCGAGATCTCCTTTAGCCATCTCACCTTGTTCGCTCCAGAACTAGCTCAAGTTCCCCATGCGGCATCTCTCCAGGCAGAGGTCGAAGTTAGATATTCAGGCTATGTCCAACGCCAGCTTGAAGCAGTGGAGAGATTCAAAAAGATGGAGCGGGTGCATCTACCCGAGAATCTGGATTACTCCTCCATCAAAGGATTGTCAACTGAGGTGCGCGAGAAGCTTACGAAACTGCGCCCGCGCTCCCTTGGTCAGGCTGCGAGAATCTCCGGCATCACTCCAGCAGCATTATCGCTTTTGGCCATCTATCTTAAAAGGCAACGGCTCGCCTAGATCGCGTTCGTGATTTGTGGCTCATAACCGCGGCCGAGTACGAGAGACAAGCGCGAAGGACGATATTTTTTCACGTGAAACGATTTTTTTCTTCACTTTTGCCGCCTGCTGTGATAAAACTTAGTACTAAATTATATAACTAGTTGATTTTACGAGAGAATCTATGGGAAGGGTGATAGCTATAGCCAATCAAAAAGGTGGCGTTGGAAAAACCACAACCGCAGTTAATTTGGGTGCCTCCCTAGCCGTTTCCGAAAAGAGCACGCTTCTGGTCGACCTTGATCCGCAGGGAAATGCCACCACCGGGCTGGGAATCGATCGCGCCCAATTGAGGAGCAGCCTCTACGATGTGCTTATAGGTGCTGCTTCGCTCATGGAGGTTTTGCGCAAAAGTGAGCTTCCCTATCTCTCAGTCGGCCCGGCGACCAAGGATTTGATCGGCGCGGAGATTGAGCTTGTGAATGTGGATAAGAGGGAGGGGCGCCTTAAAGAGGCGCTGCAGTCAGTGCAGCATGACTTTGACTACATTCTGCTTGATTGCCCTCCTTCGCTTGGCCTTCTTACCCTGAACGCCCTTACAGCGGCCGGCTCCCTTCTGGTCCCCCTTCAGTGTGAATATTATGCCCTTGAGGGACTAAGTTCTCTTCTCGAAACTTTAAGACTTGTTCAACGGGGTCTTAACCCCAGCCTTTTTTTGGAGGGAATCTTGTTGACCATGTTTGACAGCCGGAACCGGCTCTCACACCAGGTTGCAGAGGAGATACGTTCCCACTTTCCCGATCGCAGCTTTCGTACCGTCATCCATCGGAACGTGCGTCTAAGCGAGAGCCCGAGCCACGGCAAACCGGCTCTTCTGTACGATGTGCATTCCACGGGGGCACAGAATTATTTGGAGCTGGCCCGAGAACTAATCCGGAATGGGGAGGGAAATCGCCGTGCAGAAAAAGGGATTGGGTAAAGGGCTGGGGGCCCTCATTCCCGACTTTGAAGCCAAAGAGTCGCCTCGCCTCGAGGTCGAGGTAGACAGAATTGTCCCCAACCCTCTGCAGCCTCGTCGCCTGTTTGATGAGGCAAAGATAGATGAGCTGGCCGCCTCTGTCCGCGAGAAGGGGATTGTTCAGCCGCTCCTTGTGCGCCGGGGTCGAGACGGATATGAGCTGATTGCCGGCGAGCGTCGCCTGCGCGCGGCCTTAAAGGCAGGATTGAGGGAGGTCCCGGTCGTCGTTAGAGAGGCGAGCGATCAAGAGGCATTGCAGCTGGCTTTGATTGAGAACCTGCAACGCGAAGACCTCAATCCTATAGAAGAGGCTACTGCCTACCGCCGGCTGCAGGAGGAGTTTCAGTTGAGCCAGGAAGCGATTGCCGAAAAAGTGGGTAAGAGTCGTCCTGCTGTCGCCAACTCCATGCGCCTCCTTTTTCTCCCCCAGGAAGTTCAGCGGCAGCTGGCTCAGGGTAATCTTCCAGCAGGCCAGGCCAGAGCGCTACTTGGATTGGAGCGTGAGCCATTGATCCTTGCTGCGGTGCGCGAGGTCATAGCCAAGGGGCTGTCGACTCGCGAGACCGAGAAACTCGTCAGGCGTCTTAAGTCGGGCAAAAGGAGAAGGGAAGCGCCCATCATGGAGCCGAACCTCCGCCTGCTTATGGAGAGGCTCCAGCGCTCCTTGGGGACCAAGGTGCGGCTTGTGCATCGGGCGAGGTCAGGAAAGGGCAAGATCGTAATCGAGTATTACTCCCCAGCCGAATTGGAACGGATTATCCAGGTGATGACAGAAAATGGAAGCTCGTTAGGGGTGACTTGACAAGAGGAAACAACTGTTATCAGATGCAAGGCGAAATCGTCCTCGGAAAAGGAGTCTTGAATGAAACGGTGCCATTTCAGACTTTCCGGCGAAATAGTTTTCGGCGCATTGTTGAGTCTTTCGTTGTTGCCGACTCATACCTTTGCGCAAGCCCTCCTTTACCAGGGCAAGACCATAACGATCATTCAGGGCCGCGAACCGGGTGGCACCGGTGATATGCGAGTTAGGGCCGTCATACCTTTCCTCAGAAAGTATATCCCTGGACAGCCCAATATCGTCTCTGAGTTTATGCCCGGTGGCGGAGGACGAAAGGCGGCAAACCACATCTTCAGGTCGGTCCGGCCCGACGGCCTGACCCTGGGAAACGTCGGCGCCGGCCTTGTCGCCAATGCTGTCCTGGGTCAGACGGGTGTGCAGTATGATCTGGACAAACTGATCTACCTCGGCTCGCCCAACAGTGCTACTCACTACGTTTTCCTGACGCGCAGGGAGGCCGGGCTGAACAGTCTGGAAAAGCTGCGGGCCGCTTCTGGAATAAGGGTCGGAGCTCAGACAGTGGGGCACGACATCTATATCAATGGTCGCCTTTTCAGTTGGCTTCTGGGTCTCAAGGAGCCCAAGTTCGTCACCGGTTACTCGGGCCCTGAGGTTGATCTAGCTTTAATGAGAAAAGAGGTAGATGCGAGGGTGAACATAGCCGACACGGTTATTCAACGGACACCGGATTGGCTTGAAAAGGGGTTGGTGGACTTCCACGCCATCCTTGAGATACCTAAGGGAGATAAGCATCCGCGCTTCGCTCATTTGCCTGAGTTAGAGAGCTTTGCCAAGTCGGAGAAGGAGAAAAAAATATTGGCTATGCTTCGGGCCTTCAGGCTAACGGGCTCGCCTTACATCCTCCCTCCAGGTACGCCTATTGAGCGCGTGGAGGTCCTGCGGGAGGCGATCCGCAAGACTTTTAAGGACCCTGAATTTCGCCGGGAGTTTAAAAAGCTCACGGGAGACGACCCAACACCGTTGATGCCTGAAGCGCATGAGAAGGCGGTAAGGGAGTTACCTCGCGATTCCGAAATCGTCGAGCTATTCAAGAAGCTCGCTGGCGCTGAGCCTCTTCCTCCTCGCTAGCAGGAGACGGGGACTCGCGGGGAGCCTGGATTACGTCTAGGAGGAATCGAAGATGTGGTCAAGCGCGTTGAAAGCGAGGGGGCTTGCTAGGCTAACTGCCGTAGCGGGATTAGCCCTTTTTTTACTCGTCCCGATCTCTGTTTTTTCCCAAACTCCCTTCTATCAGGGAAAGACGATTACCCTCATTCTAGGCACGTCACCGGGAGGCACTTCGGATATGATGGTTAAGGCGGCCCTTCCGTACTTGAAAAGGCATATCCCCGGTGAGCCGACCCTTGTCTCCGAGTACATGCCGGGCGCAGGGGGCATCAAGGCCGTCAACCACATCTATAAGAACGTGCGGCCTGACGGCCTGACCATCGGCGGCGTGGGCGGCGGTCTGGTGTCGAATGCCGTGCTCGGAGAGACCGGCGTGCTGTTCGACATCAATAAGCTAATCTACCTCGGCTCGCCGCACAGCAGCTACCACTGGGTTTTCATGACGAGACGGGAAAGCGGCCTGGTGAACATGGAGGCCCTGCGTTCGGCGTCCGGGGTAAGAATCGGGGCACAATCGGTGGGCCATTCGGTCTACATCGTTGGCCGCCTGTTTGCTTATCTGATAGGCCTCAAGGAGCCAAAGTTCGTGGTCGGCTATTCTGGACCGGAACTTGATCTGGCGTTGATTAGAGGAGAGTTGGACGGGCGCATCAACAACGCCGATACGTTGTTAAAACGGAATTCGGAGTGGTTGGCCAAGGGTGCTGTCGATGTGCACGCCATCATGGAAGTCCCGAAAGGCCTCAAACATGCCCACTTTGCCCGTTTGCCGGAGGTGGAGGAATTTGCGCGGTCGGAAAGGGAGCGTAAGGTGCTGGCGATGCTTCGCGCTTTTAGGCAGGTTGGCTCGCCATACATTTTGCCGCCGGGGACTCCTGGAGAACAGGTAAAGATCCTGCGGGAAGCGGTGGTCAGGACTTTTAATGACCCCGGCTTCCACGCGGAGTATAAAAAGCTTGTTGGGGATGAACCGACGCCTCTTATGCCAGACGAGATGGAGAGGGCTATCAGGGAACTCCCGCGGGATCGGGAAATTGTCGATCTTTTCAAAAAGATCGCCGGTGGTGGGCCATTGCCCCCGCGCTAGCCAGATAGGAGGTTGGCCATGGCGCGATTAAGAGAAGGGCTCTTTAAGGTCTCGCTGGCTCTGGGGGCGCTATGGGTTTGTCTCTTTCCCGCCTCCGTCTTTTCCCAAGCCCCGTTTTATCAGGGGAAGACCATCACTATTGTTCAAGGCCGTGATCCTGGGGGCACGGGAGACATGAGGGTGAGAGCTGTGCTTCCCTTCTTGCAAAAATATATTCCAGGGAATCCGACTATTGTTAACGAGTATATGCCCGGCGGGGGAAGCCGGAAGGCCGCAAACTATGTGTATCAATCGGCTCGTCCCGACGGACTAACCATCGGTAACGTAAGCGCGGGCATGGTTTCCCTTGCTGTACTTGGAGAGAAAGGTGTCTTGTATGATATCGATAAGTTTTTCTTTCTGGGTTCGCCCTATAGCAGCTATCATGGGGTCTTTGTAACTCGGAAGGAGGCCGGTCTGGAGAGTATAGAAAAACTCCGGGCCGCCTCCGGAATTCGGGTCGGGGGCCAATCCGTGGGCTTCTCTACGTACAACGAAGGACGCCTATTCGCTTATATTCTCGGTCTAAAAGAGCCAAGGTTCGTTACCGGCTATGGCGGGGCTGAGCTGGACCCGGCGCTGATGCGCGGTGAGCTTGACGCGCGAGCGACCAGCGCTGGTACCGTCCTCCAGCGAAACCCGCAGTGGCTCGAAAAAGGCCTGGTCGACTTCCATGCCATCCTGGAGATTCCCAAGGGAGATAAACATCCCCGTTTCGCTCATTTGCCCGAGCTTGAGAGCTTTGCCAAATCGGAAAAAGATCGCAAGCTGGTCGTCTTGCAGCGCGCTTTCAGGGTTACCGGACAGCCTTTCATCCTCCCTCCGGGCACGCCCAAGGGTCGTGTGGATATTCTCCAAGAGGCGTTCCGCAAGACGTATAAGGATCCGGAGTTTCACAAGGAATACAAAAAGCTTACCGCAGATGAACCCACGCCCCTCATGCCTGAAGATCATGAGACGGCCATCAGAGAGATTCCCCGTGATCCTGAGGTTATTGAGATCTTCAAAAAGCTTGTCGGCGCCGGTCCCCTCCCGTCTCGTCGATAGGAGTTGGTCATGGAGATGAAGTATACAGTTGTGGGATTTTTGATCGCGCTTTTTGCTCATCTAACGGTTCTGCCTGGCACTCTTTTTTCCCAGGCTCCCGTTTATCAAGGAAAGACAATCACCGTTGTTCAAGGTCGTGATCCCGGGGGCACAGGGGATCTGCGGGTAAAGGGCGTACTTTCCATCTTGCAAAAACATATTCCAGGAAACCCCACTATGGTTAACGAGTATATGCCGGGTGGCGGCGGGCGAAAGGCGACAAACTATATCTACAGGTCGGCTAGGCCCGATGGGCTGACCATCGGGAATATGAGTTCTGCCATGGTTTCCCTTGCTGTGCTTGGAGAATCAGGCGTCCTATACGATATCGATAAGTTCTTCTATCTGGGTTCGCCTTACAGTACCTATCACGCCCTCTTCGTAAGCAGGAAGGAGGCCGGCCTGAGCTCTATAGAGAAACTCCGCGCCGCCACTGGAATTAGGATCGGGGCCCAATCCGTGGGTTTCTCTACTTACAATGAAGGTCGGCTCTTCGCCTATCTTCTCGGTCTTAAAGAGCCTAAGTTCATCCCTGCCTATGGAGGCGCCGAGCTCGACCCAGCACTGATGCGGGGGGAGATCGACGCCCGAGCGACTGGCGCCGATACAGTTGAGAAACGGAACCGAGAGTGGCTCGAGAAGGGGCTGGTGGATTTCCATGCGATCATGGATGTTCCAAAGGGGGAGAAGCATTCCCGTTTCGCTCATCTTCCCGAGCTTGAGAGCCTTGCCAGAACAGATAAAGAGCGCAAGGTGGTCGTCCTAGCGCGTGCGTTCAGGGTCGCTGGCACACCGTTCTTCCTCCCTCCGGGCACGCCCAAAGAGCGCGTGGAGATTCTCCAGGAGGCCTTTCGCAAGACCTATAAGGACCCGGGATTTTACAACGAGTATAAAAAGCTCACCGGTGAGGTCCCCACGCCCCTTCTGCCCGAAGATCATGCAAGAGCGATCAGAGAAATTCCGCGCGATCCGGAGGTCATTGAGCTCTACAAAAAGCTTGTGGGTGCCGGGCCTCTCCCAGCTCGCTGAATAGGAGGCTTGGCATGAAGACGAGACCTACGGGTTGGCCATTTTTAGTCGCGGTCTTTGCCCATTTAGCTGTCTTACCTCCGTTGCTTTTCTCGCAGTCCGATTTTTACCAGGGCAAAACCATCACGATCATTCAGGGAAGGGAGCCGGGAGCATTGGGAGACATGCGGGTGAGGGCTGTCATTCCCTATCTCCAGAAATACATACCCGGAAATCCCACCATTGTGACGGAATTCATGCCCGGCGGCGGGGGCCGGAAGGCGACCAACCACATCTACAGGTCGGTCCGGCCCGACGGCCTGACTCTGGGAAACGTCGGCGCCGGGCTTATCGCCAACGCAGTTCTGGGGGAACCTGGAGTCCAATACGACATCGACAAGCTCATCTATCTGGGCTCACCCAACAGCGCGACCCACTATATCTATTTATCGAGGGCGGATATGGGGTGGGACAGCTTGGAGAAACTCCGCGCCGCCTCCGGAATAAGGATCGGGGCCCAAACCGTCGGTCACGACATTTATATCAACGGCCGGCTTTTCGCTTGGCTCGTTGGCCTGAAAGATCCCAAGTTTGTCACCGGCTATTCTGGAACTGAGGTCGATTTAGCTTTAATGCGCGGCGAGGTGGACGCGAGGGCGCAGACAGCGGCCTGGCTACTGCACAGAAACCGCGACTGGCTTGACAAGCGGCTCATCAACACACACGCCATCCTGGACATCCCCAAGGGAGATAAGCACCCTCACTTCGGCCTTCTGCCGGAGCTGGAAAGCTTCGCCAGATCGGAGAAGGAAAGAAAGATCGTGCAGATGTTCAGGGCTTTCAGGCTTGCCGGATCGCCCTACGTCCTGCCTCCAGGTACGCCCAAGGAGCGGGTCGAGATTCTCCAGCAGGCGATGCGCAAGACCTTTAAGGATCCTCAATTCGAAAAGGAGTTCGAAAAGCTCACGGGCGATCGTCCCACGCCGCTGATGCCGGAAGCGCATCAGAGGATGGTCAAGGAGGCCCCGCGCGACCCTGAGGTCATCGGTACCTTCAAGGTGGTCGCCGGAGCCAAAACGCTGCCCGCGCGCTAGCTCTTCGAGTAGGCAAGGAGAATCGAGATGGAGATTTCGCTGTTCCAGGCAGCGTTTCAGGGCTTGCTAAACCTCATGCAGCTCAAGGTCTTCTTGGCGCTGTTGGTGGGCGTCGGTATCGGGACGTTCACCGCCGTAGCGCCGCAGGGATTAGGAATGCCTTTGGTCTATGCGATGTTGTTGCCAGTAGTCATTAAGTGGGAGCCTCTTACGGGCATCGCTCTCCTCATCGGGGCGAGTTCCGTAAGCGCCATTTGTGCAGCCTACCTTCCGATCCTCTTCGGTATTCCCGGCGGGGCCGGCTCTCAGGCGACCGTGCTCGACGGATACCCGATGGGAAAGCGAGGCGAGGCGCGCCGCGCCTTAGGGGCCTCATTTATGGCCGGGGGCATGGGATGTGTGATTGGCACCCTCACGCTCTTGGTTGCAATACCTGCGGCGCGACCCTTGATCTATCTCATGGGCTCGCCGGAGCTATTCGTGGTCATGCTTTGGGGCCTGAGCATGGTAGCTGTTCTGGCAGGGCGGCGGCCGATCAAGGGGCTCATCGCTACGGCTTTTGGTCTACTGCTCGCGACGGTTGGCCAGCAAGCACAGAGCGGTATCATGCGCTTCGTTTTCGACCAGCCCTATCTCCTGGACGGTTTTGCCATAAGCATCATAGCGCTGGCTCTCTTTGGCATTCCCTCAGCGCTCGATTTGGCCCTCACCAAGCTCGGAGTGGAGCAGCAGCCGGCGCCGCTCAAGGGAAGCCTCCTCGACGGAGCGAAGGATACGCTGCGCGAGTGGTGGCTGGTGGTCCGGTGCAGTTTTGTCGGGGTCTGGGTGGGAATTGTCCCCGGTCTTGGCTCACAAGTGGTGGATTGGCTCGCCTACGGCCATGCCGCCCAAAGCTGTAAGGGCGCAAAGGAGAGCTTTGGCAAGGGCGATGTGCGGGGAGTGATAGCTCCCGAGAGCGCCAACGATGCGAAGGACGGAGGTGACCTCATC
>Ga0137796_10001331_pt1 | contig 14225 bp, 11 predicted proteins | sample OV2TP3_FD_97704 | JGI IMG/M metagenome (GOLD analysis project Ga0137796, IMG submission 97704)
CAGTTCCTCCGGACCCTGGGGTAGGACCGGCACATCGGGCGCTACGTGTTGAGTCGGCTCGCTGCCATTGCCGACTGAAATTCTCGCTACACGCCAAATGTCGGACAGTTCCTGTTGCGAAAACGGCTGCGGGTGAGCAGAGATATAGGAAGATCCCTTCGGCGTCATCACCCAGAACCCCCGGCGCGGACTCGTAGAGAGCCCGGCGCGCTTGAGCCGATCATGCGCCCAGCCGATCCGATTCTGATAGACGGACTGCGATCCGCTGGGCAAAAGCTGCTCACGATCGCCCTCACCGAGGCCGAATTGCTTCGCGAGAGACTCGTACGTGTCGCCTGTCCGCACCCCTTCGGGACGGCCAGCAAGATACCGAAGCAATGGCTCTATGAACCTATCGTAGCTGGGGACCGCCATGATTCGCTCCTTCGTTCGTCAATTCGCCCGTGGCAGCACCCGACTCTGGCGATCCGCGGACTGAATCGCGCTCAGAAGCCGCTCCACCTCGCGCTGACGGGTTGTCCACCAGTCCGTTGACCACACCCGGTGAATGGCCCAGCCCCGCGCCTCGAGAATCTCCTGGCGCATCTTGTCCCGATCCCGCGCTGAAATGGACGAGTGATAGCTTGCGCCATCGCATTCAACGCCGAGAATGAACCGATCCGGCCTGTCCCGGTGATAAACGCCCAAATCGATGAAGAACCCGCACACGCCAACCTGGCACTCGCAGTCATAGCCCGCTGCGCGAATCGCATCGGCAACCAGAAGTTCGAACTCCGAATCGGGCCCCCGGCCTGTTCGCTTGCCTTCCTCCACCAACTTCCCCGTTCGTGCATACTCGAGGTAATCACGCAGTGACCGCGCGCCGCGTGAATCCGCGACGATGTCAGAGGGAACCATCGAGCTCACGACGGTAATCCGCCTTCGGGCGCGAGTCACCAAGACATTGAGTCGACGCCATCCGGTCTCCTGATTGAGCGGCCCAAACCGCTGGTACACTTTCCCGCTTTTCGGATCACGGCCATAGGTGCATGAAATGATGATGGCGTCACGCTCATCCCCCTGAACGTTCTCGAGGTTTTTCACGAAGAACGGCTCGTGCGATTGCTCCTTGATAGATTCGAGCGCCGAGGCAAGTTCCTGGCTGGTTCGGCAGCGATCGTCAAGCAGCGTTTCGAGGTGCTCACGCTGGGGAATGTTGAGTGTCACCACGCCCAAGGTCTCATTCGGATGCTTGCGCGCATGCTCTAGAATCAGCTCAACCACCCTCTCCGCCTCCGCCGTGTTCTTTCGATCAACGTATGTTCCATTTTCCACGTATTGAAATTCGATCCCGCAGTCGGATGAAGCGCGATCAACGGAAGGGGGCAGGATCAGGCGGCTCGAGTAGAATTGGTGATTGGAAAAGGCAATCAGGCTCTCGTGCTTGCTGCGGTAGTGCCACCGCAACTGGTGCATGGGCGGGTACGCCTGTTGGAATACGTCGAGAATGGATTCCGTTCCGTCCAGCGCCCCAGCCTCGTCAGGATCGTCCACATCCTCTCCCATCCGGTCGAAGAAATTCGTGGGGGGAAGTTGCTTCGGGTCCCCCACCACAATCACCTGCCGAGCTCGCGCAATTGCTCCGAGGGCCTCCTCTGGCTTGAGCTGTGACGCCTCGTCCATGACGAGCAAATCAAACGGATCGGTCTTCGGATCGAGATACTGGGCAACCGAGAGCGGACTCATCATGAAACAGGGCTTCAGCGCGGCGATCGCACGTCCTGCCCGTGCAATGAGCTGACGAATGGGAATGTGGCGCTTTTGCTTCCCCAATTCGTGACGAAGGAGGCCCATCTCGGTTCGGTTTGCCGGTTTTCCAGTAGCAACGCCCCCAGGTGGAATTCGTGTGGCCGCCTCGCTGGCCGCCTCAACACGGTTCAGCTCCGAGCGAGAGATTCTTCTCGATATCTTCGCCGGTGTATTCCAGCTCGTAGGCGTACGTCGGCCCCTCCTGGCTGCGCTCGCGATGCATCGAGACGGGCACGAGGATCAAGGGGGCCAAATATGCTTTCTCAGAGTCCTTTTGCTCGCGCCACTCGAGAAAACCGATCGCCAAATACAGGAGGTTGATCGAGGTCTCTTCGATCGCGCGAGAGGCGTCGGCACTGATAGCCCGCAGCCGCCGATCAAGTGTCTTGATATCGAGCTTTGTCTGGAGCCTGCGGTCGCGATGCTTCTCGGGGACGTCATCGCCCGACTTGTACGGTTCCGGAAGATCAGGATCGAGTTTGATCGAAACACCGTCTTCCTCGGGAGGTGCGATATCGCGCTGATCGAGTGGTAGCTGCAGTTGTCGAGGCGCTGGATCAGGGAGTGGCTGGGAATCCAGTCCGCCGGCGTTCTCGCTCAACTCTCCTACTGGCGCCTCGTCTTGGTCATCTGAGTCGTCGTCTTCTTCGGGCAACGGAATCAGTTCCATTGCCTTGGACTGCTTGACCAGGGTCTCGTAGACTTGGTCCGGCTGTTCATCGACGATTTGGACAACGCGGGCTGATCGATCGCTGTAACGGAAGTTCAAAAGACGATTACTGGTCGTCAGATCGAGGAGTTTGTGGCGAACGCGTGCACGATCCGCGATGAGGTCTGACAGTGGGAGGCCTGGGGTCCGACCGGTAGGCATAGCGTTTTCACTGAACGCGAGACCGGGATCACACGGGGCGCGCAAGCTTCACGCCACCTCCCCCGCCTCGCCGAGATCAGTACCCCTATTCTAGCCTGCCGATGCCTCTCTGGGGGCTGCTTGTTCTTCCCGATGAATATCTTGCCGACCGGTGATGTCGTGATGGTCGCGATTTCTCTATCCCACCCCCTCTCCTGCTTCCCACCAAAGGATGCCAGGACATCGACCGAGGTGACCCTTGCAACAGGCGGGCCTGGCCCTGGAGACGAGCGGGGAAACAGGTGGACCGGCGGAGTGCGCGCTGGGGCCCCGCCTGTGGAGAAGAAGATTCAGAGAAATGTGATTTTTTTCGAACGTTTTGACTTCGAACCGCTTTAAGCTGATAGCAAGGGAGACACTGTTCTTTGAAGCCGTCGCCGGACCCCCTCGAACCTGCGGTGGGAAGACTGGGCTCTCCAGTCCTCGGTGCCGTCCGAGTCAACACATGTACTCGATTCACGGACGTCCTGGAAGCGGATCGAGCAAAACAAGAGTCCGAGACTCCAGGTATTCGGACATGAACAAATCGCTGCGCCCGAGCGCCTTGGCGGCCTCGCGGCGCGCAACCATGGTCGCTGGTCTGTAGGCAGCTCAAGACACTCGTGCCTGCCCTTGGCAGGCACGGCCTTACTCCGTTGCAGACGTACGTTCGGAGACGGTTCCATCCGCCTCTGATGGACTGGTGAAGTTCCGCTCGTCCATTCTCGCCGCCAAGAACACATGAGGCGCCCCCTGCGGCGCCAACGACGAACACATCGGCCACACGCTCCGCTCTCAAGCGGACCTGACACTTCCTTCCAAAGCCTCTCCACTACGCGATCTTCCCCGACGCGAAGATTCTCCCACCCCTCCCCTCCCCCGCCTTCATTTCTCATTTTCCAAAGGAGAATAATCGATGAACGAAGAAGTGGCGGAATGGATCATGGCCCATCGCAACCGAGGCATCGGGTTCCTCGTCGACATCTTCGGCCTCCACGCCGAAGACGCCGAGGACGCATTCGGCCAACTGGTTCTCCGGTGGCTCGAGAAGCCGCCGAGGTTCGTCACTCAGAAGTACCTTCTCCAGGGCTGCTACTTCGCCGGTCGGGATTTTCTCCGGAGCCACGCCCGCGACCGGGGCATCATCGAACTCGATGCCATGCCCGAGGAGAGCTGCCCCGGCGAAACTGCCCGCGAATCCTCGACCACCGACGAGCAGGATCGGCACATCGCGTCGCTGGAACCGCTGACGAAGCGGGCCGTGGTTCTCGTCAGCGAGGGCCATACGCGCGAAGAAGCGGCTGAGCTGCTGAACGTGCCCGCCTCGACGGTGCGCCGCTGGTTCTGCGTGCTCCGGGAGGAGATCAGAAAGGAGTGCGCGTGATGCGAGCGTTCCGACCCGGAATTGCTTTATCATGTGACAGGAGAGAGATCGTGAACGAGAAACTCTCCGGACCTGATTCCACGCTCTCCCAGGATGCAATCGCAGAACGAATGGCCGTTCGGCTCACGAATGAGCCCAGCCCGGACTCGAACCTCGAGGGCTTCCTCGCAGAGATCGCCATGGCCCTCTGGATCGCCGATGCCGAGGCGCGAAAGAAATCCGCTGCGGCGTGACACGGACTGACACTCGGAGAGGATAGAACGGACGAAGACTCGGCCCGCGTCGGAAAGCCGCCAACGAACTTCGGAGGAAAAAGCGATGAGGTCGAGCCGCGAGATGATGGCGCCCGGCGTTCGCTCCGCCGTAATGCTCCTCCGCCGATCGACGGACCGACAGGAGAAGAGCATCCTCCAACAGCGACAGGAGATTCCGAAGTGGGCGGACGCCCAGGGCATCGCCGTCGTCGGCGAATACGTCGATGACGCCATCTCGGGCGATGACCACGAACGCCGGGATGCGTTCAATCGGCTCATGGTGGATCTGGAGAAACCCGACCGCTCCTGGCGGCTGATTCTCACGTACGACCGCGCACGACACACGCGGGCCGATATCTTCGAGGCGGCGAGCTACGCGGATCGAATCCTGAAGGCCGGCGCGGACGTCGTCTACTGCGTCGAAGGAAAATCCCTCAGCACCGACCATGAGATGGTATGGGCCATCGAGACTTTCCAGAAGCACGAGGTCCTCAAGCAGACGTCGCGCGACACACTTCGCGGCATGCTCGCCCTCGCGCGGAAAGGCTACTGGTGCGGCGGACCCATCCCCTACGGCTTCGATGCCGAAATCGTGGAGAAAGGATCGGAAGAGCCCGTGCGGCGCATCCGCACGGTTCGCCGAGCGCACAGGCAACCCGGCGGTCCGCAGGACGCCGCAATCCACCACATTCTCGACGTGAAGGGCGAGTTCGTCCGCGAAGTCCGATCGTCCACGGAGAATTTCTTCCCGTTGAAATCGGACGGAGAGCTCACCCGCCTCGTGCAGGGTGACCCCCGCCGCGTCGAGGCGGTGAAATTCATCTTCGACGCGATGGCGAATCGCAACATGGGATTCAAGGCCATCGCCCGAGAGCTGAACTCCCGCAAGATTCCTCCGCCGGGAGGATGGGGCCTGTGGTGCGCGAGCGCGGTCAAGGCGATCGTCCACAATCCGATCTACCACGGGGTCCTCGAGTGGAACAGCCGCACCGAAGCCAAGTACACCTTCGTTCAAGATGGGAACATGGTCCCGAAGCCGCGAAGCGCCAAGGGGCAGGTGTTCGAGCACGAAGAGCAGGACCGCATCCGCTTCGACCTGCCCGATCTCGCGATCGTCACGCCCGAGCTTTGGCATCGAGCTCATCATGCCCGCGTTCAGCGTCAGGACACGAATTACCGCCAACGCGAAGGGCTTCAGACCCGCTCGATCCTCGGGGGACTGGTCTACTGCGGCGACTGCGGCGCGCGAATGTACGGGCATCAGGTGACGGCGAAGAAACTCGTCGGCGGCGAGACCCGCACCTACAGGCAAACTCACTACGTCTGCTCGACCTACCTGACTCGCGGCTCCAATCAATGCTCGTACAACAGGATCGATCGCGCCTCCCTTGAACGATGCATCCTGGGGAAGATTCGCGAGATCCTGGCTCCCCTTCTCGATTCTCCCGCGGTTCGCCAAAACGTTCGAGCGCGACTTCAGGCCATGTTCGGAGGATCTCGCAACACCTCTACGAGATCCCACCAGAAGCGCGTCGCTGAATTGCGGAAGCAACTCGGCGTCCTCGAACGACTCGAGGCCCGCGAACGCGAAACCATCGGAATGGCGGCGACCTACCACGACATGCACGAGGAACTGGCGCGACTCTCGAAGCACGCGGAGCCCGGCTCGACCGAAGCGTTGGTCAACATCGACCTGCTGACCGATCAGGTGATGCAGTGCCTGGCGAGCCTGAAGGAATTCGAGCAGTTGCCGCCGCTGAAGCAGAAGGCCTTCTTCGCCAAGTTCGTCGATCGGATCGATCTGAAGTTCGAGCGCGTGGTCCGGCGCAAGCGGCAGCGATCCGAGTTCAAGTCCGGGGTCGTGGAGCTGTACACGCTATTCGGGAAAGGTGATGGGAGTTTACGGCTGGGTAATAGCGGGGGCGCCTCCTGCCGACAAAAAGAACGAGTGGCCGCCCTGCGAGGAAGTCGTCATCACCCTCGCCAAAGACGGCAACACGCTCGTCCCCGAAAACTTCTAGCTCCCTTTTCGCTCTTTGAGAATCCGAAGATCGCTGCGTCGCGTGCGGCGCGGGGTGGGGGCCCCCTGCCATTATCAATCCCCTTTGCCCTTGGCCCCCACCCCCACCTGATGACTCGTCCGTCCCGGGACCCACCACTCCGGTTTGGGCGAGGCGTCGGGCAGTTCGTGAGCGAGCGGCGATCGATCGGCGGCTTCATGGATGGACCGAGGCCGCCCGGAGATCCTCGTCCCGAGGCTCCGCAACGAAGCGGAATCGCGCGTGGTTCCGACGGGACGTTATGCGTGCAGGAAACGGCGGGGACTGCCGTCTCCTGCACGCTCGTTCGCCGTAGCTCTCCCCCAAAGGGAGCGAAGGCGGAGGGTTTTGCGGCGCTCACCCAGCCGAAAGCGCCGTCGTCTGAGAATTCGGTGCCGATGCGCCGGATTCGGCTCTGAACACCATCGAAAATCGCGCGAATTGAAAGGCGTCCGTCCGGATCGGTGGACGGGACCAAAGTCTATCTGGAGAGGAGGGAACCGTGAGTCTTCACGCGATGAAGGAGGAGCTTCATCAGCGGCTGTGGGCGGCCCAGGAGCGCTGGCTCGCTCTCCAGGGGACCGGGATCGGGAAGCATGACCTTAAGCTGGCGGGGCTACGCGAGCATGGCGATGCGTACCACGAAACGCGGCACCTGCTCTTCTGGGGCAAGACGCGGGTTGACTACGAGCACGTGCTGAAACGCTTCATCGAGTTCTGCCACGAGCGCGGCCGGGAACGGAACTCCGACATCGACAAGCGCGACATGCGCGACTACCTCAAGCAGCAGATGGATCGCGGCGCGACCGCCTCGTACCTGGAAAAGATCAAGAGCGCCATCGTGAAGTTCGGTGCGCTCTACGGCAAGTACGAAAGTTTCAAAGCGATGGGACGGAAGATCGCGGCGGAGATTCGGGATCGCCTGGCTGCCGGGACAACCAGCAGCCCCCTCCATCAGCGCACCACCCCCAAGCTCGCCCAGAACGCCCATGCCCGTCTCCGCGAGTTGGACGAGCGTTTCGAGGTCCGGACCGGCCTCCCACGCGGCTACCATCTCGCGGCCGAACTCCAGTCCCGCTGCGGCCTCCGGGCCGAGGAGGCGAGCGAACGAATGACGCCGAAGCGACTTTCGTTCTGCGACGTCATCGGCAAGGGCGGCCGTGAGCGAGATCTCGCGATCCCACAGGATCTGCTCGACCGCCTTCGCGCGTTCTTCGCTGAGACCGGGGCCGCGTACATCGCTCCCCTCCGTGCCTACGAGGCCGCGATCCGCCGCGCCGTCCTCGCCGTCGGAGGCCGGTCCACCGGCACCCATGCCCGCCGCCGCCTGTGGGCCGAGGAATTCAAGCGCTCCAGATACCGTGAGTACATAGCGCGGGGTCTCACCGCCGCAGCGGCCTCGGAGCACGCGCTGGCCGATACATTGGAGGCGCTCGGTCACGGCCGAGATCGACGTGAGCTACGCCGGGCGTATCTCCGGGCTGCCTGACGGTGCACCGTTCGCCGTGTTTTCCAAAACATGTTGGTTTCCTACGTAGGAAACACTCCACGATTAGGAAACTCGAAGCAGGCACCAAGTCGGCACTATGTGGGCACCATGTGCCAGATTCCGGGACCAAGTCGGGAGCAAGTGGGGATCATCTCCGCAACGCATCCGCGTGATCGTGCTCATCGTGGTCGTCGTGGTCGTCGTCGGTGGGCAACGGCTCTGGTACTCGTGTCGACGTTGGGGAACCCCTTCTCAGAAGAGGGCAGGTACGCCCTATTGCGATTTGAGGGCCAGACGCAGATCTTCGTGCTCGAAAACCGACGCCATCCGATCGATTTCGGCCCTCGAAAACCAAGGCTTGACGCCTGTTCGCGCCATGTCGCCACGGCTCGGCCAACCTCGGCGGCGATCGCCCTTGCCTCCTTGGCTTCCAGATCGAAGTACCCGATTACCTTCATCGCCAGCTCAAGCGATGCCGTGTTATCGTCAACGTCGATTGCGGTCGTCAGAACGCGCGGCCTGATGTCGACGGGTACTGGATTGAGATCATAGGCCGGGGCCAACCGCCAGCCATCGCTCCCGGCGTAGAGAAAGCCATGATTCCGCAGATGGTCGTCGGTATTCGAGATCAGGATGCTGAATACGATCCGCCGCCACAGAGCACGCATGTCATCCTTGGGGGCGGCGCCCTGCTGACGAAGCGCGTCCACAATCTCGAGATAGCTTCGCGTCTCGCTGTCGTTCGCGCCCAGCATGCTCATGGCGGATAGAAACGGCACGCGGACTGCGTCTGCGCGATCGAAGCGGCGTAGAAGGAGAACTGGTCTGCCGGCGGAATCGACAACGCGCCAGGTTGGGACTGAAATGCCAGCCTTAGCGGCGAGCGCAAGCGCCACGGCCTCCCAGCGTACTGCGTCGGTTTCGTCTGCCTTGTGCGGGAACTTCGCAACCGCCAGATGACCGTCGGTGTCGCGGACTGATGCCTTGGGTCGAGCGCCGCCGAGGGACGAGCCAGGTGCAAGGAGAAGGCGGAGGTCTTCGTCAGTGTCGGAGTCGCTGGCAATATGATCTGCTGCTGACAGCAAACGCGGTATCTCGATCAGCGGCGGAATCTTCGTCACAGCATCCTGCGCTAGAAACGGCCCCCCTTCCTGCTCGGCGAATCGCAAGGCGCCCTGTCGCGCTTCGTCGTTTACCATCAGGAGGTAGTCAATTTCCAAAAGGGTGCGGGGCGTCCCACCCTCGTGATCGGCCCGCCGGCGCTCAGCGCGGCGCATGAGGACTCGACCCCACCGATCAGGAGCGGAATCGCCGATCGCGCCGAACAGGGGCCTCTCGGAGCCGGTGTGAAAGGGCCCCGGCCCGAGCTTCAGGGCTGGATCAAGCGAGAATCGGTTTGGATGGTTGAGCCATGCCTTGTCGTATTCGAAAGTGGCACTCTCCTTGCCCTTCCGAATTCGTGCCCACAGCCGCCCAACTAGATGAGGCGTTTCGTTCAGGTCCACGTAGACGAGCGCTTGCTTTTCCATCACTTCCTACCCGACTGCTCCCGGTCGCTGTCCATTCGCGCCCGCCGGATGCGCTGCGGCAGCCGCTCCTCTTCGAGCATCATGCCGACAGTATCGTTCTTGGGATCAGCCAAGTCGGCAAGTCGATCAACCATGCCCAAGACGAACAGCACAGTTGCGTAAGTGCCCAGAGAGACTCCAGAGTCCCCTTTCTCAACCTTGTTGAGAGTCTTGCGGCTGATCGAGGCTCGTTCGGCCATTATCTCGACTGGTACTCGTCGGCGACGTCGAGCATCTCTGATGTCGTGCCCCAACTTGCGAAGCGCCCGCATCACAGGGATAGGGGATTTCGAGTGCAGCTCAGGATTATCGTTTCTATTTATACCCATTACATGGCTTAACGTATCTAATAATACCCGTTAAGTCAATAGCTATATATTGAGAGCTCGCAACATGATTCTATCATATTGGCCGGCAAGTTTGCCGGCTAAAATTCGATTGCACTTGACAACGCGACGATAGCTGCGTAATATCCTCATTGAGAGGAGAGACCTACGAAAATCCTTGGCGACATCCGCTCGCTGACTGGTGCCGGATTCCGCTTTGGTGATCGCGGGACCCACACCAGTCGAACGATCATGTTAAGCGAACTGGGGAGCCTTCTTGCGGCGGTGCCCGACGATCAGGCGACGCGTGACGACTTCGCCAGCGCGATCATCGACCGAAACGAACTGGCCAAGGACACCGCATCCAACCGACGACTCACGAATCAACGGCTCGGCGAACTCTATGCCCTGGACAACCGGGTGCCTCTCTTCCGCGCCATGCGGCGCGTTTGGGCGGCCGACCCACCAGGCCGCCCCCGCATCGCCCTCCTCTGCGCACTCGCCCGCGATCCGCTTCTTCGAGCGACCGCGCAGATGATTCTCGGACTGCGAACCGGCGAGGAACTCGTGCGGAATGAGTTCCTTACGTCGATCCGGAGCCATGTCGAGGCCCGACTGAACGATGCGATCCTCGACAAGGTCGCGCGCAACGCCGCCAGCTCATGGACGCAGTCCGGCCACCTCGTGGGCCGCGTTCGGAAGAAGCGGGCGGTCGTCGCCGCCACGCCGGGCGCTGTTGCCTTCGCGCTCTGGCTCGGATCGCTGGAGGGGCGCGTGGGCGACGACCTCCTTTCCTCATTTTGGTGTTCCATCTTCGACGGGCCGAAGCACACGCTTCGTGACGCCGCACTCCAGGCGAAGCAGCTCGGCCTCATCAAGGCGAGCGTTGCGGGAGATGTCGTCCAGATCGACCCGAAGGCTGTGGGGGCTTGATATGGGCAAGATCGAGGAATTAGCCACGATCTACGAGCGCCACATCTCCGCGCCATGGCCTCAGACCGTGGCCGGCTCGCAGAGGGTCATGGTCGTCGTCTACGAGAAGGAGCTTGAGCGGACCCTGCGGGCGCGGTTAGGCGAGTTCGAGCAGCGGACGGGTTCGGCGGGCAAGAAGTGGGTCTCACTGGACTGCACGCGCTGGTTTGCCGAATGGATGGCGGCCGACGAATACCGCGACGCCTACTTCGAATCCCCCGAAGACCTGACCCTGAAGCTCGAGGGCGACTTCAAGCCACACGTGGTCAGCCGTGCACGCCAGGTTCTCCGCGCTGCGGATGCCCAAACGGTCGTGGCCATGTACGGCGTGGCCTCGCTCTACGGCTTCATGCGAACGTCGGAGCTCATCCGCGATATCGAATCCGAGATTCGGGGTCGCCTGGTGGTGTTCTTCCCGGGAACGAAAGAGGGCGGGAACTATCGCCTGCTGGACGCCCGTGACGGATGGAACTATCTCGCCAATTGCATCACTCTGCACGGCGTGGGAGGAACCGCGTGAAGATTTACGAGACCCTGGAGCGCGACCCACGAAAGGTGGACCTGGCCAACAGAGGGCAGGCCCGCATTTCAGGGGATCGGTCCGCCGAGGCTATCGCCGAGCTGCGGCAGGAACTCGAATCGTTCGTGTGCGACGGCGAGTACGGACGCGCGCTCAAGCGGGTGCTGAGCGGCTTCCTGCAACGGTACGGCACGCCCCGTCAGGACGCCGTGTGGGTGAGCGGCTTCTTCGGCAGCGGCAAGTCGCACCTTCTCAAGATGCTCGGTCACTTGTGGGCGGACACGCCATTCCCCGACGGCGCCACCGCGCGTTCGCTGGTGCGAAGCCTGCCTGACGAAGTCGTAGCGTCTCTGCGGGAACTGGATACGCTTGCGACTCGCGCCGGTGTGCGCACGCTCGCCGCCGCGGGAACCCTGCCCGCAGGGAGCGGCGATTTTGTTCGCTGCACGGTGTTGTCGATCATTTTGCGCGCGTGCGAGCTTCCGGAGCAATACCCGCAGGCGATGTTCTGCTTCTGGCTGCGGGAGAACGGGCACCTCGAAGGCGTCCGGAAGGAAGTAGAAGCGGCCGGGAAGACGTGGCTTGGCGAGCTGAACAACCTCTACGTGAGCCCGCTCATCGCCCGCGCGCTGTTGAAGAGGGACGCCGGACTGGGGCGCGACGAGCGAGAGGCGCGGCAGGCTATCCGGGCGCAGTTCCCGCCGCAGACCACCGATCTCACGACGACACAGTTCCTCGACGCGGCACGGAAGGCGCTGGGCGGAGCTTCGGGCAAGCTCCCCCTCACGATTCTCGTCCTCGACGAAGTTCAGCAGTACATCGGCGATTCAATCGATCGCGCGGTCGCGATCACGGAACTCGCCGAGGCAATCCAAGCACAGATGGACAGCCGGGTGCTCCTCGTCGGCTCCGGCCAGTCGGCGCTATCCGCGAATACGCCGCTCCTCCAGAAGATGCGCGATCGCTTTCGAGTGACCGTTCAGCTGACTGACGCAGATGTCGAGGCTGTCACGCGCAAGGTGCTCCTCGGCAAGAAGCCCAGCGGCACGAAGAAGATCATGGGGTGCCTCGAAGAGAACGCCGGCGAGATTTCAAAGCACCTCCGTGGTTCGAAGATCGCGCCGCGGAACGAAGATCAGCAGACGATCCTGGCGGACTATCCCCTTCTCCCCAGCCGTCGTCGATTCTGGGAAGAGTGCTTCCGTGCCGTGGACGCCGCCGGCACCCACAGCCAGCTGCGCTCGCAGCTGCGCATCCTCCATGACGCGCTCCTGAAGATTGCGGACCGCGATGTCGGCGGCGCGATCCCGGCGGACGCGCTGTACGACGCGATAGCGCCGGACCTGGTGAATACGGGGGTCCTCCTCAACGAGCTGAGCACCCGTATCCAGCAGTTGGACGACGGAACTCCAAAGGGGAAGCTACGCAGGCGGTTGTGTGCCCTGGTCTTCCTGATCGGCAAGTTGCCGAGAGAGTCGGCCGCCGATCCGGGCGTGCGATCGACGGCTGCCATGATCGCCGACCTCCTGGTAGACGACCTCACGTCCGATACTGGACCGCTTCGAAAGGAAGCGGAGAAAACCCTGGAGGCCCTCGTCGAGGCCGGCACGCTCATGCGCGTGGGCGATGAGTATCGTCTCCAGACGACGGAAGGCGCCGAGTGGGACCGGGCGTTCCGCGAGAAGGCTGCGGCGGTTGGCCAAAACGAAGTGGAGATCGCTGCGCGGCGCGACGACCTCTTCTCCGCCGCAGTGCAGCAAATCGTATCCGAGGTCAAGCTCCTGCATGGAGCCTCCAAGGTGAGTCGCAAACTCAAGTTGCATGTGGGTCTTCAGGATCCTCCGCCGGCGGCGGACAGCATCACGCCCTGGCTTCGGGACAACTGGTCGATCGGACAGAACGAGGTCCTCGCCGACGCCAGACGGCGAGGACAGGATGATCCCCTCATTCACGTCTTTCTCCCCAAGAAGTCGGCGGACGAGCTTCGCACGAGAATCGTGGAGGCGGAGGCTTGTCAGAAGGTGATCGATCTCAAGGGTGCTCCAACGGGCAACGAGGGAAAAGAGGCCCGCGCCAGCATGGAGAGCCGCCGGCGAGCGGCGGAAACGTCGCGCGATGAGATCGTGCGCGAGATCGTCCGGTCGGCGAAGGTCTATCAGGGCGGCGGCAGCGAGGTCTTCGGGGCGGACCTCCAGGAGAAGCTCACGACGGCAGCGAACGCCTCCATCAGCCGGCTCTTTCCCCGCTTCCCGGAGGCGGACCACGCCGCGTGGGAGCCGGCGCTCAAGCGCGCGAAGGATGGGTCCGATGAGCCGTTCAAGGTCGTAGACTGGACGCGCCCGACGGCCGAGCATCCAGTCGCCAAGGAAGTCATCGCGATTATGGGGAGCGGAAGCTCGGGAACGAAAATCCGGACCACGTTAAAGGCCGCTCCCTACGGATGGTCGCAGGACGCCATCGACGCGACTCTCATCGCCCTGCACCGGGCGGGGGTCGCGCGGGCAACGGCCAACGGCCAGCTCCTCGCTCCGGGCCACCTGGATCAGAATCGGATCGCGAGCGCGGAGTTCCGGCCGGAACGGGTCGTGCTCACGGTCCAGCAGCGGCTGACTGTCCGGGGACTCTATGGCCAGCTCGACATTCCGGTGAAGAGCGGCGAGGAAGAAGCCAAGGCCGCGATCTTCCTGGATCGGCTGACTGAGCTGGCCAACGCGGCGGGTGGCGACGCTCCGATGCCTTCTCGTCCTGACACCGCCTTCCTGGACGCCCTTCGCTCGCTCGCCGGTCCGGAGCAGCTGGCCGCTTTCTGCGAAAAGCGGAAGGAGGTTGGGACAGCAATCACCCGGTGGAAGAAGCTGAGCGAGAGAGCGGCGACGCGGCGTTCTCTCTGGGATCGGTCGGAGAACCTTGCGGGCCACGCGGCCGGCCTCGGGATCATGCGCGAGGTGGGCCCGGAAATCGAAGCGATTTGTGAGCACCGCAGCCTGCTGGACGAC
>Ga0137796_10001338_pt1 | contig 14130 bp, 12 predicted proteins | sample OV2TP3_FD_97704 | JGI IMG/M metagenome (GOLD analysis project Ga0137796, IMG submission 97704)
GAGGTCGCGGTGCTCGACGGCCAGGGAAACGTCGTCAAGCACGTAAGAAGCCTGGAGACCGCCGCATCGCTCGTCGCCTCCGTCGGGCACCCGGGCGCGCATCACGTGGACTTTGCCAGGCAGCTTCTCGACCATCTGCCCGGGGTGCTGCGCAACGCGTTGCGCGAGCCGGCCGAGGCCGAGGCGGCGATGTTCGCGCTCGCGCTGGAGCCCGATGAGGCGACGCGCAAGAGCGAGCTCGCCGCGCTCGAGGCGCGGCGCGGAGCCGACGCGGCGAAACGCGCGGCGGCGCTCTACGCTTACGTCGGTGCGCTGGCGCGCAACCACATGCTCACCCTCGCGGAGCTTGCGGTGCCCGCGATCCGGGAGCAGAGGCAGAAGCAGCGCGATGCCTTTCTTGCAGATTTCGGCGCCGTGATCGAGGCCGACAAACGGGTGACGCTGCGCGAGTTCGTTCTCGCCACGCTGCTGCGCCAGCGGCTGCGCGAAGGCGCGGGCCAGCCGATCGCCACGCAGTTCCGCCGCATCGAGGAAGTCGCTGGCGACGCGCACGCCGTGCTGTCGCTGGTGGCGCTCGCCGCGCGCGATGCCCAGGGCGCCTTCGAGAAAGGCGCGGCGGTGCTCAAGCTGGGCTGGACGGCGCCGGTTGCGCGCGACGAGCTCGGCACGGCGAGGCTTGGAGAGGCACTGGAGCGGCTGCGGCACCTCACGCCGTTCGCCAAGCCGGGGCTGCTCAAGGCCTGCCTGGAAGCGGCCGGCGCCGACGGCGAATTCGGCCTTGCCGAAGTCGAGCTGGTGCGCATGGTCGCCGCCACGCTCGACTGCCCCATGCCGCCGGCGATCGGCGCGCTCGACCCGCGCCTGCTCAGGAAATGACGGGCTTCTTCGAGCACCAGCGCCTCGCGCGGCGCAACTCCCGGGTGATGGTGCTACTGTTCGCCCTCGCCGTGGTCGCAGTGGTCGCGGCGCTGGACCTGGTGCTCGCGGCACTCTATTTATGGGCGAACGATGCGGACATGCGCGTCCCCGGCGAGCTGGTCCTCGGCGGCGCGGTAGCGACCGCCGCCGTCATACTTGTCGTCAGCCTGGTGAGCGTCGCCAGGCTCGGCGAAGGCGGGGTCGCCGTGGCACGCATGGTCGGCGCGCGCCGCGTGGCGAGCGACACGCGCGACCCGCTCGAGCGGCGGCTCGCCAACGTGGTCGAGGAGATGGCGCTCGCCTCGGGGGTACGCGTGCCGGGCGTCTACGTGTTGGACGGCGAGGGCGGCATCAACGCTTTCGCCGCCGGCTGGGACGTCTCGAGCGCCGTCGTGGCGGTCACCCGCGGCACGCTCGAGTCGCTCACCCGCGACGAGCTGCAGGGCGTGATCGGCCACGAGTTCAGCCACATCCTCAACGGCGACATGCGCCTCAACATCCGCATGATCGGGGTGCTCGCCGGCATCGTGTTCATCGGCTCGATCGGCGAGTTCGTGATGCGCAGCGTGCGCGGCTCGCGCGAGGGCAAGGGCGCCGCCGGCTTCTTCCTGGCGGGCCTCGCGATATTCGTCATCGGCTACGTGGGCCTCGTCTTCGCGCGTCTGATCAAGTCGGCGGTATCGCGCCAGCGCGAGTTCCTCGCCGACGCCTCGAGCGTGCAGTTCACGCGCAATCCCGAGGGCATCGCCGGCGCGCTCGACCAGATACGCGCCTCGCAGGCCGGCGCGCTGATCTCGGGCCGCTACGCCGAGGAGCTGTCGCACATGTTTTTCGGGCAGAGCGTGCGCATGCGGCTCGGCGCCCTGTTCGACACCCACCCGCCGCTCGACGAGCGTATCGGCCGCGTCCACCCGCGCTTTGATTCTGCCTCCTACCGCAAGACACGCTCGACCGAGGCAGCCCGCGGCGCCGCGGCTGCCCAGGCGCACAGAGCCCAGCCTGCGGGCCGGCGCGCGGGCGACATCGGCTATGCCTGGGGCCGCTCCGCCGCCGAGAGCGTGCTGCTGGTCGGCTCGCTCGACGCCGGCAAGGTCGATTACGCCGCGCGGCTGCTCGCGGCGCTGCCCGAGCCGCTGCGCGCGTGCCTGCGTGACGCTGAAGGCGCGCGCGCGGCGATCATCGCCCTGATGCTGGCGCCAAGGGAGACTGTCATGGCCGACCAGCTGCAGGCCATGCAGGCCGCAGGGCTCGGCGAGCTCGGCGAGCGCGCCCGTGCTGCGAGCGCGCTGACGCAGCCGCTCGCGCCCGCCTTCCGGCTGCCGGTGATCGACCTTGCGCTGCCCGCCGTGAAGTCGGCTCCGTCGCAGGCGAAGCAGGAGCTGCTCGGGGCCCTCGAGGTGGTGATTCACGCCGACCGCCGCGTGTCCCTGCACGAGTTCGTGGTGCTCTCGCTGCTGCGCCATCAGCTCGCGCCCGGGGGCAAGGGGGGCGGCGATGCCAACAGGAAGATATCGCGGCTGAAGACCGAGGCGGCAACGCTGCTCACGCTGGTCAAAGCAGCAAGCGGGCATGCGGAGGTTTCCGGGGCGCCGACCCTCGAAGCCGCCGCTGCCGCGCTCGAAGCGCTGAAAGCCCTCGCCCCGCTCGAGAAAGCGCTGCTCGTCGAGCAGCTGTTCGCGGCGGTGACGGCGGACGGCACCATCCGCGTCGGCGAAGCCGAGCTGCTGCGGCTGGTCGGCGCGGTGCTCGACTGCCCGCTGCCGCCGCTGCTCGACGACCTCAGCGCTTTGTCCTAGAGATCCGCTCGAGGATGGCCTGCCGCGTCTGGCGCACGGCGCCGGCGAAAGGTCCGCCCGCGGCCGCGGCGCGCTCGATCAGCGGCAGGGCTTCTTCATCGCGGCCCTGGTCCGAGAGCGTCTGCGCCAGATTGTTGAGCACGATCACCGAGTCCGGCTCGCGGCGCGCGGCGTCGCGCAGCACCGCCTCGGCTTCGCGCAGCTCGCCAAGCGCGTGGTGCGAGTTGGCGAGCCCGATCGCGGCCTTCACGTTTTCGGGCCAGCGCTCGAGAAAGGCGCGGTAAGCGATGCGGGCGCTCCTCGGCCCGCCGGCGCGCTCGAGCGCCGCGACCGAAGCCAGCCAGCGCGATTCCTCGGCGGTGACCGCAATGCGCTGCGGCGGCATGGCGACCATCGCCCAGTAGTTGCTGCGCTGCCAGACGAACTCGTGGACGAAGAAGGACAGTACCTGCCGCTCGGTTTCTCCGGAGCGCAGAATGAGCTCGCCGCGATCGTAGTCGTAGCCGACGGCTACTGCGTAATGCCAGCCGTCAGTCAAGCCGAGGTTCTGCAGCACGATGACCGGAGTGCCGGCGGCCAGCTCGCGCAGCAGGTCCTCGAAGCGCGGCGCCAGCTGGTAGGCGACCAGGCCCTGGCGGCGTGCCGCCGCCAGCATCTCCACCTGCAGGCTGCCCTTGCGCTCGGGGATATAAACCTGCGATACCAGATCGTCGGGCGTCGCGCTTACGCCCGAGGCTGCGAGCGCCGTGGCGAGCGCGGCAGGTCCGCATTGGTACTCGACTTGCGGAAAGAACGGAACCGCGGTCAGCTCGACGCGTTGCGGCAGTCCCTGCGGCAGGCCCTCGCGCAGCAGCGCAGTCTGCGGCGCGAGGCTCGCACAGCCCGTCAGGAGCGAGGCGCAAACGAAAACGCCCGCGGCGCGGGCGTTTTGTCGGGCTGCCGCCCAGAGGACTGCTATCTGCGCCACAGCCACCATACCGCGGCGACGATGATGATGAGCAGCAGTATGCCGGTGGCGTCGGCGCCAGCGGGCATGTTGTTGATGCGGCCGGCGATGGTCTGCACCTCCTGGTCGGTCAACGCCGCTATGCGGTCCTTGGCAGTTGCCGGGTCGATGCCGAGCGCCTGCAGCTGGCCCGCGACGTCCGCGCGGCCGACGAAGTCGAGCACGGTGTTCCGATCAGCTTGCGTTGCCGTCGAAACCGCCTGATCGGTGCCGATCATTCCTGCTTGTGCGATCTGGTAAGGCGTCCAAACCATCAGCACGACCAACAGCCGGCATATTGTTCTTGCCCAAGCGGATTTCATGTGCGCTCCTCGGATGTGTTTGACGGAATGTCGTGACCTCGACGACCGGGGCAGGGTAGCCTCGGCCCCTGCCGAAGTCAAGGAAGGCGCATGTGCCAGAATGACTACAAGTGGTCGATTTTCAACGACTTGAGAGAGCGCTGGGCAAAGCGCTTGCAGGCGAGGTGCGTTTTGGCAACGGCGCGCGCGCAGCTTATGCGGCCGATGCCTCGAACTACCGGCAGGTGCCGATCGGCGTGGTGCTGCCGCGCACGCTCGAGGACATCGTGAGCGCGGTGCGCGTGTGCCGCGAGCGCGGCGCGCCCATCCTGGCGCGCGGTTGCGGCACCTCGCTCAACGGCCAGACCGTGAACGTCGCGGTGGTCATCGACTGCTCGAAGTACCTGCGCCGCGTGATCTCGATCGACCCGGCAGCGCGCCTCGCGCGCGTCGAGCCGGGCGCGGTGTGCGACGCGCTGCGCGACGCCGCCGAGCAGCACGGCCTCACCTTCGCGCCGGATCCGGCCACGCACTCGCGCTGCACGCTCGGCGGCATGATCGGCAACAATTCCTGCGGCCCGCATTCGGTGATGGCGGGCAAGACGGTCGAGAACATCGAGCGGCTCGAGGTGCTGACCTACGACGGCGCGCGCTTCTGGTGCGGAGCCACGAGCGAGGATGAATTTCAAAAGATAGTTTCCGAAGGGGGGAGGAGGGCGGAGATCTACCGGGGCCTGAAACACATCGCCGACAGGTACGGCGATCTCATCCGCAGCCGCTTTCCGAAAATCAAGAGGCGCGTCTCGGGCTACAACCTCGATCAGCTGCTGCCCGAGAACGGCTTCAACGTGGCGCGCGCGCTGGTCGGCACCGAGGGCGGATGCGCGCTGACGCTGCAGGCCGAGGCGTTGCTGGTGGGTAGCCCGCGCAGCCGCGTGCTGCTGGTCGCCGGATTTCCCGACATCCATGCCGCCGGCGACGCGGTGCCCGAGGTGCTTGCCGCAGGGCCGATCGCCTGCGAGGGGCTCGATCACAACATCATCGGCGGGCTGAAGAGCCGCGGCCTGCGGCTCGACGACATCGCGCTGCTGCCGCCGGGGAACGCCTGGCTGATGATCGAGTTCGGCGCCGATACGCAAGAGGAAGCGCTTGCCAGGGCGAGGGTGCTGCAAGGAAACGTCATTGTCGACAAGGCAATGATTTCCCGCCTGTGGAGCATTCGCGAGACCGGCGCTTCCGCCACCGCGCTCGCCCTGGGCGGCGAGGGCCGCGACCCGGTGGTGGGCTGGGAAGACGCCGCGGTCGATCCGCTGCGGCTCGGAGACTACCTGAGGGAATTCCAGGCGCTGATCGACCGCTTCGGCTATCGCACTTCCCTCTACGGCCATTTCGGCGACGGCTGCATCCACGCGCGCATCGACTTCGAGCTGCGCACGCCGCAGGGCGTGGCGCACTGGCGGCGCTTCCTGGAGGCGGCCGCGCGGCTGGTCGTGAAGTACGGCGGCTCGCTCTCCGGCGAGCACGGCGACGGGCAGGCGAAAGCCGAGTTCCTGCCCATCATGTACGGCCCCGAGCTGATGCAGGCCTTCCGCGAGTTCAAGGCGCTGTGGGACCCGCGCAACCGGATGAATCCCGGAAAGCTGATCGATCCGCGGCGCGCCGATGAAGATCTGCGCCTGGGACCGGATTACAAACCAATATCATTGAAAACCCGCTTTGCCTTCAGCAGCGACGTCGGCGACGGCTTGGTACGCGCCACCGAGCACTGCGTCGGCATGGGCAAGTGCCGCGCCGCGCAGGGCGGCACCATGTGCCCGAGCTACCGCGCCACGCACGAGGAGCGCTATTCGACGCGCGGCCGCGCGCGGCTGCTCGCCGAGATGCTACGCGGCGAGCTGATCACCGACGGCTGGGCGAGCGAGGACGTCAAGGAGGCGCTCGACTGGTGCCTTGCATGCAAGGGCTGTCGCAGCGACTGCCCGACGCATACCGACATGGCCGCCTACAAGGCGGAGTTCCTGTCGCACTACTACGAGCACCGCCGGCGGCCGCGCCAGGCTCTTTCGATGGGGCGCATCGGGGAATGGGCGCCGCTGGCGGCGAAGCTGCCCCGGTTTTTCAATGGAATCTCTTCTTTCGGGAAAACGTTTGCCGGGGTGGCCAAGGAGCGTTCACTGCCCAGGTTCGCCGCACGCACGTTTCGCTCCGGATTCAAACCGGGCGGCAAAGGCGATCCGGTGGTTCTCTTCGACGACACGTTCAACAACCACTTCCGTCCGCAGACCGCGGCGGCGGCGCAGCGCGTGCTCGAGGCCGCCGGCTGCTCGGTCCGGCTGCCGCGCGAGCATGTCTGCTGCGGCCGGCCTTACTACGACTACGGCATGCTCGATCGCGCGAAGGCCGCGCTTCACCGGGCCCTGGAGGTGCTCGCGCCCGCGCTCGACGCGAGCGTTCCGATCGTGGTGCTCGAGCCCGGCTGCCTCTCGGTGTTCCGCGACGAGCTCGCGCAGCTCCTCCCCGGCGATCCGCGCGCCGCTCGCCTGGCGCGCCAGGCGAGCACGCTTGCCGAGGTGTTGCACGACAAAGACCTTCCCCGAATCAATGAACGTGTGCTGGTCCATGGCCATTGCCACCAGAAAGCTCTGTTCGGCATGAAGGCGGAGCTGCAGGCGCTCGAAAGCGCGGGCTGCGAGGCGCTCGCGCCGGACACCGGCTGCTGCGGCATGGCGGGCTCCTTCGGCTATCGCCCCGAGTTCTACGAGGCTTCGAAGCGCATCGCGGCGCTTTCGCTGCTGCCGGCGCTCGCGGCGGCGCCGGATCTGCCGGTCATCGCGAACGGCTTTTCCTGCCGCGAGCAGATCGAATCGCTCGCCGGCCGTCCGACGCTGCATCTCGCCGAGTTTCTCGCCCGCGAATGAAGGCGCTATCGGTCGTGGCGGTACTGCTGATGGCGAGCCCCGCTCTCGCGTCCGACGAGGCGCTTTTCCAGGCGATCGAGGAGGGCAGGCAGCTTGCCGCCATCGCGCTGGTGAGGCGCGGCGAGGCCGACGTCGACGCCCGCAACGCCGGGCGCGAGACGCCGCTGCACCGCGCGATCGAAAAGGACATGAGAGGCCTCGCGCAGGCGCTGGTGCAGGCGGGCGCCAGCGTGCGCGCGCGCACCCGCAACGGCGAGACGGCGCTGCACTTCGCCGCGCTGCACGAGGATCCCTACTACGTGGACCTGCTGCTCGGCTCCGGCGCGGATCCGAAGGCGAGGAATGACGACGGCGAGTCGGTGCTGTTCTGGGCGCTGCTCAGCGGCCACGCCGTGGTGGCGCAGCGGCTCATGGACCGCGGTGCCGATCCGAACGTCCGGGACCTCAAGGGCAACACTGCCAGCGAGCTACTCGAAGGCCTCCATAAGTAGCTCGTAGGAGCGCAGCCGCGACGCGTAGTCGCCGGTGATGGTCAGGACCATCAGCTCATCGGCGCCGTAGCGGCGGCTCATCTCTTCCAGCTCTTTTCTGCATTTCTGTGGACCACCGATCACCGCGCGCGGGCGCTGGCTCATGACGTAGCGGCGCTCCTCCACGCTGTAGCGATGGCGCTCGGCTTCCGCCTGGCTCGGCACCGGCGAATCGACGTTCAGCGCCATGTGCAGGCGCCGCAGGTCGATCGGCGCGGCGAGGCTCTCCGCCTTCTCGTCGCTTTCGGCACAGATCGCGAAGGTGCAGACCATGACGCGCGGTTTTTGCTCTTTTACCGATTTGAAATTCTTCCGGTAGGAATGGGTGACTTCCTCGCCGCCCCCCGGGTTGATGAAGTGCGCGAACGAGAACGGCAACCCGAGCTCGGCGGCGAGCGCGCCGCTGTAGTCCGACGATCCGAGCAGCCACACCTCGGGCGCGCTGTCGACCTCGGGCTGCACGCGCACGCGGCCGAACGGGTGCTCGGGCGCAAGCGTGCCGTCGAGGTGGCCGACGAGCTGCCATACCTGCTCGGGGAAGCGCGCCGCGTCCGGGAAGCTGCCGCCGGCGACGGCCTGCGCGGTGCGCGCGTCTCCTCCGGGCGCGCGGCCGATGCCGAGGTCGACGCGCCCGGGATAGAGCGCCTCCAGCATGCGGAACGTTTCCGCCATGCGAAACGCGCTGTAGTAGGGAAGCAGGACGCCGCCGGTGCCGACGCGGATGCGCTTCGTCTCGGCGCCGAGGCGGGCGAGCAGCACTTCCGGGCAGGGATCGGCGAGCGCGGCGAGGGCGTGGTGCTCGGCGAGCCAGTAGCGCTCGTAGCCGAGCTCGTCCGCGCGCCGCGCCAGCGCCAGGGTCTCCTCGATCGCGCGGCGCGCGCCGAGGCCGCTGATCACCGGCGACTGGTCAAGGATGGAAAGGGATAGCCGCATCGTCGCCGCCCGGCGACAAATAAATGCTCATCGGTTCAAGGGCAATCGGCGCAGTGTGACATGCGTCGTCGCCGCCGCCCGACGGTTTGGCCCTCTTTCGACCCTGCGAAATCCTTCACGGAAAGGCCTCAAGCCGCTGTTCGGACTACGCAATCCGGAGCAGGCACGGGCTTTGCAGGTACCGGGGCGCCATGAACGTCAACGAGTTCAAGCTCAAGCAGGAAATCACCTCCGCGGCACAGGCGCTCTTCGGCTTCGTGGTCCTCGCGCTGGTGCTGACCGGCATCGGCGGCACCATCTACAAGGTTATCGCGCCCGACGGCTGGGTCGCGCAGGCTTTCGGCCGCAGCCTTTCTGCGGGCGTCGCTGCGCTCGGCTCGCTCGCGATGATCGCCGGGCTGGCCTGGTTCTCGCGCGGCTGGAGCCCTTCGCCGCACCGCCGCCACCGCGTCTCCGGGCTGATGGTGTACGCGTTCGCCGGCGCGGGACTGCTTTACCTCGCGCGGCTCGTCCTGCAAGGAACCCTCTAGCGAATTCAAGCGGACGATCCGAGAGGTCACCTCTCTCCCCTGGCCCGTCCTTCTCCCCCTAGAGGCGGGCCTTTTTTTGTCTACGGCGGGCCGAGCCGCGCCGGCGAGATCAGCACGCCGAACTGCTCGCACCAGATCACCACGCTGCCGTAGCGGCCGGCATCGATCCCGGCGGCGATCGGGAAGTTCTGGCTGCCCTTGAACGCCTTCAGGCGCCCGAGGTCGACGTACTTCGTCTGCGCCACCCGGGTCGAGGGCAGCACCTCGCGCTCCGGCACCAGGTACACGTGGAACTTCGGCCCCGGCCCGACTTCGAAATCGCTCTCCAGGCGCAGCAGTCCTTCGTAGAGCGTCACGCGGCCCTTGCCGTAGTGGACTGGGTCCGCCGGATTGGCGTGGATGAAGCTGCCGCGCGCCACGACCTTGCGCCCGGCGGCCTCCTCGGGACGGTCCATGGCCACGATGTCGGCGAGAAAAATATAGGGATACACGAAGATGCCGAGGCCGAACCCGGCGGCGACGCCGAGCAGGCCGCAGGCGATGAAGGCGACGAGGGTCGCTGATCTCGACATTGCAGCATGGGTCGCAGCCGGGCGCGGTTTGCTTACACCGGAACGCGCGGTCGGCCGAAGAGCGCGAGCCCGAACCCCGTGCCGAGTCCCCAGACGCCGTTGAACAGCAGCCCGACGAGCATCTGCGTGGGCGCGACGACGAACCACGCCACGAGGGTCGGCAGGACTGCGCCGAAAACGAACGCGGCGGCGAGCAGAGACTCCGTGCGCGCAACGCGGCAAAGCCCTGGTGAAAAACGAGGACCGAAATGGCGCCGGATGCGAACCCTACGGCGACCCAGCGGGCGAGATCGCCGCTGTCCACGTGCTGCGTCTGGTGCATTGCATTGTTAAAGCTTAAAGCGAAGCATCCCTAAACGCCCGCAATACTGCGTTCATGCGCGTTTGATAGCCCGGACCCTGCGCCTTGAACCACTCGAGCACATCTGCGTCCACCCGAAGTGAGACTGCCCGCTTCGCCGATACTGGTTTTAGGCCCTTGCGCACAATCACTCGAGCAATGTGCTTGAGATCCAACTCTGGGTGCTCGCGCGTGAGCTTGATGTCGCGGTACCTCATGGCCCGAACACGCGGCCAATCCGTTTTAGAGATTCTTGAAGAGGAAGATTTCTTCATGTCGAGTCGCCCGGCGAAACGAGATCACGTGGATTCGATTGTGCGTTTCCGTGTGCGCGATCGAGACTGGAACGCCGTTCAGAAGACCCAGGGTCACGAACCGCTGCTCTCCATAGTCGAAGCGGTCATCTTCGTACGTGACTGTAGGGCCATTGAATACGCGCTTGGCGTCTGCGAAGTCAAACCCGTGATCCCGGAGATTTGCGCGTCGCTTCCGCTCATCCCACGTGAACCGCATTGACGTATTGTATATACAGTCGCGATGCGCGTCAATTGAGGCTTTTGCCGCGCTTCACCTACCGCTTTAGATCGACGATCACCTCTCCAGATACCGGATCGGTAACGCCAAGTCCGCACGCTCGCCCGTTTTTACGAGCACAGCTCGCCGCAGGCCCGGGAAGGTCACTCGACGATTCGGTCGGCGCGCAGCAGCACCGGCTGCGCGATCGCGATGCCGAGCGCCCGGGCGGCCTTGAGATTGACGACGAGCTCGAGCTTGGTCGGCTGATCCACGGGAAGATCGGCGGGCTTTGCGCCTTTCAAGATCTTGTCGACGTAGACGGCAGCGCGCCGCATCAGATCCTCGCGGTTGGGGGCGTACGAGAGAACTGCGCCGAACTGGATCGCCTCGCTCCGATAAGACATGACGGGCAGGCCGTGCTTCGGCGTCAATGAAGCGCTGCGCCGTTCCAGCGCGACCTGCTGCCCGCAGAGCCACATCGCCGCGTTGGCCCGCCACGCAAGCACCCCGTCGAACGCCATGTCCAGCTCCGCGGGTGCACGAACCGGGAAAAAGCGGACCTCGACTCCCATCGACAGCGCCGCGCGTTCGGCGTCCTTCACCTGCGGAACCGTGATGGGATCGTCGGGGTTCAGCATCACGGCAATCCGCCGTGCGCCCGGTACTGCCTCCCGCAGCAGCGACAGGCGTTTGGCAGCGAGCTCGCCACACATGTTCGACACGCCGGTGACATTGCCTCCGGGGCGCGCCAAGCTGCTCACGAACCCGGTAGCGACCGGATCGCCTACCTCCGCCATGACGATCGGAACAATGCTGGTCGCCCCGATCGCCGCCCGCGTGCCGGGAGTATTCAACGCAACGATCACGTGCGCGCCGCTTCGGACCAGCTCGGAGGCGATCGTCGGCAGCTGCTCGAGCTTCCCGTCCGCCGATCGAACATCGATGAAAAGATTCACGCCCTGGCGGTAGCCAAGGTCGCGCAGCGCGTCGCGAAACGCCTTTTCTTCCCATCCCCGCGGAAGGGGCTGCGGCACCAGAACGCCCACGCGGTGGCTCGCTACAGTTTGCGCGGCCACGCCGAATGAAGCGGTCATAAGCAACCCGGCGGCGGCTACGAGAATTCGGCTTGCGATCCGGCCCATGCCTCCCTCCGGGCTAAGCTGATGCGCGCAGCTTACGCACTTTGATGGATTAGGTTCTCGGCCGGCACCAGCTACGGGTTAGCCGATCAGCTTGTCGTACTCGGATCCAGAACCAGACGATGCCGTCTGCTGCTTCCACGCCCACCGCGCGGTAATGGATGCCAACGCGCGCCGAGTAGAAGCGACCGACCTTCTTGAAGTGAAGCGACGGATGTCGGGGATCGCGCTTCAGTTGCCGGAAACAGCGGTCGGCGAGGTGCTGAACTGAAACGGGCAACTCCGTGTCGCACCGCGGGCAAACAGCGGTCTGTGGTTTTGCAATTTCGTCCGAGCGGTCAGGTGCCACGGCCTTTGGCCTAACCTTGATATAGGCGGCAATTGTGCCGCGAGGAAAGGATATACCTTTGGATATTTGCGTACAAAGGTAGAGACGCGTATGCAGATATCTGCCTTTGAAGATTTCGGCGCGTCCGGGATGTCGCGATGTCGTCGTAGGCGATGCGCACGCAGACCATGTCGTGCGCCGAGCGCGGCGCGCCGTTTGCTTACACGGTCCGGGCGATGCGGCTGCGCCCGGTGCGTTACTCTGTGAGTTGATCCGCCCTTATCAGCAGCGACGGGGGAACGGTGAAGCCAAGAGCCTTGGCAGTCCTCAGGTTGATCACGAGCTCATATCTATTGGGCCGCTCGACGGGGAGCTCGGCAGGCTTGGCGCCCTTGAGGATCTTGTCCACGTAAATGGCGGCGCGCCGGTTCTGAGCGGCACGGTCTGGCCCATAGAACATCAGGCCACCGGCATCGGCGAGAGGCCTCACGCCATACACCGCCGGCAATCGATGCCGGAGCGCAAGATCCACGATGCGCGCCCGGTGGGTTATGGTGAAGGGATCGTCAAGCGTGATGAGCCCATCGGCGCGGTTGTCTACCGCAGCTTGGAATGCCTCGGGGAAGTCGTTCGGTCCGCGCACCGGCAATGTCTGTATCTGCACTCTCAATCTCTCGGCTACAGCACGTACTTCCTTCAAGTCGAACGCCTTGTATGTATTGGCCGCGTTCCAAAGGACCGCAACGCGAGAGAGCCCGGGAACGGCATCCTTGAGTATCTCCAGCCGTTTCCCGCTCAGCTCCGGCAAGAGGAATGCGAAGCCGGTTACGTTGCCGCCCGGGCGTGGAAGGCTGGAGATGAACCCGAAGGCCACCGGGTCGGCAACCAGCACCATCACGATCGGTACGTTCGTCGTCGCCTGCTTGGCGGCCCGGGTCGCGGCCGGTGCCGCCGTCACGATGAGGTCAACCTGGAGGCGGATCAGTTCGGCCACGATGGCGGGAAGCCTTTGCTCGTTTCCATCTGCCCATCGGTATTCCACCAGGATATTTTTCCCCTCGACGTAGCCATGCTCGCGAAGACCCAGGCGGAAAGCTTCGATGTCGGCTGCGGGGGGCGCTTCGGCCCGGATGTAGCCGATTCGCGGGACCCTGCTCGCCTTCTGCGCCTCCGAGGGCAGGGGTGCGCCGAGAACAATCGCGGCCAGGATGGTGGCGATACGAAGGGGCGGCTTCATGATACGGGCCACAAGCCCAGTTCCTCGTCGGTCGCGCTGTGTTCATACTTGTTCCTCGGCGGCCATGGACGGACACGCCAATCCGGCTCAAACGTGAAAGACGATTGGCGCCGGCCGTGGAGCAGCGCACCGTTGCCCGCCCCTTTGGCGTAGTCGTAGTAGAGCTTGACCACCTCTTCCTTCGTCACCTGCTGCGCCGCCGGATGAGCGACGCAGGCGTCGATCCACTGGCGTACGCGCGCGTATCGCTGCTCGACGGGCAGCCGAAAGTCCTCGTAGTACTCGAGAAACCAGAACCGCATGAACAATGGCGTGAAGACGGTCTCCGCCCATCCGAACTCCTCGAACAGAAACGGACCGGAGGGCGCATGCTCCAGCAGGAAATCGTTCAGCCGCTCGTAGTGCTTCAGCATGCCCGCCTCGAGGGCATGCCGGCGCTCGGGTTCCTGGTTCATCACCCACCGGTAGCCTTGGGTGCAGAACTCGCCCTCCAACCTCGTCAGCATGTTCTCCACGGTGATGATGCGCTCGCCGGAAATCTCCAGGATCGGCAGCGCCGACGTGCCACGTGTCTTCTGCAGCAGCCATTCGGGCCGGGGCAGGGTGACATCGACGACGCGAAAGTCGACCTCGTGTCGCCGCCCCTTCAGCGACAAGAGGATTTCCAGTCGCTGACAGAAGGGGCACACCGGGATGTGATAGACGATCGGATTGGTCATGGCTGCGATGCAGCGAGCGCGCCTAGGGTGATGAACTCCGGCGGTTAGTGCTTGGGTCGGCCCAGCGTCCGCAATGACGCGCACCACGCGGAGCGCGAAGCGAGCCGCGTACGGTGTCGCTCTCCTTGTCCACTGCGCTGTTATGCGTCAGTTGGTGGCTACGGGTTCGAGCCGAAAAACCCGGACATGCTTTGAAGCGGCCGCAATGTCCCCTCGGTGGAGAGCCTTGCGAACATCGTCCAGACGTCACGCGTCTTGGGACGTCACGGACAGAGATGCGATCCTCGGAAAGCTCATCGAAGCCATGCTCCGAAATACGAACATCACCGCGTGCAACGAGCTGTTTGATGGTCTCGAGCGTTTCACT
>Ga0137796_10001340_pt1 | contig 14116 bp, 11 predicted proteins | sample OV2TP3_FD_97704 | JGI IMG/M metagenome (GOLD analysis project Ga0137796, IMG submission 97704)
CATCTGGCTCTGCCACCAGTGCGGCACGTGCAACACCTACTGCCCGCGCGACGCGAAGCCGTCCAACGTGATGGCGGCGCTCCGCGAGTTCAGCATCCTGCACTACGCCGTCCCCGGGTTCATGGGACGCGCGCTCAGCGACCCCAGGTTCCTGCCGCTCCTGTTCGCCATCCCGGCCATCGTCTTCGCGGCGATCCTCGGCTGGCTCGGTCATCTCACCGCGCTCCCGGAGGGCCGGGTCGTCTACTCCAAGTTCATCCCGATCATCTACATCGAGGTGGTCTTCATCGCCGCGGTCGGGCTCGCGATGGCGGGTGCGGCGGCGGGGGGCCTCCGGTACTGGAGGGCGATGGGCGCATCGGACTCCGGGAACCGGCCCGCGCCGGCCCGGCACCTGGTGGCCGCGCTGCTGGAGATCTTCAGGCACGGGAAGTTCCGGCGGTGCGGGGACGCGCCGGGGAGCCGCGAGACCCACAAGGAGCACATGCACAAGACCCACCTGGCCGTCTTCTACGGATTCCTGGGCCTCGTGGTCACGACGACCTCGGTCGGTATCGGCATCTACGCCTTCGGCTACCTGACGCCGTGGCCGCTGTGGCACCCCGTCAAGATCCTCGGCAACGCCAGCGGCCTCGCCGTCCTCGCCGCCCTGGCGGTCTTCATCTGGCGCCGGATCGCCGACAGGGCCGAGGCAGGCAAGGGCACGTACTCCGACTGGCTGTTCCTCGCCATCCTCGGCCTCACCACGCTCACGGGCTTTCTCTGCCAGTGGTTGCGCCTGGCCGACCTGCCGCGGCTCGCGTACCCGATGTACTATGTCCACCTCCTCTTCATCTTCTTCCTGCTGGTGTACATCCCCTACTCGAAGTTCTCCCACCTCGTGTACCGGTCCGCGGCCATGATCTATGCCAGGGCCTCGGAGGGCGCGGGCCAGGGGCGGGGGTGAGCCGTGCCGGCGAAGGGTGGCGTCGAGGAGCTGATCGAGCGGATCCGGCGGTTCGCGCGGGAGCGGGACTGGGAGAAGTTCCACTCCCCGAAGAACCTGGCCATGGCGCTGAGCGTCGAGGTCGCCGAGATCGTCGAGCTCTTCCAGTGGCTCACCCCGGAGGAGAGCGCCGACCTCCCGGAGGAGAAGCGGGCCTCGCTCAGGCAGGAGATCGGCGATGTCCTGATCTACCTCCTGAACCTCGCCGACCACCTGGGCATCGACGCCCTCGAGGCCGCGCGGGAGAAGCTCGAGATCAACGCGCGGAAGTACCCGGTCGGCCTGGTCAAGGGCCAGGGGAAGAAGTCCACCGAGTATTAGCGCCGCCGGGCCACGTCTTCTCGCGGTCGGGCTGCTGAGGCGATGGGTGGTCGTCGGAAAGGCCTGCATTGATCGTCGTCCCGGTCGTCCTGGGCTTCGTCCTCGGGTTCTGCATCGGTCTGACCGGGATCGGGGGCGGGGCCCTGGTCGCCCCGGCCCTCTACGTCATCCTCGGCCTGACCTACACCCAGGCGGTCGCCCTGAGCCTGATCTACTCCTTCCTGACCAAGGTCCTGGCCTTCGTCCAGCACGTCCGGCAGGACAACGTGAGATGGCGCTTGAGCGCGGTCTACGGTCTCATGGGGATCCCGGGCGCGATCCTCGGCTCGGTGCTGCTCTACTGGGCCGGCGACCTCTCGAATCGGTTCTTCCCCATCCTGATGGGGGTCGTCCTGATCGGGGTCTCGTCCCTCATCTTCTTCGACACCACCACGGCGTGGGGGGCGGACCGTCCCAAGTGGGATCCGGACGAGCTTCCCCTGCGGCGGGTCATCGGGATCGGGCTCTACATGCTCGTGGTGGGGGGGCTGCTGGGGACCACCTCGATCGGCAGCGGGAGCCTGGTGGTCCTCTCCCTGGTCCTGCTCTTCGAGATGCCGGCCCGCCAGATGGTGGGGTCGAACATCGCGATCGCGCTGATCATGATCGTCCCGGCCGGGCTCACGCACCTGTCGGCCGGGGGGGTGGAGCTTCGGCTGCTGGGCCTCCTCCTGGCGGGCTCGGTGTTCGGGGTCTACTTCGGCAGCAAGGCGACCAACCTTCTCCCGGATCGGCCGCTCAAGCTCATCATGGTCGCGTTCATCGTCATCAGCGCCGTCGCGACCATCATCAAGGCGTGGTAGGACCGGGCCGGATTTCCTCCTTGACATCCCGGGAAGGGCCCGGGGTAGTATGGGCATGTCATCACAGGACAAGTCATGATGTCTTGTGATGTTTTTCACCAGCAGCCTTCCTCGAGGGACGGCTTGGACTCCCAGGGTTCAGATCGGCGCCCGAGCCATCGGCGCCTTTTGACTGCTCCTTGACGATCCTCCGGGGGGTCGAAGGCCCCCGGGGGAGACCATCGGCGCGGAGGACAGGATGCTGAGTGACCTCGAGATCGCCCAGCGGGCCTCGATGCGGCCCATCAGCGAGATCGCGCGCGGCCTCGGGCTCGCCGAGGAGGAGGTCGAGCCCTACGGCCGGTACAAGGCCAAGGTCGCCCTCTCGGTCCTGGAGCGTCTCCGGGACCGGCCCAACGGCAAGTACATCGACGTCACCGCCATCACCCCCACCCCCCTGGGCGAGGGGAAGACGACCACCACCATCGGGCTCGCCATGGCCCTGAACCGGATCGGCGTCCGGACCATCGCCGCCATCCGCCAGCCCTCCCTGGGGCCGGTCTTCGGGATCAAGGGGGGCGCCGCGGGGGGCGGGTACGCCCAGGTCGTCCCCATGGAGGAGTTCAACCTCCACCTCACCGGGGACGTCCACGCCATCTCGCTCGCCCACAACCTCCTGGCCGCGATGATCGACAACTCCATCCTGCACGGGAACAAGCTCCGCATCGACCCCCTCACCATCACCTGGCCCCGGGTGGTGGACGTGAGCGACCGCGCCCTCCGCAAGATCGTCATCGGGCTCGGGGGGCGGGAGCACGGCGTCCCGCGGGAGACCGGGTTCGACATCGCGGTGGCCTCCGAGGTGATGGCGATCCTGGGGCTCACCACCAGCCTCAAGGATCTCCGCCAGCGGCTGGGCCGGATCGTGATCGGGCTCGACACCGACGGGAAGGCCGTCACGGCGGAGGCCCTCCGGGCCGCCGGGGCGATGGCGGTCCTCCTCAGGGACGCCATCAAGCCCACCCTCATGCAGACCCTCGAGCACACCCCGGTCTTCATCCACGCCGGCCCCTTCGCCAACATCGCCCACGGCAACAGCTCCATCCTGGCCGACCAGATCGGTCTCAAGCTGGCCGAGTGCGTGGTCACCGAGAGCGGGTTCGGGGCCGACATGGGGATGGAGAAGTTCATGAACATCAAGTGCCGCGCCTCCGGGCTCCGTCCGGACGCGGTGGTGATGGTCTCGACGGTCCGGGCGCTCAAGATGCACAGCGGGCGGTTCCGGGTGGTGGCCGGCCGGCCGCTGGACCCCGGGCTCACCAAGGAGGACCTGGAGGCGGTGGAGCTGGGGTGCGAGAACCTGGACAAACAGATCGAGAACGTCCGCCTCTTCGGGGTCCCGGTCGTGGTCGCCATCAACACCTTCGAGACCGACACCGAGCGGGAGATCGAGCTGATCCGCCAGCGGGCCCTGGCGGCCGGGGCCGAGGGGGCCTACCGGAGCGAGGTCTGGGCCCGGGGCGGGGCGGGGGCCGAGGAGCTGGCCCGGGCGGTGATGAAGGCGGCGGAGAAGCCGAGCCAGTTCCGGTTCCTGTACCCGTTGGAGCTCCCCGTCAGGGCGAAGATCGAGATCATCGCCACCCGGATCTACGGCGCGGACGGGGCCACCTACCTCCCCGCGGCGGAGCAGCAGATCGCCAAGTACACCGAGCTGGGGTACGGCGACCTCCCGATCTGCATGGCCAAGACCCACCTCTCGATCTCCCACGACCCCTCGCTCAAGGGGCGCCCCCGCGGGTTCAGGATCCCCATCCGGGAGGTCCGGGCCGCGATGGGGGCCGGCTTCCTCTACCCGCTCCTGGGGGAGATGCGGACCATGCCGGGGCTCCCCTCCGAGCCCAACGCCTGGAAGATCGACCTCGATGAGCACGGCAACGTGGTGGGGCTCTTCTAGAGGCGGTCCCGGTGACCGAGGGGCGCGCCGTGGATCCCGGGCAGGGCCGGCCGGGCCCGGCCACGATCGCCGGGACGGGATCGGCGCCCTCGGCGATGCCCGGGCTGGCCCGGCAGGGGTTCTGGGCCCGCCACCCGCTCCTCCAGGAGTTCGGCTGCCAGCAGGCCCCGATCATCGCGGTGGTCCTCGCCCTCGGGGTCGCCGCGAGCTACCTCCAGCACGGCTTCCTCGTCGGGGGCGACCGGCCCTTCCCCCTGGCCGGGGTCGTGGTGCCGCTGTGGCACCTCCTCTGGCTCGGCTTCTGGACTGGCTACACGATGGCCCTGGTGGGGGAGGCCACCGGGATCTTCTCGCTCCCCTACACGATGTCCATCCTCCGCTTCGACAGCGTCCACGTCAGCCCGACCAACCTGGTCATCACGCTGATCAACCCCCTGGGGGCCCTGCTGGGCTATCGGCGGGAGCGGCAGTGGAACCTCGACTTCGCCCTCTGGCCCTGCCTGGGGTCGCTGCTCGGCTCCCAGCTCGGCCCCTTCCTCCGGGTCCTCTACCTGACCGACCCTCGCCCGTTCAAGGCCCTGGTCGGAGCGGCGCTCTTCTACCTCGGGGCGCACCTGGTCTGGGAGGTGACGCCCTGGTACCTCGGAAAGCGCGCCGCCCAGCGGGCCTTCGCCGAGCGCTTCCGGGCGCGGGCCCGGGAGCTGGCCCGCCAGGGGAAGCTGCCGTCAGGGATCCCGGAGGGGGCGGAGATCCGGACCCTGGAGCGCTCCTGGCGCCGGATCCGGATCGGCTTTCTGGATCAGGAGTGGGCCATGAGCGTGCCGCTCCTTCTCGCCATCGGGGCGGGCGTCGGGGTGGTGGCCTCCACCTTCGGGGTGGGGGGCGGGTTCCTCATGACCCCGATCCTGGTCACCTTCTTCAAGCTCCCCATGTACGTCATCGTCGCGGCGACCATCCCCTTCGTCATGGTCCAGTCCGTGGTCGGGCTCGTCTCCTACATGGTCGTGGTCCCCGCGCTGACCGGGCGCTACGAGCCTCCGGAGTGGGCCTTCGGGTTCTTCGTCGCCGCCTCGGCGGTGTTCGGGGCCTGGCTCGCCGCCAAGACCCAGAGGTACGTGCCGGAGGCGTACCTGAAGCCGGTGGCCGGCGTGGTGACCGGGCTGGGGGGGCTGCTCTATCTCCTCAACTACTTCGTGGAGCTGCCGTTCCGGGTCTAGGGGATTGCGATGAGGCGGTTCTGGATTCGGGTGGTGCCCCTCCTGCCGTTCATCGTCCTGGCCGTGGCGTTCGCGGTGGCGGTCTACCACATCAAGACCGCGTGGTAGCGGCGCTCGCGCAGGGACTGGGCTCTCGCCCCGGAAGGGCTAAGTGGTCATAATTTTTGGCTCTTCCGGCTTTCGAGTGGGTGAGGCCGGCTGCCGGGGGTTCCCGCTCGCTCAACGGGCTCGCCTCGGTGGCCGTAGCTGGCTCGGGCGGGGCTCCGCGCGACCCCCCATCCCCCTGAGGGGGAGTACGTCTCAGGCCCGACCAGAGGTCAGCGGTGTCGGGCCGGCGCGCTCCGCCCCGCCCTGCGCTGCGCACGGCCACACGGCTCGCCCGGAATTCGCTCGCCGGGAACCCCCGGCAGGGCCCCCTCACCCACACGGTTTCCTGAAGGCCCTAATTTTTAGATTGGCAGGAGGCGTGGCCGCCCACGGTGCCGGGGATCTAGACACTGGCGCGCGCACGTGGGTTGCCTCGAATTCTCGAAGGCCGAACATGACCGTAGCGCAACAGTGTCCCGAACTCCCGGCAGACCCACCTCCTCAAGTTCCACCTCCATCTCACTGTGGTAATACGGGCACCAGATCCGACGGCGCGTCACGGCAAGGAACGCTGATTTCCACATTGGTCCCCTCCATCATGGGTCTTACCGGAGCGGCGAATCCCCCACACGATCCAGAGTGGTCCCCCACACGTCACTACATCATTACCACTTCATCCAGGGAACCGTCTATCCGGCAAAGGGCTCATTTTCTTGAAGAAACTAACTCATGACTCAATACCGTCGCGCTGATTCGAAGAACCCGGCATCGAGGGGCGAGACGGGTCGGGTGGATGTTTTGAGGGGAGGCGATGGCATGAGACCCGCGAAGGGTCCGTCGGATGGGCAACCTCTTCGGCAAGTCGACCTCTTTGACGGGTTGACGGAGAGGGAGCGGTCCCTAGTCCGGGAGCAAGCGCGGCAGCGGCGGTACCGAAAACACGCCATTATCTTCAGTCAGGGGGACGAGGCCGGCGATGCCTGGCTGGTCGAGGACGGGTGGGTGCGAACGTACTACACGGCTCTCTCGGGCAAAGAGATCACGATTGGGCTGTGGTCTCGGGGCGATATCATCGGGGCCCCGGACATCTGCGCCACATCGCGCCTCCTCTCTGCTCAAGCCGTCGAGGACTCCGTGGTCTCGAGCTTCACTCCCGCCGATCTGGACTTCCTGATCGCCGAGATCCCCCGTTTTGCGCGTAACCTCATCATGGCCCTCTCGTTCAAAGTCCGCTGGGTCACCACCATTGTGGATCGTCTGAGCACCGAATCCGTGATCTCGCGGCTGGCTCAGATGCTGGTTACCCTTGCCCAACTCCGCGGAGTCCAGCGTGAGGAGGGGAGTTTGATTATTGAGCGCTTGACCCACCAGGACATTAGCCGTATGGTGGGCGCTTCCCGACAGTGGGTGACCCGATCACTTTCCCAGTTTGAGCGTGAGGGTCTCCTCCAGTGTTCTAAGCGGCGGATCATCATAAACGACGTAGCACGGCTGGGAGCCTGGACGCACAGTCCACTACTTGACAGATTGAGGGCCCATTGATTGACTGACAAGCTTTCCCATGCAGCGTAATCTTTATAGGGCGTAGCCTATGTCAGGTGAACAACACAGGAGGTGACGAACATGAAGTACACAAGGAGAGAAGTATGTACAGGACTGCTGGCGGCCCTCGCGACGGGGGTCCTGCCGGCCGGAGCAGCCGCGCAGGAGAAACGTAAGGAGGTCCGGGTCCCCTTCCTCCAGTATCCGCTGGGTGGCGGCTGGGAGGGTTACATCATCTTCGACCGCTACGTAGCCCAGAGGCACCCGTGGCTGCGGCCTGTCCAGCAGGAGACCGGGGGGTACGTGCACAACCTGAAGGTCATGGCGGCGGATAAGAACCTCCAGAAGACGGCGACCTTCGGCTCCTCGACCCTGGCGATCTATCTCGCCGAGAACGGCTACAAGCCGTTCTTCGATACGCCGCTCATAGGAGACTGGCTGCACCTCTATGGGGAGTACATGCTCGGGCAATCCTGGCTTGTCACGTTCGATCCCGACATCAAGGGGGTAGAAGACCTCAAGGGGAAGCCGATCGGCATTGGCCTCAAGACGCAGACCCACTGGGGCGGCGCCAGCTACTTCATGCTGGACAAGGGATACGGGATCAACCATGAGACCGCGCCTGGATTGATCAACCACCTCGGGCCGGTCAAGGCGCTCGATGCGCTCTTCGACGGGCAGGTCAAGGCCGCGTTGCTGTCTGTGAATGTGGACGTGACCCAAAAGCGGTTCCAACTCGGTCCCACCGTCACGCGGATCGCCGCCTCGGGTAGGTCCTACCGCATGCTGCCGTGGCCAAAAGAAGTCGTGAACAGGGTCGTCCGCGAGACTGGCTTCCCGGTATACGCCGTCACGATCCCGCCCAACACCCTCCCCAACCAACCCGACCCGTTTGAGATCTACGCGGACATCGGCACGCGGAGCGTGCACAAAGACTTCCCGGAGGAGCTGGCCTACGAGCTGACCAAGGCGTTCATCGAGATCGGACCGATTGCCGGCACGATGAGCACGATTGGTCAACTTTGGAACAAAGAGACGATGGTCTCGCCCTTCTCCTTCGACTGGAAGCACAAGGACAAGGTCCACCCCGGCGCGAAGCGGGCATTCGTAGAGGCGGGGATGTGGCCACCGGAAAAGGTCTGGAAGCCAATACCAATCGGACAGTAAGGGGTCTGACCTAACGACGAAGCCCAGACCCGCTGGTTCGTGGCGAAGGAAGCCTTGGCCCTGGGGCGAGGGGGCTGAAGCGCCTGCATGATGTCACGGGGATGTCGCCGCTGCCAGACATACCGGACGGCGGCGGCTGGGACGCCAACCCCTTAGCCAGCCGACAGGCCCGGGCGATGTTCTTGAGCTCGTCCGCCAGGGCCAGCATGCCCAACCGCGCGGGCCTGAAGATCACCAGTCGTTTGGACACCCGGGACTACGAGCCTGGGATCAACTCCTTAATATGAGCCTAGGGGAGCAAGGTATGAGCCTAGGGGAGAAGGCGGCCCGAGTGATCGCGCTGATCGTGAATATCGAGGCCGCAGCCTTGATCGTCTACGAGTTGCTCTTTGTCTGGAGCCAGTTCGTTGGCGTATCGGAGCACTACGCGATCTTCTTCGGCGCCGTCTTCTCCATGTCGGTCCTGATGACCATTGAGGAGATCCTCAGGAGGGGGCCCGAGCGCTCCCGGACATTCTTCACTGTGAAGTTGCTCCTCCTCTCGTTCGCCGTGTTCGCCGGTGTGTTCGGGGCGTTCTACATCCGGGCGAACCTCCAGCACCTGGAGTCAGAGATCGGGCTGCTGAACGGGGTGGATATCACAGTCGGGTTGATGGCCCTGGCCGCGCTCTGTATCGCCGGCTTCTTCATCTGGGGGCCGGTCCTGGTCCTTTTCGTCCTAGCTGCCTTCGCCTACTTCCTCTTCGGGCACCTTCTGCCCGGTTTCTGGGGCCACCAGGAGTACGGGATCGGCTGGGTCCTGAGCTATACGACGCTCCATCCCGTTTTTGGGACCTACTGGCTGATCCCGCTTACGGCCGACGTGATCTTCTACGTGCTCCTGTTCAGCTCGGTGATGGCTCAGACCGGCACTGTCAAAGCGCTCCTCGAGATCGGCAAGGGGGTGGGCCGGCGGATCAGCGGCGGGGTCGCCTACCCCGCGCTGATCGGGAGCGCCGCGGTCGGGACGATGGTGGGCCAGGCCGTCGCGAACGTGATCATCACGGGCCGGATCACCATCCCCTCGATGAAGCAGCAAGGCGTCCAGCCGCCGATGGCCGCCGCTGTCGAGTCCTCGGCCTCGGCGGGGTCCCTCATCATGCCGCCCATCATGGGCCTGGGCGCATTCGTCATGGCGTTCAACCTGAACATGCCATACATCCACGTGGCGCTGGCAGCCACGATCCCCGCGCTTCTCTACTACATGGCGGTCGGCCTGGGAATCTACTTCAACGCGCGCGTGTCGGAGATCCAGCGTGTCCGCGAGCCGGTCGACTGGTACATCGTGAGCCGGGTCCTTCCCACGTTCTTGATCGGCCTCGGGATTCTGAGCACGCTGCTTCTTATGATGTACACCGCGAAGATCGCCGCGTTCTTTGCGATTATTGTCGCGGGGCCTGCGGCCATGCTGATTCAGGGTCGGTACCGCGCGCCGTTTCGCGCGATCTGGGAAGGCCTGCTCGATGGAAGCAAGACCGCCGCCCAGCTGGGTCTGCTCCTGGCGCTGATCGGCCCGGTGGCCCAGACGGTCATGTCGACGGGCTTCGGGGTGAACCTTGCGAACGCGCTCATCATCAGCCCGATCGGCCAAATCGTGCTGCTGGCGCTGCCGCTCGTCATGGTCCTGACGCTTTTCACTGGCACCGCCATCATCGAGGCCGCCACCTACATCATCATGGCGCTGGCCCTGGCGCCGTTCCTGGAGGAGGTCGGGTTCAGCCGCGTGGCGGCGCACATGTACGTCTACTACTACTCGGTCTTCGCCACCCTCATCCCGCCGATCGCCATCACGGCCCAGGCCGCCTCCAAGATCGCCCAGTGTAACTTCTGGGATGTGTGTATTCGCGCGTTGAAGCTCGCGTTCATCGGGCTCATCGTCCCGTACGTCTTCATCCTCAACCCTGTGCTTCTGGAGTTTCCGAGGATCAGCCTGCCGCTCCTCGTTGCGTTGGGCTTGACTGTGGCCAGTCTCGTGTCGCTGTCGGCCTCCTTCTGGGGGTGGCTGGTCAATCCGCTGAGGGTTTACGATCGGGTCCTGCTCGCCGTCGCCGGCTTCATCCTGATGGCCGCGGCCGCGCTGAACCGGGCCGATCTGATGGGAGTGGGCCTGGCGCTGGGAGGGCTGGTGGGGGCCTGGCAATGGTTCAAGGGGCGCCGCCGCGTGTTGGTGCCCGGTTCGTAGTAGTCCACCCTCTCCACCCCCCAGAAGCTCGACTGCCTGGTCCTCGGCTATCTCTGGCTGGAGAAGGTCATCTCAGGCCTCGGCGACATCAAGCGCCTGGCCGTCTCCGAGGTCGATGGCCGCCTGGCCCTGCGCCAGATCCAGCGGCGGGTCCGACCCAGCGGAGACCGCCTCCCTCCTTCGGGAATTCGGGCGGGAGGGGGCCGGGGTGTCCCAGTGATGAGTCTCTTGACACAACAGTGAAAGCTTGTTACGATGTCACGACATTATAGATTTCGTCTGTTGCTTGGGAGTTAGGGATGGCTGAGATCCAGCGCGAGAGCCCGGTGCCGCTCTACCACCAGCTCCGCGAGATCCTGCGGAGCGAGATCCTCGGGGGGCGCTTCAAGCCCGGGGAACGGCTCCCGACCGAGTTCGAGCTGATCGCCCGCTACCAGGTCAGCCGGACGACCGTCCGCCAGACCATCGGCGAGCTCCAGAAGGAAGGGCTCGTCACCGTCCGTCGGGGGAAGGGGACCTTCGTCCGCGACGGCAAGATCGAGCCCGAGCTCTCCGCCCTGACCGGGTTCGTGGAGGACATGCTCGCGCTGGGGATCGAGGCCTCGGCCCGGGTCCTCTCCATCGAGGAGCTCCGCGCCGACAAGCTGGTGGCGGGCCAGCTCGGGCTCAACCCGGGCGATCGGGTCATCAAGATCGTGCGGATCCGGCTGGCCAACCAGGAGCCCCTCTCCTACGACGTCTCCTTCCTCCCGTACGAGATCGGGGCCAAGCTCGCGCAGGAGGACCTCGTCGTCTACCCCATCTTCACCCTGCTCGAGGACAAGTACGGCGTGCCGCTGGGCGAGGCCGATTACCGGATCGAGGCGAGCCTGGCCGATCGCAGGATCGCCGAGGCCCTGGGGATCAGGAAGGGCGTCGCCATGCTCTGCATCGAGCGGACCACCTACAGCGCCAGCGGGGTGGCCGTGGACTTCGAGCAGCTCTTCTACCGGGGGGACCGGATCCGGTACGCGATGCGGCTCAAGCGAAAGAAGCCCGGCACCACCGCGGGCTAGCGGCTCGCCCGAGTGACGCTGTGCGGCTCGCGCGCTCTGGACCGTCGGCACGCGGCTGGATGGTCCGATCCGAGCGCGGGCTTTTCGCGCGCCACTTTGGGGGGAGGTTCGGAAGGGGGGCAGAGCCCCCCTCCGAGGCACTGAGGAAGGAGGTGGGCGGAGGGTCGAGCGAACCGGCGGGGGCGTGGGCAGGACTGAAGGCACGACGCAGCAGGACAAGGAGGGAGTAGATGGGACGGCTGACCAACTATCCGGTGGTTGACTGCGATGGGCACATCTTCGAGCCCATCGACCTCTGGGAGAAGTGGATCGAGGCGCCCTACAAGCTGGCCGCCCCGAAGGTCATGAAGGACTGGCGCGGGGATCAGCGCGAGTACGTGGAGGGCAAGTTCTACCCGATCCCGTACGGCCCCGGGGCCGGCCTCCCCCACGGCTGGCAGGGGATCGCCAAGGTCCAGCAGGATGACGTCCTGGGCGGCGCGTACCCCCGCGGCTACGAGGCCGCCGAGGTGGCCGGCTTCGACCCGAAGGCCCGCCTCGAGGCGATGGACAGCGAGGGGATCGACATCGGCGTCTGCTACCCCACCCGCGGGCTCTACAGCATCAACGTGGACGACCCGGGCCTGGCCGCCGCCGTCAGCCGCGCGTACAACAACTGGCTCTACGAGACGTGGGTGAAGACCGATCCGAACCGCCTCATCGGGGTGGCGATGGTGCCGTTCTGGCAGGACGTGGACGCGGCCATCAAGGAGATGGAGCGCTGCAAGCGGGAGTTCGGCTTCTACGGGACCTACATCCGGCCGAACCCCCGGCGGGGCCTGACCTTCGCGAGCCCCCACTTCCACCCCTTCTACGAGGCCGCCCAGGACCTCGGGATGCCCATCGGGCTCCACGAGGGGACCGGCTTCAGCGCGGCGGCCGGGACCGAGCGCTTCGACCGCTTCATCATCAACCACGCCATCTCCCACCCCTTCGAGCAGATGCTGGCGATGATCGCCTTCATCCTCGGCGGGGTGCTCGAGAAGTTCCCGCGGCTCCGGGTGCTCTTCCTGGAGTCCGGGGCGAGCTGGGGGGCCTACTGGCTCTGGCGGATGGACGAGCACATCGAGAAGCGCCCGGACGAGTGCCAGGACCTCCGGATGTCCGCGACGGAGTACTTCCGCCGCCAGTGCGTCATCACCACGGAGACCGACGAGCACCCGGTGGCCGGGGCCGCCGAGTACATCGGGGAGGACAACATCGCCTGGTCCACCGACTTCTTCCACTGGGACGCCAAGTTCCCGGGGTCGGTGGAGTACGTGGTCAACCGGAAGGACCTGAGCGACGCCTTCCGCGAGAAGCTCCTGGGCGCCAACGCCATCCGGATCATGGGCCTCGAGAAGCAGGCCCAGGCCGTGATGAAGGCCGGCAAGAAGAAGTAGCCGTCAACCTCCGAACCAGTCACCCACACGGCGGCGGGAGGGGGCCGATCCCCCTCCCGCGGGGACATCGATGCCTGATCACACCGTAGTGGTGGTCGGCGGCGGGGTGGCGGGGATCCGGGCGGCCCTGGCCGCGAGGGCCCAGGGCGCCGACGTGGCCCTGGTCTCCAAGGTCCACCCGCTCCGGAGCCACTCCTGCACCAGCCAGGGCGGGCTCAACGCCGCCCTCGCCCCCGACGACTCCCGGGAGCTCCACGCCCTGGACACCGTGACGGGCGGGGACTTCCTGGGCAATCAGGACGCTGTCGAGACCCTGGCCCGCGAGGCCCCCGACGCGGTCCTCGAGCTGGACCGCTGGGGGGCGCCCTTCAACCGCGACGAGCGCGGCCGCCTCGCGCTGCGCCGGCTCGCGGGCGCGAGCCGCGCCCGGGCCTGTTACGCCGACGACCTGACCGGTCACGTCGTCCTCCAGGTCCTGCACGAGCAGCTCCTGGCCGCGCGCATCCCCGCCTACGTGGAGTGGGTCGTCACCTCCCTCCTCATGGACGACGGGGCCTGCCGGGGCGTCGTCGCGCTTGAGCTGGCGACCGGGACCCTCCACCCGATCACGGCCCGGGCCGTGGTGCTCGCCACCGGCGGCTTCGGCCGGGCCTGGGAGCCGACCGGGGCCTCCCTGGGGCTGACCGGCGACGGGCTCGCCCTCGCCTACCGCGCCGGGGCCGTCCTCCAGGACATGGAGATGGTGCAGTACCACCCCACCGGCCTTCCGGGGACGGGCGGGCTCCTGACCGAGGCCCTCCTCGGCGAGGGGGCCACCCTGATCACGCGGGAGGGGGAGCGCGTGCTGGCGACCCAGGCGCCGCGGCTCGGCGAGCGGGCCCCGCGGGACCTGGTCGCCCGGACGATCGCGACCTGCCTCCAGGCCGGCCAGGAGGTCCTCCTCGATGCCCGACCCCTCGGGGAGGGGCGGCTCGGCAAGGCCTTCGCCGTGACCCGCCACCTGGTCAAGACCGTCGCCGGGGTGGACCTCGCCAAGGAGCCGGTCCCGGTGGAGCCGGTCCCCCACCGGACGATGGGGGGGATCCGGGTCGATGTCTCGGGCGCGACCGGAGTGCCGGGGCTCTTCGCCACGGGCGGGTGCGCGGCCACCGGGGTGCACGGGGCCAACCGCCTGGGCGGCAACTCCCTCCTCGAGGCGCTGGTCTTCGGGCGGCGGGCCGGCGAGGCGGCCGCCCGCGCCGCGGCCGTGGCCCCGCCGGGGGCGGGCGCGTCGGGCCGGCTCGCCGATGAGGAGCGGGCCCTCGAGGCCCTCGCCGCGCGAGGGG
>Ga0137796_10001342_pt1 | contig 14091 bp, 17 predicted proteins | sample OV2TP3_FD_97704 | JGI IMG/M metagenome (GOLD analysis project Ga0137796, IMG submission 97704)
TGCCAGCTGAGCTAACGGCCCACCGTTCTTGAAGACGTGATAACTAGCACTGAGTAACGAGGTCTGAGGACTGAGTTGAATTTTGCCTCAGTCCTCAGCACTCGAACCTCAGTCCTAACATGGATGCGTGGCGCGCCTGACAGGATTTGAACCTGTGGCCCCTAGCTCCGGAGGCTAGTGCTCTATCCGCTGAGCTACAGGCGCGACTGGCTGACGAACGGGCCGCACCATACCACAGTGCTTCGGCGACTGTCCAGGATGCGCCGAGTCAGAAATCTTCCTCCATTTCAACCATCAAGACTCCTTTGGGAGAAAAGAATCCTTGTCCGTCTACCTGGACGACCCCGTTGCAGTGTTCCTGAAAAAACTCCAGGATCCAGCCGTTGAAATCGTACCCTTCTTCGGTGATGTCGGCCTTGACCATGCGCGTCGTGGCGATGAACCGGGCCCGCGTCACGAACTCCCGAGCGATCTGCGCCTCTTCGTCGTCGAAGACGGACAACCGCTCCAGGAAGTAGCTCCGCTCCTGTTCCAGCACATCCTGGTAGCTCCCTTGCTCCCGGATGCAAAAGAGCTGAATCGGTTTCCGCTCGCGACTATAGCCGAGAGAGATCTGGGCCCATGACCAGTCGTCCAGCGCCGCCGGGTCCATCTTCGGAATGAGCGGAACCTGGCCCTTCGCTCGCAGGTAGTCCATGAGCAGACGGAGGGGAGGAGAACTCTCTCGCGCGCAGAATACCCGCGAGTAGATAAAGGTCTCGCCCTCCCCCTCGGGAAGCGACGAAGACGGCAGAATAGGCAGTTCTTTGCCCATAAAGGCCTCAAAACATGCGCCTTGTCACCCGGTGCCCCGTTACTCTACTCTCCCCCTCGATTCCCTTCAAGGGACCCCACGCGACCCCGCCACATGAGCGCTTTTCGTGGTTGACACAGCAGGGCAGTTTCGTTACACTCTCGCCGGCCTTTCGGCGATGAGCCCGAAGTGATTCGGCTTAGGCCTTTCTACGTTGACAGCACTGCGTTTCAGGATTTCAAGAGAGGTTACGGCAAATCACCCTTACCCAACACGTTGAGGAGGTGCGCATGGCAAAGACGATGACGAAATCCCAGATCGCCGATCACCTGGCGAAAAAGGCGGGCATCACCAAAAAATCCGGGGCCATGATCCTGGATGAGCTCGCCGCCTTGGCGTACAAAGAGGCCAAGAACACCTTCGTGGTGCCGGGGATCGGCAAATTGGTTCTTGCAAATCGGAAGGCTCGGATGGGCCGCAATCCCCAGACCGGGGAGGCCATCAAGATTCCGGCGAAGCGCGTGGTCAAATTCCGGGTCGCGAAAGCCGCCAAGGACGCCATTTTGGGTAAACGGTAATCCTCTCCTAACCCTGCGAAACGCCTCGCTATCTTATCGCGTCAAGCAAAGGGCCGGTCTCTTTCGAAGACCGGCCCTTTTCCGTTTCTTGGCTCGTCGGGACCGGGACCCATTGCTCTCAAGAATGCAATGGGTGCCCCCTCCAGGATTGCAATGGGTGCCCCGCGCCGGCCAGCTACGGCAGGGTCGGCGCCACCCCGCTGCCCCCCATTCCATCGTGAGCCACGAGCTTGATGGTGTCGCCGTCCCGCACGAGCGTATCCTCGCTGGCCACCCGCTGGTTGACGGTGACCATCAATTTTTTTTCTTTCATGAGCTGCAGGAGCTCGCGAGCCGCTGAGCCCTGTCGCTGAAGCAGCCTCCGCACGGTCGTCGGTTCGGAAATCTCACACACCAGGTTCCGGTCGCCATCGGCCGTTTGAAGTTGTCCCATCAACGTGATCGTCACCATTAGGGAATCACCCCGATGATCCGGACGGGGCCGCCGGTGCCTCCCTTGATCTTCATCGGCAAGGCGTACACCGTCGCCCCACGAGGAGGGAGTTGATCCAAGGCCGCCACATTCTCCAACGCGTACACGTTGGCGTCGTTCAAGACGCGATGGACCGGAAAATCCTGCGATCGGCCGGGATCAATGCTGGCGGTATCGATCCCCACCCCCTTGACGGCCCGCTGCGTGACCAGGAATTCCGCGGCGTCCCGGGACAGGCCGGGGAAATGGAGCGTGCGGGAATCCTGAGGAGTCGGAGTCCCCAGGTACCGGCCGCGATCCGGCCAGCGCTCCCCCCACCCCGAAAGCACGAACACCATGGCGCCGGGCTCGATCCGCCCGTGCCGGGTTTCCCAAGCCAGCACATCCTGGACGGTCGCCTCGTAATCGGGGTTGGCCCGGCACTGCGGTCGCACGTCGATCACCACGGCCGGCCCGATCAGCTGCCCCAGCGGGATCTCATCGACGGTCTGCCGGCCCTGCCCAAAGTGGATGGGGGCATCAATATGGGTGCCGCCGTGCTCCGAGGCGGAAAACTTTCCGGCGGCGTACCAGTAGCCGGCCGAGGTCATCCCCCAGCGCATCCGCTCCCAGTGGAACGGCTCATTGGTGGGCCAATAGACCGTCTCGTCCCCGAAGGGATAGGTCAGATCCACGAGCGTCGGCGGCGGGCTTGAGAGGCATCCGGGCAGGAAACAGGTGCATGCTGCGGCCAGCCCCAGTGTTGTCAGCCTGCGTCGGAACATACGCTCGGTCGCGATGCGACGCGAGCCTATCAGGTCGGGACATTCGAATCAACTCCGTGCTATGCTTCTCTCGCTCGTCCCGGGCGGCGTGACGAGTGATGCGTGATGGGTGACAAGTAAAATCAGAGAGGGCTTCGACCTTTTTCGGGCTTCAATCGCATTGCCCATGATGCATATTGCGAGTATAGGGAGGCCAGGACGCCGCCCAGCCTAGGTCGAGCAAAGAAAGGTGTCGAGGAGGAGAAGATGCGGTTTTATGAAGGAGGGCTGAAAGGGCTGATCATTGTCGAGCCGGACGTGTTTACGGATGCACGCGGCTTCTTCTTTGAGACCTACCATGCCGAGAAGTACAGAGAGGGAGGAATTCCCGAGAGGTTCGTCCAGGACAACCTGTCCAGGTCGGTTCGCGGGACCCTCCGGGGGCTGCACTATCAGCTCGCACACGCCCAGGGCAAGCTCGTGGCGGTGATCGAAGGCGCCGTGTTCGATGTGGCGGTGGACATTCGAAAAGGCTCGCCGACCTTCGGGCAGTGGTTCGGCATCGAGCTGTCCGCGGAAAACAAGCGGCAGATGTACATCCCTCCCGGATTCGCGCACGGCTTCTGTGTCCTCAGCGAGACGGCCGGCATGACGTACAAGTGCACCGATTTCTATTCGCCGAAGGACGAGCGCGGCATCATCTGGAATGATCAGACGATCGGCATCCGGTGGCCGGTCACGCAGCCGCTGATCTCCCCCAAGGATCGAGCCTACAGAACCCTCAAGGAGATGGAGGGGGAGCTGCCGGAGCTGCGCCTCACGCGCCTTGACAACTCTCGCGACATCCCGCGATAATTGCCCCCGCATACCGAGAAGTACCGATACGGGACCCATTGCGCTCCTAGAGCAATGGGTGTGCAGTGAATCCCAAGCGAGGGAGCCAATATGGAGTTCAGAGCCGATGAGTTTATCATCCTGCTGATGCGATGGGTTCACTTCGTGTCGGGCGTCACCTGGATCGGGTTGCTGTACTACTTCAACCTCGTCCAGGTTCCGTTCTTGAAAGAGACGGACCCGGGTACCAAGAGCGGGGTGGTGCAAAAGCTGGCCCCGCGAGCTCTGTGGTGGTTTAGGTATGCGGCGCTGATCACCGTGCTCTCCGGCCTGATCATCATCTCCTCACATTTCGCCCACGGTCACGGGCACGGGATCTTTGAGACGTCGTGGGGCGTGTCCATCGCCATCGGCGGAGGACTCGGGATCATCATGTTCGTGAATGTGTGGGTGTTCATCTGGCCGAACCAGAAGATCGTCATCCGGATGACCACGGAGGCGGCGGCCAACAAGACCGCGCCACCGCCGGAGATGGCCAAGCACGCACGCATCGCCTTTTTGGCGTCCCGGACCAATTTTGTGCTCTCCTTTCCCATGTTGTTTTTCATGGCGACCGCCAGCCATTACCCGCTGTTCTAACGGCGGTCGGGCGGCCGGTCTGCTCGTCGGCGCGGTGCACGGAGCGATGTGGGGCCCGCGGGCATGGCGACGGTGTTACTCACGAAGCGCATTGAATTTGCGGCGTCTCACCGCTATCACAACGATCGCTGGGATGCCGCGCGGAACCGGATGGTGTTTGGCGCCTGTAGCAATGAGCACGGGCACAACTACCTGCTCGAGGTCACGATCGGCGGTGAAGTGGATGACACCACCGGCATGGTGGTCAACCTGTACGATCTGAAGCAGGTGCTCGATCAGGTGCTGGTCGAATTCGACCACAAGCACCTCAATCTCGATACGCCGTACTTCGACGCGGTGATCCCCACCACCGAAAACATCGCCCACGTTCTGTGGAACGTCCTGGCGCGCCACCGGGAGATCGGCGAGCTCAGGAAGATTGCTTTGTGGGAGGATGAAGATCTCTCCGCGGAGATCACCGGGGAGGACGTCGAAGCCACGCCGGCCTCAGCCACGGTGATCCGGCGCTATCGGTTCTCGGCCGGCCATCGCCTGCAGAGCGCTCACCTCTCTCCGACGGCCGAGGAAAGCCTGTACGGATCGTGCCGCAGTCCCCACGGCCACGATTATGTGCTGGAAGTGGCTGTCCGAGGAGCCATCGATGCCGATACGGGGATGGTCACCGACATCGCGGCCCTGGATCGAGTGGTTGAGGATCAGGTCGTGAAGCGCTTTGACGGCCGGGACCTGAACCGCGATCCGATCCTCGGAGACCGGCCGCCCACCGGGGCGATGCTGGTCAGATCGACGTGGCGCCTCCTGGCGGAGGCCATCCCGATGGGGCAACTGGCCCGTCTCGTGCTGGCGGACGGACGGAGCCAGTCGTTTGCGTACCGGGAGGCCGGCCGGTCTCAGGAGCGCAGCAAATAGTCGTTGATCAGGGCGGCCAGTTCGTCCCTTTCCAGTTTGCCTTCGCGGGTGAGCAGCAATTTGCCGCGAGCAAACAGGTGGGTGGTGGGGTAGGTCTCGAAGGTGTGCTGTTTCTTGATCTCCCGGCAGCGGCCCGGGACGTGCATCTTGGCCTTTCCGAACCGGACGCTCGGATGGCGTGAAGCCGCAGCCTCCAGGATCGGGTCATAGTCGTTGCAGGGCTCGCAGGAGGCGATCCCGTAGGCGACGACCGCGGCCGGCGCCCGCTTGAACTCCTCGTAATTCGCGTCGCTGACGTCCTCGATGGTCCCGGCCATCTTGATCCGGCTATGGGCTCTTGGCAATAGGCTATGGGCGTCGCTCCGAACACCCTATCGCCTATCGCCCGGAGCCTATCGCCTCGGTTCACAGTTCTGAGAGGAGTTAGCTCAGTTTCTTGAGAGCTTCCAGGATCTCCTTGTCGTCCCGGGCAGTCTTGATTTCCTGCACCTTCACGTACGCCACCTTGCCGTTCTTGTCCACGACCACGGTGGCGCGCTTTCCGCAGTTCAGGGGCTCGAAATACAGCCCGTACTTCTTCACGACCTCCCGGTTGTAGTCCGCGAGCAGCCGCTGCTTGAGGCTCAGCGAATCGACCCAGGCCTTGTGGGAGTAAAAGCTGTCCGTGCTGATGCCGAGGATCTCGGCGTTGAGCTGCTCGAATTTGGGGAAGTCATCGGTCAGGCATTTGTTTTCGTTGGTGCAGACAGGGCTCCAGTCCAGAGGGTAAAACGCCAGGACGACGCTCTTCTTTCCCCGGAAGTCGCTCAGTTTCACGTCTTTCTGGTCTTGATCCTTGAGGGTGAAGTCCGGAGCCGTATCACCGACTTTTATTTCAGCGGCCACATCTGTCGCCATGCACGCCTCCTTGATTTAGGCCATTGATGGAAGAACGGGCCGCTTCTTGGTAGCATGGGGTCAAAAGATTTGTCAATGGCCCAAAAGACCCACTCAGACGCTTGTCGAACCCGTCTGAACCGCCTCCAGGGATTGTGTTTTGAGGGGGGGGCATTGTAAGGTTGCTCCTGGCCCTGCGTGCCCAGGTCCTGCCCGGTATGGTATTCCGACGGCGATATTCCAGACGCCCTTTCCGAGCGCCACGACCATCGTGGTGGCGCAGGATTGCCGTGGCCTTGCTTCTGGCGATCCTCGTCGTGGGGGGCGGGACCGCCGGAGTCCTCTGGTACGTCGCGCAACATCTCCCGTCGCTGGAATCGCTGCGCGAGTATCAGCCCAGCCTCGTCAGCCGGGTGTACTCGGACGACCGGCAGGTCATCGGGCAGTATTATGTCGAGCGACGCATCCTGACGCCGCTCTCGGAGGTCCCGCAGAGCCTGACCCAAGCCGTCATTGCCGTGGAGGACGTGCGGTTCTTCGAGCATCCGGGCCTCGATGTGATCGGGATTCTGCGTGCGGCCTGGACGAATCTGCGTCGGGGCGGCAAGGTCGAAGGCGCCAGCACGATCACTCAGCAACTCGCCCGCTCGCTGTTCCTCTCACCCGAGCGGACCTACCTGAGGAAATTCAAGGAGCTGGTTCTGGCGCACAAGATCGAGCTGATCTTGACGAAGGATGAGATCCTCGAGATGTACTTGAACCAGATCTACTTCGGCCAGGGGGCATACGGGGTCCGCGCGGCGGCCCTGACCTACTTCGGCGAGGACCTGCCGGAGCTTACGCTCGCAGAGGCGGCCTTCCTGGCCGGCCTCCCGAAGTCGCCCAACCATTATTCCCCGTACAAGAATCTCCAGCGGGCCAAGAAGCGCCAGGAGCATGTCCTCGCCAGGATGGAGGAAGCTGGCTTTCTCACCGCCGATGAGCGGGCCCAGGCGGCCGCGGAACCCTTGGCCTTCCGCACCCCGGGAGCCGACCAGATCGCACCCCATTTCATCGAGTACGTGCGGCAGTATCTCATGACGCGGTACGGGGAGCAGATGGTGTACAAGGGCGGCCTCCAAGTGTTCACCACGCTCAATATCGAGATGCAGAAGGCCGCGGAGCGTTCGGTTCGAAACGGGCTTCGGACATTGGACAAGCGGCAGGGATGGCGGGGCCCCATCGGGAGACAGGAGGTCGGGGCCTTGCCGACGTCGCTGAAGCAGCGGGATCGCTCGGCGGCCGCTTCACTGCCCAAGGCGGGAGAGATCGTCCAGGCCGTGGTCACGAGCGTGGCCAAGGACCACGCGGTGGCCGTGGCCGGTCACGTCGTCGGGCGTCTCGCGCTGGAAGACATGGCGTGGGCGAGACGGCGGCTCAAAGGAGCCGGCTCCGTCTCGGCCGTGGCGGTCATGGAAAAGGCCACGGTGCCTCAGTTGCTCAAACCGGGCGATGTCATCGAGGTCCGCGTCAAGAATTTGACCGGCGACACGGTCCACTTTGCCTTGGAGCAGACCCCGGTGGTGGAAGGCGCTCTGGTCGTGCTGGACCCGCGGAACGGAGCGATTCGCGCGATGATCGGAGGGTATAACTTCCAGCAAAGCGAGTATAACCGGGCCGTGATGGCGCACCGCCAGCCGGGCTCGGCGTTCAAGCCCATCATCTATGCAACGGGGCTGAACGAGGGGCTCAGTCCGGCCACCCTGGTCGTCGACGCGCCGGTGGTCTACGAGGATCAGGAAGATCCGGAGAAGACGTGGAAGCCGGAGAATTATGAGAAACGGTTTTTCGGGGTGATGAGCCTGCGCGAAGCGCTCATGCATTCGCGGAACGCCGCGACGGTGAGGTTGCTGGAAAAGATCGGAGTGCGCAGCGTGCTGGAGTTCGCCAGAACGCTGGGGGTCGCGAGCCCGTTGAGTTACGACCTCTCCTTGGCGTTGGGCTCTTCGAGCCTGACCCTGCTGGAGCTGACGTCCGCCTACGGCGTGTTTGCGAACCAGGGCCTGCGGGTCGAACCCTACACCATCGTCTCCGTCCAGGATGCGACCGGCCAGACGGTCGAGCAGACCTTGGTGGAGCCGCGACAAGTCGTCTCGAAGGAGACGTCCTATCTGATCACCAACATGCTGCTGGATGTCGTGCAGCGCGGGACCGGCCAGTTGGCTCGGTCGCTGGGCCGCCCCGTGGCGGGCAAGACCGGGACGACCAACGATTACACCGATGCCTGGTTCATCGGCTACACGCCCAATCTGGCGGTTGGCGTGTGGATCGGGTTTGACGACATGCGGACGCTCGGAGAGGCGGAATCAGGGGCCCATGCCGCGCTCCCCATCTGGATTGACTTCATGCGCGACGCGTTGAAAGACCTGCCGGTATTGACCTTCGAGATTCCGGAGAACATTGTGTTCGCGCGGGTGGACCCCGGCAGCGGCCTGCTGGCCGCTGACGAGGGGGAGCCGAGCACCGTCGAAGTCTTCGCGAAAGGAACCGAGCCGGCTCAGCAGGCGGTGCCCCGGACGGATCTCATGGAGTTCTACAGGCTGGACCAAGCGCCGGCGTCCGACGGCGCCGCCCTCAGGCGGTAATCCTTAGCTCGTCCCAGGCGCGCCGGCATTCGAGCCAAAGACACGGCCGCCTCACCGACTCGGCGGCGTGCGCAGACTTGAGGCTCCTTATTCGTCGCCTCGCGCACCTCGCTAACCCTGCAGACAGGCCAGCGACATCCTACGCCGCACGAAGGTCGAAGCCCGTTTATCTCTCTCAGAGGTCAGGAATGTGAATCTTTGTACTCTTCGTGCCAGGCCATCTGGATGGCCTCGAGGATCTTTTCGTTGGATTTCTTGGGGTCGTCCCGGAACTCGGGCAAGGCCGTAATCCACGTGTGCATGTCCGTGAACCGGACGCTCAGAGGATCGATCTCGGGATGTGTCTCCAGTAGCCGGACCGCGATCTCTTCAGTATCCTGCCATCGTAAATCCATAGTAATCTCCCCGGCCCCCTCGAGCCCCTTGCCCCTAACCTAGCGCCTCTGTTACGGCAGCTCCGACAGTTTCTTGTTCTTGAGCGCTTCCTTCAGCGTCGTGTCCATCAGCACTTCGGCGAGATGGTGGGTGGCCTTCTCCAGGTCTTCGATGCGGGCCCGGATCGCCCGGTGATCGTCCTGCCCCTTGGCGCTCTGGAGCGCCGCCAGCGCCGCCTTGATGGCCGCGATCTCCTCGGGGCCGATCAAATGGCCACCGAGGGCGAACGCCTTCTCGGTCGCTCGGATGATCGAGTCTGCCTCGGTCCGCGCCTCGATGAGCTGCCGGGCTTTCAGGTCCTCGGCCGCAAACCTGAACGATTCAGTGATCATGTGCTCCACTTCCTCATCGGTCAGCCCGTAGGACGGTTTGACCTCGATGGACTGGCTCTGGCCGGTCCGCACATCCTTCGCGGTCACGTTGAGAATCCCGTTGGCGTCGATCAGGAACAGGACTTCTATCCGCGGCACCCCGGCGGGAAGCGGCGGAACCTTGAGCTGAAATCGGGCCAGGCTGCGGTTGTCTTTGGCGAGCTCGCGCTCCCCCTGCAGCACGTGGATGTCCACGGAGGTCTGCCCATCCACATAGGTCGTGAACATTTCCTTGGCGCTCGTGGGAATCGTCGTATTGCGACGGATCAGGGGGCTCATCACCCCGCCCATTGTTTCGATTCCCAGCGAGAGCGGGGTGACATCCAGGAGCAACATGTCCTGCGTGCCGCCGCTGAGGATGTCCGCCTGAACCGCCGCTCCCAGCGCCACCACCTCGTCCGGATTCAGCTCGCTGTGAGGCACCTTCCCGAACAGCTCCTGGACCCGACGACGGACGAGGGGCATCCGGGTGCTGCCGCCGACGAGCACCACCTCATCGATCTGGCTTGGCGGTAATCCCGCATCCTTGAGCGCCAGGCGGCACGGATCCACGGTCTGCTGGACCAGGTCCATGACCAGCCCTTCGAGCTGGTCCCTGGTCAATTCTGCCCGGAATGTCCCTTTGCCCTCGGGCAACTCGAGAGCCACCCCGCTCTTTTGCGAATCCGACAGGGCGATCTTCACCCGCTCGGCCTCCAGGCGGGCAGCCTGCATCGAATCCGGGTATTCAGCCAGATCGACTCCATGGTGTTCCCGGATTTGGCCGAGGATGAAGTCGGCCACCCGCCGGTCGAAATCATCGCCGCCCAGGTGGGTATTGCCGTTGGTCGCCAGCACCTCGAAGATCCCGTTCTTGAGCTTCAGGATGGAGATATCGAACGTGCCGCCCCCCAGGTCATAGACCGCGATCAATCCCTGGGTTTTTTTCTGCAGGCCATAGGCCAGAGACGCCGCGGTCGGCTCGTTGATGATCCGGAGGACCTCCAGCCCGGCGATCGTGCCCGCGTCTTTGGTGGCTTGCCGCTGGCTGTCGTTGAAGTAGGCCGGAACCGTGATGACCGCTTTTCTGATCTCCTCGCCGAGGAACTCCTCAGCCCGCCGCTTCAGCTCCTTGAGAATCATCGCGGAGATCTGGGGCGGGGAGTAATGCTTGTCGCCCACCTGAATGCGAATGACGCCGCCCTGCTCGTGGAGTCGGTACGGAAAATATCTAAGCTCCTCGGCCACGTCCTCGAGGCTCTTCCCCATGAACCGCTTGATGGAGTAGATGGTTCGCCTGGGATCGCGGATCAGCCGTTCTTTGGCGGCATCGCCGACGATCAGCCCGTTGTCCGTCATGGCCACGACGGACGGCACCAGGGACCGACTGTTGCGGCCGGAGATGACCCGCGGGGCGGCGCCATCCATATACGCGATCAGGGAGTTGGTGGTCCCGAGATCTATGCCGACGATGCGAGACATGGTGATGTTGCTCTCACCCGATGGTGGTGACCACATTGCTCACGATGTTCCGGAGGTACGTCCGGTTCGACAGAATCTCCTGCATCTCTTTGAGGACCGCATCCTTCTCGGTTCGGACCTGCTCGCCTCGAGACTCCCGCTCTTGCAGCCGGTCCCACTCGGTAAACCGTTCGAACAGGCGGGCTTCGAGCTGGCGCTGGCGCGCCTCCAGGGTGAGGCGGTGCGTAGTGAGCCGCGCCTGCAACTCCTTCCGGCCGGCCGGGTCCGCCTCCGGTCCGGCGGAGCGGAATTCTTCCAGATTTTCCTGCAGCGCCAGGATCTCCTCGAACAGGTCCGACGGCGGGGCGGTCCGGATGTCCTTGGCCGAGCCCGCCTCCAGACGGAGGAGGTACTCGGCGCGCTGCACAGGGTCCTTCAAGGTCCGGTACGCCGAATTCAGCAGCGCCGAGTTTCTGAGGCTGATCGCCTGTTCCGTCTGGGTCTTGTTCTGGAAAAAGTCCGGGTGGAACGCCCGGCTCAACTCGTAGAACTTGGCCTCCAGCCGGTCGGCGTTGATGGTGAGCTGCCGCGGCAAGCCCAGGCAGGTGAAGTAATCGAGCTCCTTGGTCAGGGGCTGGACCTTGACGCATTGCTGGCAAAAATACTCGCCGTGAACCTCCGACTGGCAATGCCAGCACATGCTCCGCGCCATGCTCAGCTCATGGCGCTTGGGGGTGTTGTGTGTGTCCATACGCTCCTCTGATGCAAACGGGCATGGCCACCGCGCGCCATGCCCGTTTGCGACTGCCTGGAATTGGGAGACTAGCGCCGTCTCAGATCAAGCCGAAAAAGACTCTCCGCACCCGCACGTCTTCTGGGCGTTGGGATTGACGAACTTGAAGGCACCGCCGACAAGGTCCTTCGAAAAATCAAGCTGGGTGCCCTGCAGATAGATCGCGCTCTTCGCATCCACGATGATCTTGATGCCCTCGATCTCGTAGACCGTATCGAATTGACCGATCTTGTCGTCGAAATTGATCGTGTAGCTCAACCCTGAGCAGCCTCCGCCCTTGACGCCGAGGCGCAGTCCACCCTCGGTGATCCCTTGCACGTTCATCAGGCGCTGGATTTCCTTGATCGCCGCTTCGCTGAGCGTCACGACGGGAGTTGCGGTCTGTACCTGATCCATCATCTGCTCCTTACTGGGATTCTTTGTCCGTCTTCTTCTTGTAGTCGTTCAGGGCGGCCTTGATCGCGTCCTCCGCGAGCACCGAACAGTGGATCTTGACGGGAGGGAGGTTCAGCTCCTGCACGATGTCGGTATTCTTGATCTTCTCCGCCTCTTCCAGGGTCTTTCCCTTCAGCCATTCCGTCGCCAGGCTCGAGCTGGCGATCGCGGAGCCGCACCCGAACGTCTTGAACCTGGCGTCCACGATGCGGTCGTCCTGCACCTTGATCTGCAGCTTCATGACGTCGCCGCATTCGGGCGCGCCGACAATGCCGGTGCCGACCCCGTCTTCTTCCTTTTTGAAGGAGCCCATGTTCCGGGGGTTATTGAAATGGTCAACAACCTTGTCGCTGTATGCCATTGTCTATCCTCCTCCGTCAATTGAAAATTTTACATTGCGGTCAGTGGACCGCCCACTGGACGGATTTCAGGTCGATGCCTTCCTTCGCCATTTCATAGAGCGGGGACATCTCCCGCAGCCTCGTCACCGTCTCAATCATCCGCTTGATCGTGTAATCGACCTCCTCTTCCGTGTTGAAGCGCCCCAGCCCGAAGCGGATGGACGAGTGGGCGAGGTCAGAGCCGACGCCGAGCGCCCGCAGCACGTAGGACGGCTCCAATGTCGCCGACGTGCACGCAGACCCCGACGACAACGCGATTTCCTTGACCCCCATCAGAAGCGATTCTCCCTCGACATAGGCGAAGGAGAGGTTGAGGTTGTGCGGCAACCGTTCGGTGGGATGGCCGTTCAGATAGACCGCTTCAAGCGCATTCGTGATGCCGGCCTGCAGCCGATCTCGCAGTGCCGCGAGACGAACCGATTCCGTGGGCATTTCCTGCTCGCAGAGCTCCGCCGCTTTCCCGAAGCCGACGATCAGCGGCACGGGCAGCGTGCCGGACCGCATCCCGCGCTCGTGCCCGCCGCCGTCGATGATCGGCGCGATCCGGACCCGCGGCGCCTTCTTCCTGACGTACAACGCGCCGATTCCCTTGGGCCCGTAGATCTTGTGGGCCGAGAAGGACATCAGATCGATCCCCATCTCTTGGACATTCACCGGGATCTTCCCCACTCCCTGGGTCGCGTCGCAATGGAACAAGACACCTTTCTCCTTCGCGACCTTGCCGATCGCCTTGACGGGATTGATCGTGCCGATCTCGTTGTTGGCCATCATGATCGAGATCAGAATCGTCCGGTCGGTGATGGCGTTTCGGACATCGTCGGGGTTGACCATGCCGGTCTTGTCAACCGGCAGGTATGTGACCTTGGCCCCCCGTTTCGTTTCGAGCGCTTTGGCGGTGTCCAGGACAGCCCGATGTTCAGTCACGCTGGTGATGATGTGATCCCCCTTCTCCCGGTACATCTCCAGGACGCCCTTCAGCGCCAGATTGTCCGACTCGGTCGCCCCGCTGGTGAATACCAATTCCTTCGCGTCGGCGTGAATCAAATGGGCGAGTTGCTTCCGCGCAGTCTCCACCGCTTCTTCGGCTTCCCAGCCGAAAGCGTGGTTCCGGCTGGCGGCATTGCCGAATTTTTCGGTGAAATAAGGGAGCATCACTTCCAGGACCCGAGGGTCCATCGGCGTGGTCGCATGGTTATCCAGGTAGATCGGAAATTTCATCGCTGCGCTCCTTGGGCCGTGGCTGTGGACTGGACGGTGATCAGTGGCGTGCCGCCCATCATGTCTTCGACCGTCATGCTGTTGAGTAATTGATAGATGCTGTCTTGGACTTTCAGAAGAGGAGTTCGGATGCTGCACCATTCGAGTTGCGAGCAGCAGGTGGCCTCCTTGTCATGGTAGCAATCCGTGATCCCCAGGGGACCCTCGATGGCTTCCAGCACCTGGGCGATCGTGATGGCACCGGCTTCCCGAGCCAGGAGGTACCCGCCCTTCGGACCGTTGTGGCTTTCGATGATCCCGCTCTTCGCGAGAGTCTGAAGCACCTTTGCCAACAACTCGACGGGGATGTTGTGCTCCTCGGCGATCTCCTTCGTGTTGACGATCCGGGCGCGCGTGACATCACCGAACTGTACCGAGGCCATATACTGCAAGGCCATCAACCCATAGTCGGCCTTCTTGGAGAATTTCAGCATGTTGCCCCCGATAGAATAGCTCGGAGACTAAATTGATCTCCGATTAAATCGGTCGGA
>Ga0137796_10001343_pt1 | contig 14079 bp, 10 predicted proteins | sample OV2TP3_FD_97704 | JGI IMG/M metagenome (GOLD analysis project Ga0137796, IMG submission 97704)
CCCGCACAAACGAGAAGAGAAAGCCGAAATCGTGCAATGGTTCGCCATCTGGCTGGAGACTCCCGACGCATTTTTCGACTGGCTGGAGGTGCGCAAGCGCGCGCCGGAGTTCGTTGAAAAATTTGCAGGGACGGAATAATTCACATGTTCCTTTTGGAAGTAGATCCACTGGATTTGGGGGCGGATGTAAAAGCTATCGGGCTGGAGCTGTTGGAGCCGGGGACGCGCGAGCCGGCGCGCGGGCCGGAAGCAGCGCGGGTATGGTCGCGCGTCCTTCCCAGCCTGGCCATGGCGGAGCTGTGGGCGCTCGACTTCTTTAGCCATCTCGATCGCGTGCGCGACTATTGCAGCCAGCATGGAATCGCGCATCGCAATTCCGCGGGCCGCTGCATCGTTGTGCCTGAGCTAGACCCGGCCCCATTGGAAGAGCTGCTGCTGCGCTTTGAGAAGGAGACATTTGGCGCGCGGGCCGGCGCCCGAATCGACAGCGACGCCGAGCTGGAGGGTGAGCTTTCACGGCGCGGCGCCGATGGCTACCACCATGCGTTTGCAAACTACTCCTTCTGCGCGGTGTGCGACTTTGAAAACGGCGCGCTCACCCTGCTGACCAATCGCCTGTGGGCCAGCGAAGTGGTACGGCGCGTCACGCCGGTGGTGCGCGACCTCGGCGTCGAGGTTCGCCTGCCGGTCTAGACATATTGCTGAACCGATCCGCATAGACAGCGGCGCGGTTGACGCTCCTGCAAGGGACTGACAGAATGTTCTATTTGCCTGCACAGGAAGGAATGCACTGAGGTCACGCATCACAGTCTGGCTGCTGTTGTTGGCGCTTCCGCCTGTCCTGGGCGGGTGTCGCACCAGTGCTCGCACAAACGTACCCAAAGAGAAGGTGCTGGTGGCCAAAGACGCTACGGAGGAGGAACTGATCGCCTCCTACAATCGCCAGGCAGCCGCGGTGCGCAGCTTGAATGCGCGCGTGGAGCTGAACCCGGTGGCCGGCTCCGCCTATAGCGGCGTGATCGAGGATTACCACGACGTGCGCGGCTTCATCCTCGCGCAGAAGCCGGCGCACGTGCGCATGATCGGGCAGGCGCCCGTGGTGGCGAAGAACATCTTCGACATGGTGAGCGACGGCGAAACGTTTCGCATCTTCATCCCCTCCAAGCACAAGTTCCTCGTCGGTCCTACGGACCTGAAGCGCGAAACCGAGAAGCCCATCGAGAATCTGCGCCCGCAGCATCTGGTGGACGCGCTCTTCTGGCCGGAGCTACCCGCTGGTGGCGCGGCAGGTCAGGCAGTGCTGTTCGAAGAGCAGGACGAATTCTCGCTGCAGACGGGCCGCGTCACGCGTCGGTTCTACGTTCTCACGCTGCTTGCCGGCCCTCGCACCGCACTGCGGGTGGCACGCAAAATCTGGTTTGACCGCGCCGACCTCAACGTCACCCGCGTGCAGGCCTTCGAACCCGGCGGGCGCCTCGTCACCGACGTCCACTATGCGGAGTGGCAGCCCGCCGACGCGGTAGCATCCGGCGAGCCGGTGAGCTATCCTCGCTTCGTGCGCATCCAGCGCCCGCAGGACGACTACCGGCTGGATGTGCACATCACCAAGCTCACGATGAACGAAACCATCACCGCCGATCGCTTCACCCTCGAGCAGCCGGAAGGCACCGAGCTCGTGCGCCTGACCTCCAAGCCGGAGACCAAGCAGCCGGAGGTGCGACCGCAATGATCGGCCAGCTTGTGTTCCGCAACGTGATGCACCGGCCGATCCGCACTGCGATCAGCGTGCTCGCGGTGGGTGTGGAAGTAATGTTGGTGGTGATCGTGGTCGGGCTCACCAGCGGGCTGCTGCAAGACACGGCCAAGCGCGTCGAAGGCGTGGGCGCAGACATCATGCTGCAACCGCCGTCGGCTTCCGTGTTCATGGCCTTCAGCGGCGCGCCCATGCCCATCACCATCAAAGACAAGCTGCTGGAGCTCGACCACGTGCAGGCCGTGGCGCCAGTGCTGCTGCAATTCAATTCCGGCGGGCTGGAGATTGTTTACGGCATCGACAAGAAGACGTTCACGGATGTTTCCGGCGGCTTCGTTTTCCACGAGGGCAATGAACAGCAGGCGCTGCTGAAGCCCAACGACATCCTGGTGGACGACTGGTACGCCAAGGCGAAAAAAGTAAAGGCCGGCGACAAGATTCGCCTGTTCGAGCAGGATTTCCACGTCGCGGGTGTGGTCGAGCACGGCAAGGGCGCGCGGCTGTTCGTGCCGATTGAAACCCTGCAGGACCTTTCCGGCTCGCGCGACAAGGCGTCGGTGTTCTTCGTCAAGCTGAACGACACGCAGCAGACGCAAGCGGTGATCGACGAAATCCGCAAGCTCTTCCCGCGTCACGAAATTCGGCCACTCAAAGATTTCCTCTCGCTGATGACCTCGTCGAACCTGCCGGGGCTCGACGCCTTCATCAACTCGATGATCGCGATTGCCGTCACCATCGGGTTTCTCGTGATTTTCCTCTCGATGTACACCACCATCATCGAGCGCACGCGAGAGATTGGCGTGCTGAAGTCGCTCGGCGCGTCGAAGACTTATATCGCACGCGCCATCCTGAGCGAGAGCACGCTGGTGTGCGTCGGGGGCATCGTGGTCGGCATCGCGCTGAGTTTCGTTACACGCCGCGCCATGGTCGGGCTTTTCCCCACGTTGACCATTCTGATCACGGGTGAATGGATTTTGCGCGCCGCCGTCATCGCGATTGTCGGCGGCCTGCTCGGCGCCGCCTACCCCGCCTGGCTCGCCACCCGCAAAGACCCCATCGAAGCCCTCGCCTACGAGTAGGTTTCAGTTGGATGCTTGAGCGACGGCCGGCACGCCGATCCGCTGGCAAAGCTCGCGGAAACGCGGTTGTGTACGCAGCGGATCGAACATCGGTTCCACGTTGAGGTAGATCAGCCGGCCGGTGCGCAAATCGAATGCCCGCTCCAATTGCTGGATGGCTTCATCGGAGTTCCCCAGAGCCGCGTAAACTGCGGCTACGTAGTAGGGGGAAAATGAATCTTCTGGCCCCCTCTTCTGGCTTAGTATCCGGAGGGCGTCGTCCCGGCGCCCGGCAGCGGCATAGCCGTATGCCAGCGACGCGTATCCGTCTTGCCCCGCCGTCAACCGCGTGCCCGCCTCAAATTCCCGTATCGCGTCGCGAAGCATGTTTTTCTGTACATAGGCGCGTCCCAAATGAAAGCGCAGACCCGCGGAGTCCGGACGGGCGTGCACGGCGCGCACGTACTGCTCGATGGCCTGATCGAACTGGCGGGCATGGTAGTAGCTGGCTCCGATTGCGACAGGCAGGGAAGTCGAGAGCGGGTCGTTGAGCAGCGCCTGCTCGAATTGCCGGCGAGCTTCCTCCGTGCGGCCCCACGCCATCAGCGACATGCCGTACCAATGGCGGGCCACAGCGAAATTCGGATTGATGGCAATGGCCTGCCTGAAATCCTGCTCGGCACCCGATGGGTCCCAGTCGTACATGGAACGGATCAAGGCCAGGGTTGCGCGTGCCTCGACCTGCGACGGATCCAGTTCGAGCGCCCGGGCCGCGGCGGCTTTGGCGCGCGGGTAAGCCTCACGCGCCGGCATCACGCCATATTCATCAAAGACTGCATAAGCCGTGGCGAGGCCGGCCCACGCCGGCACGTAGTTCGGGTCGCGGTCCAGCGCCTGGCGGTAGTATTGGACGGCCTGTCTCAGCGCGTCTGGCTGGCGATTGTTCCAGTAGTAGCGGCCCTTGAGGTACAGCAGATAGGTTTCGGCGTCCGCCGTATCCTGGGCAGCGGCGAGCGAGCCAGCGCGTGGCGCCAGCGCGACGCGTACCTGGCGGGCAATGGTCTCCGCCAGTTCGCGCTGCAAGGGAAGGATCTGGCCGACTTCCCGTTCATAGTTTTCCGTCCACACGTGCGTTTGATCGCTGGATTGAATCAATTGCGCTGTGATGCGAACGCGGTCACCTTCGCGGCGGAAACTGCTTTCCAGCAGGTAGCTCGTTCCCAATTCATGGCTGATCTCAGCAATGCTCCGTTTGGTCTCTTTGAACTTCATGGCCGAAGTGCGCGCGATCACGGCCAACCCTTCGGGATTGACGCGGCTCAGCCGCGCGATCATCTCTTCCGTGAGTCCGTCGGCAACATACTCCTGTTCGGGGTCACCGCTCAGGTTTTGAAAGGGCAGGACTACGAGCACGATCCTCTTGGCGGGCTGCGAAGCGGTGCTCCGCGGCTGCGTCCATAGAAAGTACACGGACCACACCAGCCCGGCCAACAGAGCCGCGCCGACGGCGGCACGCCATTTCATCCACGATCCGGGACCCTTGGCAGCGCCCCTACCGGCCAGTGGCGTGACCGGGAAGCCATTCTCTTGCGGAATCGCGGGAGTGGCGGCGCGCTCAGGGCCTGCGACACGCCGTACCTCGGCCACAAAGCGGTAGCCGAACTTGGGGATCGTCTCGATGTAGCGCGCGCCGTTTTCACCTTCGCCCAGCGCCTTGCGAAGCGTGGAGACGTTTTTTGCCAGGGTGGCTTCCTCCACAAAGGAATCCGGCCAGAGCCGCCGCAGCATTTCGTCCTTGTCGAGGGCATGGCCAGCGTTCTCCACAAGCAGGAGGAGCGTCTCGAAGGCCTTCGGCGTTAGCGGGATGCCCTCGCTACCCTTTGTCAGCAGACGCTCCGAGGGACAAATCTGGAAAGGACCGAACTCGAATAAGTCTTTGTATGGCAGGCCCATAACGCCTTTCAGAACTCTTTCCAGAGAATAGGAATCCTCGGAAAAGACATAGTTTGGTCCCGGATGCGACCCTGCGGTTTGCTGGAGCCAAATGCTAACTCACGGGAATCGGCAGAGCAAGCACTTATGGGTGGGGGACAACATGCGAACGCAGGCTGAGACACGTCGGTTTTACGCCGTCTTGGCCTTGGCAACGGCGGCTCTGATCACTTCGGGCTGCCCGTCCGACGCCGGCCAGGGTCAATCCATGAATCCGGCGCCCGCGATCACCAGCCTTTCGCCCAGCTCGGCCAACGCCGGCGCCGCCACTGTGGCGATGACGGTGGCCGGCACGAGCTTCGCTCAGGGATCCGTGGTTCGCTGGAACGGCCAGGATCGCACCACCACCTTTGTGAGCCCCACGCAACTTACCGCCACCATCCCTGCCAGCGACCTAGTTGCAGCCGGAACCGCTCAGGTCACTGTCTTCACTCCCGCACCGGGCGGCGGCACCACCGCGGCGCTTCCTTTCATGATCCTGAACCTCACACCGGGGAACATCACCACCGTTTCGCCCGCGTCGGCGACTGCTGGCGCTGCTGGTTTTACGCTCACGGTAAATGGAGCGAATTTCAGTTCGGCTTCCGTCGTTCGATTCAACGGCTCGGACCGCGTCACCACGTTTGTCAATTCCACCCAGCTTCTCGTTACCATTCTGGCCAGCGACCTGGCGGCGGGTGGCACGCATTCCATTACCGTGTTTACACCCGCACCCGGCGGCGGCGTGACCAGTGCCTTCAACTTTGTCGTCAACTTTCCTGTTCCCATAGTTGCGTCCCTCTCTCCCACAAGCGCAAACGCTGGCGGCCCGGCCTTCGCGCTGACGGTGGATGGCTCAGACTTTTTCTCTGCTTCCGCTGTGAATTGGAATGGGAGCGCGCGCGTGACGACATTCGTAAGCAACACGCAACTTACAACTATGGTCACGGCGGCCGACATCACCGCAGCCGGCACGGCGCAGGTAGCCGTCTTTAATCCTGCGCCTGGCGGCGGCACGTCCAACAGTCAGACTTTCACCATCAATCCAGCGGCTGCGCCAGCCGGAGTTTTCGAACGGGTTTCGGTGGCCAGCGACGGGAGCCAGGCCGCGGGCCCCAGTAGCGTAACGGGCATTAGTGCCGATGGCCGGTATGTCGCCTTCCAATCGCGCGCACCGAATCTTGTCCCGGGGGACACCAACCTCGTTCCCGGGTTTAGCGGTAGCGGCAATGATGGCTTCATCCGTGACACGTGCCTGGGAGCGCCCGCGGGATGCATGCCCTCGACGATCCGGGTGTCCGTGGACAATAACGGCCTCGAGATTAACTCCGGCAGCGTGGTTGGGCCCATCGTTGTGGGCCCCATGAGCACCGACGCGCGGTTCGTGGTCTTCAGGACTGCTGCTGCTGTGCTTCCCGCAGACATGGACGGCGGCCGCGTGGACCTCTACGTGCGGGACACCTGTATCGGCGCCGCCAATTGCACGCCGCGCACGATCCTGGCCTCGGTCGACTTCGACAACCCTGTCTTGCCCGGAGATGAGCTGGGCCTCGTGCTCGACATCCAAGCGATCAGCGCCGACGGGCGGCTGGTGGCCTTCTCGGCGTTCAGCACCACTCGCGGCCAGTTTGAAATATTCGTTCGCGACCTGATGGCTGGAACTACCACGCTCGTATCCCTGCCCCAGGACGAGCTGTTCAGCAACAGCCGCAGCGACACGCCCGCCATAAGCGCCGACGGCCGCTTTGTCGCCTTCGCCTCGGAAGCCACCAACCTTGTTGGTGTTAACGGTGACACCAACGGGATTCGTGACTTGTTTGTCCGCGACACGTTATTCAACACCACCACGCGGGTGTCGGTGGCCACCGACGGAACCGAACAGAACACTGTACCAGGAGGGCTCGGGATCAGCGCCGACGGGCGGTTTGTGGCTTTTGAGTCCAGTGCCACCAACCTGGTCACCGGAGACACCAACAACAATGACAATGTTTTTCTGCGGGACACCTGCGCGGGGGCGCCGGCGGGTTGCACGCCCTCCACCACGCGAATCTCGGTCTCAAGCGCGGGGGCGCAGGGGAATCTCGGAGGGAGCCTCAACGGCGGACGTGAGCGATCGGTGTTCAGCGCCGACGGGCGGTTCGTGGTCTTCTCGTCTTTCTCAACGAATCTTGTCCCCGGGGACACCAACAACACATCGGATGTTTTTGTGCGCGACACCTGCGCGGGCGCTGTAGGGTGTACTCCAACTACGGTGCGGGTCTCCAAAACCACGGGCGGCGTCCAGGGTAACGCCGAAAGCTCCGTGGCGGTCATCAGCGCCAACGGGCGCTTCGTGGCCTTCAACTCTGTCGCCTCGAATTTTGTTGGAGGCGCCTCCCTCGGCGTTGCTGTTTTCCTGGCCCGCACCGGCTTCTAATGGCGTCCGGGAGATTTTCCTTAAGGACGTCTAGAGCGGCATTACCCAACCCGCATTTCCGTAAGCAACAACGGAGCCGAGGGAAACGCTGCACTGGCATCAGCGCCGACGGGCGTTACGTGGTCTTCACCACACGCGGCAATGCCCTGGTCCTTGTTCCGTCCGACAGCAACAACGCGGAAGACGTGTTCCTCTCTCGCACCGGCCACTAGTGGAAAGGGGGGCCCGGGTGACACGAACCCATGCAAGGGCTACAATATTGCATTGCTCGGGGCGGAAGTCCCGCTGTTGGAGCCGGATTTGGAGCGCATTCTCAAGACGGAAAACCTGTGGAAGGTGTACCGCGCCGGAAAGCTGGAGGTGCCGGCGCTGAAGGGCGTGAACTTTGAGGTGCTGCCGGGTGAGTTTGTGAGCGTGATGGGCCCGTCAGGTTGCGGCAAGTCGTCGCTGCTGTACGTGATGGGCGGGCTGGCGCAGGCTTCGCGCGGGCGCGTTTTTCTTGATGGCAACGACATCACCGGCATGAGCGACGCGGAGCGCACCAAGCTGCGCCGCCATAAGATTGGCTTCATCTTCCAGCGCTTCAACCTGCTGCCCACGCTCGACGCCACGGGCAACATCGCCATCGCGCAGCACATCCACGGCAACGGCTTCGACCCGCACCGCATGGACTTGATCGTTGAGATGCTCGGGTTGAAGGGGCGCATGCATCACAAGCCGTCGGAGTTGAGCGGCGGCGAGCAGCAGCGCGTTGCCATTGCGCGCGCCATCATCAATGAGCCGAAACTGGTTCTGGCGGATGAGCCCACCGGCAACCTCGACACCAAGAACTCGGAAATCGTGCTGGCTATGCTGAAGAAACTGAACAAGGAGTTCGGCCAATCCATCGTGATGATTACGCACAACCCCGAAGCCGCCATGTATTCCGACCGTGTGGTGCACATGCGCGATGGCTTGGTTGTGGATGGAATCCCGGCGGACTGATATGGGAAAGTTCTGGCGAGGCATCACGCGCACCGTGCTGTGGGACTACGACCGCGGCAGTGTCCCCTACGACGTCATGGTGCTCTCGATTGTCCTGTTTGTGTTTCTCTCCCCCCGTGCCTGGTTCAACGACCGCCCACGCTTCACGACCGGTGAGCACGCGGAAACAGTCGAAGTGATCGGCGACGACCGTGCGGCTGGCATCCGTGTCTATCGCGTTGACGCGCACCTGCTGGTGCCTTCCGACCGCGCACAGCTCGAGCGCCGCACCCATGATTTTCTAGGGAGAAACGTCGAGTCCCTGCGCGGGCGTAATTTCCGGATCGAAAAGATGGAAGAGCATCGCAGCGAAAACGGAGCGATCTATTACGACGTCGCCGTGAAGCAGTAGAAGACTGCGCGGTGCCTATGTTTCCACTTCCTCCGACACATCGCTTTGCCAGCCGCAATTCTCCCAGGCGTTGCCGAGCCGCCGGACGGTTTCGCGTAAGCGAACGGCCATATCGGCAATCGTCTTCAGCCTCTCGACGTCGGTGGGCGGAAGCCGGTCGCGATGCGACAGCAGCAATTCGGCATTCCCGAGGATGCCGGTGAGTGGATTGTTGAGCTCATGGCGCAGAATTTCGCCAAAGTTCTGCCATGCCTCGAGCGGGCCTTCACCGGGTGCCAAGGCGGCCGGCTCTCCGATAGCATGTCGTTCGACCAGCGCCATCACCAGGGGCAGGGAAGCCCCTGTGTCCTGGTCGGACTTCAAAACAATCTCCAGGCGGCCGTTGCGCAGCAGCTCTGCCAGCCCATTCATGCCCTGCACGCGGGCCGAATCGAGCAGAAGCACCACCGGCGACTTTTCCGCCAGCGCCCGGAGCTGCGGCCATGCTACATGAACGTCAGACCGAAGCGCGGAGTGGTCAAGCACAATCACCGCGGGCAAGGCAGGGGCGGCCTCGCTGGCGCAACGCTGCAGCGCCTCTTCGATACTTCCGGTGACCGATACCTGGTAGTGTGCGCGCGACGCGCCGGCCCCTCCGGCCGGTCGCCGGAGCACCAGCTCACTGAGCAGTTGCTGCTTTAAGGCCGCGTCGCGGAGCACCAGCAGAACGCTGTGGTTGACCATGTGCCCTCAGATCTTCGAACCCGTCAGGCTGAATGCGTCCATGTAGTGATGGACAGCCAGGCGAAGCTCGTCAGCAAGGAAGGGCTTTGCGAGGAAGCGTGCCTTGTGCTCCCGCAGGAACTCCAGCGTGCGGCGTGAGAGGGTGTCGCCGGTGATGAAGAGGATGCGGTCTTTTGCCGGATGGCCCCGGCGCGCCAGTTCGCGGTAGAGCATCGCGCCATCGACCCCCGGCATTTTCAGGTCGCAGATGATCAGATCGAAACCCGGGGGCGGGGCCGCCAGAATGCAATCGAGGCCAGCCTGGCCGCTGGCCGCCGCCTCGACCATAATGCCTTCCGGGCGCAGAACGTCCACCACCAGGCGCGCCACCGTCGGCTCATCTTCCACCACCAGCACGCGCCACACGTGCCCTCGCCACAAGCCGCTCGGGCTGGGGGACGCAAGCGCAGACACTCCGCTGGCCCCGCGCGCCTCCTCCTCGTGCGAAGTGAATATTCCCGGTCCTACCAGTGCCGGAAGCTCGACGGTGAACACGGTGCGCCACGCACCGTGGCCGGATGCGCCAGGTGCAACGCTGATTTCCCCCTGATGTTCGCGAACAATGCCGTAAGCAATCGAGAGGCCCAGTCCCGTGCCTTCACCCACCGGCTTGGTGGTGAAGAAGGGGTCGAAGACCCGGGCTGCCACTTCCGGGGAGATACCGGTGCCGTTGTCGCACACCTCCAGGAGCACCCACCCGCCTTCTTCGCCGGGGTTGGACCGCTGGCGCGTGCGGACCGCAATGTGCGCACGCTCTGCGCCGCGAGGCTTTCCGCCTGCGTCGGCGCGGCTGAAGGCGATCGATTCCACAGCCTGCTCCGCGTTGACGAGCAGGTTCAACACGACCTGCTGCAACTGGTTGGCGTCGCCGGAGACACGTGGCAGATTCGCGTCAAGATCGAGCTCAACCACGATGTTCTTCACTTTCAATTCGTAGCTGCGCAGCGCCAGCGTGCGCTCGACGATTTCGTTCAGGTGCACGGGGGCGCGCTCCGGCTTGGTTTCCCGGGCGAACAGCAGCAGGTTTTTTACAATGCGGTGGGCGCGTTGCGCCTCCTCGTAGATGCGGTGCGCATCACCGGGCAGGGCCGAAGGCTTCTCGCGCGCCAGCACCAGTTGCGCATAGCCCATGATGCTGGTGAGCGGGTTGTTCAGCTCATGCGCGATGCCGGAAACCAACTGACCGAGGGCCGCCATTTTTTCCGTTTGCAGCAGCTTGCCCTGGATCAAGCGCTCGCCGGTGATGTCCCTGTAAATCTCGAGCCGTCCGCTGCGCTGGCCTGCCGCGTCGAACAGCGGGCGCGAGAGCCGCTCCAGCACGCGGCGCTGCGGCTTCACTTGGTCCAATTCATCCCACACCGCTTCGTCCCCATGCTGGATACTGCGCCAACGCGACAGGAAATCTTCCGGCGCTGCAAACAGAGGAGTCACGCGACGCGCCAGTGTCGCGAAGGTACTCATTTGCTCCCACTCCGCTGCTTCGATTTCCATCCATTGGAGGAAACGCGGGTTGGCGCGGCGCACACCGCCCGATGCGTCGAAGACCAGCACGCCGTGATCCACAGATTCCAGCACCGCACGCAACTCGGATTCCGCACGATCCGGCGGCGTCCTGCCGGCATCGACGCGCCTGCGGGTTGCTCCTGTACGGCCCGGCTGTGGACGTGTGCCCCTCATTCTGATGTACGCTTTCGGAGTGGCTACCCGCGAACCTGAAGGATGAGATAGCTCAATAGGGAAGCGAGGCCGGCGGTTGCCAGCAGTGCCAGGCAGCGCTTCAGCAAGGGCCGAGGAGGGTGCGGCCGCCGATAAACTACAGGCGCAATAACGGGTCCCACGCGAATGAAACGTGCACAGGGCGGGCCAAAGGCTGCGCGGGAAGTGGCGTGCTAGCAATCAGATGTAGGGTGTTGCATCGTTCATCATTCGAGCCGGTTCCATTCCGACACCAGGCCCTCCGGAGATTCCCAAAACTGTGTGGGAACAGGCGGCTATTCCTCGCTGGAGGGAGCTTCGTACTGCTTCAACTTGCGGTACAGAGTGGTTTTGCCGATTCCCAGCAAGCGCGCCGCGGCCAGCTTGTCCTGGCCCGTTTCACGCAACGCGCGAAAGATGGCGCGGCGCTCGAGTTCTTCGAGCGGGATCAGCTCATCGCCGGCTGGGAGCCGTTCGCCGGTGTGGTGCTGAAGGTTCGAGGGCAGGTCGCCGATATGCAAAACAGGGCCGGAGCTCAGCGCCACGGCGCGTTCGATTGCGTTTTCCAACTCGCGCACGTTGCCGGGCCAGTCGTAGGCCATCAAGCGGTTCATCGCGTCGTCGGAAATGCTGTGTGCCGCGCGTCCCGGAATCATCTCCGCGGTGATGCGCTCGAGGAAGGAATAGGCAAGCAACGGGATGTCGCGCTTGCGTTCACGCAGCGGCGGCAGCTTGATCTGCACCACATTCAGGCGGAAGTAGAGGTCTTGACGAAAACTCCCGCTGCGGATGGCGGCTTCGAGATCCTGGTTGGTTGCGGCAATAATGCGCGCTTCAGCCCGCACACGATCCGTGGCGCCCACCGGCCTTACCTCTTTTTCCTGCAAGGCGCGCAGGAGTTTCGCCTGCAGGTCTACCGGCAGGTTGGCGATTTCGTCGAGGAACAAGGTGCCTGTGCCAGCCGCCTCCATCAGGCCCTGCTTGTTGCGCACGGCGCCGGTGAAGGCGCCCTTTACGTGGCCAAACAACTCGGATTCGATCAGCGTGGGCGCCAGCGCCGAGCAGTCCACCGGCACAAACGGCTGGCGCGCGCGCGGCCCGGCGTAGTGGATCGAACGCGCCACCAGCTCTTTGCCGGTGCCGCTCTCGCCGAGGATCAGCACCGGGTATTTGTGCTGGCTCACCTTCTCGATCAGCTTGTACACCCGCTGCATTTTGGGCGAGACGCCGATCAGGCCGCCGACGCCGGGCCGGCTGTGCAACTGCTCGCGCAAGACACGGTTCTCTTCGTGCAGTTCTTTTTGTTCCACCAGGCGGGCAAGTTTGGCTTGCAAGTCAGCGATGTGGTACGGCTTGGTGAGGTAGTCGACGGCGCCCAACTGCATCGCCTCCACCGCCGTTTCGACGGTGCCGTATTGCGTCAGCATTACGACTTGTGTGCCCGGATAGAAGGTCCGAATGCGTTTCAGCAGCTCGATGCCGCCCAGCTCAGGGATGCGCAGGTCGCTCAGGACAATATCGACAGGAAACCGATCCAACAGGTCGAGCGCCTCTTCCGTGGTGGTGGCTTCCAGCAGCTCCAACCCGGCGTCCTTCACCGCGCCGGAGCATACCGACCGGGCAGCGTCTTCATCGTCCGCCACCAGCACCCGGACAGAAGTCCGTGCCGGGGCTTCAGGCAAACTAGCTGGGGTGGAAGCCATAATCCGGATTCCCTAATGGGGAATGCCTCCCCACTTCCGCTAACTAGGAAGTTATTATGTCACTTAATTAGAAGAGCATGCAAGTTTGAAATCGCACTGTTTTTCGGTTCGGGAACGAACGGAACAGGAGTGAACTACCGCCGTGGCAGGTTTTCGTTCCCAGCACTCTTGCCGGCATAACTGCCTTGCCGCAGCTCCACCGCATAGAGCCCCTCAGTGGAGGAGGCGGCAAAAATCACATCGCCTGCGTGTAGGGTGGTGACCACCGGAAAGAGACCTTCCGCGAGCAGCCCCTCCACGCGCTCCCACGTATGCCCCTTGTCGCGCGAGATGTAAAGCCCGCCGGTCTGCATGGCCGCCAGGTACACGGAAGCATTCGCGTCTCCCACGAGAGCGAGGTCTTGCAACGGCGCAACCGGCAGCCCGCCTGCAACCGGCTGCCAGGAACGGCCCGCGTCGCGCGAAACGTACAGTCCCGTTGGAGCGGCAGCAAAGAGCGTGCCGTCGGGCGCCACATCGAGCCGCAACGTGCCGCCGGCATCGAACGGCAGATCGTGCCACGTCCACGTCTGCCCGCGGTCGTGAGAGAAAACCATCCCGCGCAGCGAGACCAGCCAAAGATTCTTTCCGTCGGGTGACACACGCACCGACCGGACAGGAAGAACGACTGGGCCCAGCGGCATTGGCTTCCACGTAGCGCCGCGGTCGTGTGATGCCAGCAAGCCGCTTGGCGTGGCGGCAAACCATTCATCGCGCGTGAAGGCCATGTCGTGCACCGGCACGTCCAGTGGGCGCGGGCCTCGCGGCTTGGCCGCCTGGCTGCGACGCTGGCCGCGTTTTGGCTGCGGCGAATCAGAATAGTCCACATGCGCGGGTGGCTCCCAAGTGCCGGCGCGCAGCCAGCGGTCGCGGGCGCGGTCGTACCGCATCAACCCGCCCTTTTCGAGCGCCGCCAACCAGCCCGCCGGCGCGTTGGCCTCATCTTCTCCTGCCGGCGTGCCGTACACGCCGAGGAGTTTTGCGTTTTCCAATCCGGGCGCCAGCGGCGACCAGTTCAGGCCGCCATCATCTGTGGAGAGCGCCGAGTCCGGCGAATTGGCCAGCACAGCCATGACGCGCCCGGGACGCGTACGATCCAGCGCCAACGCGACAATCTGACGATGATAGAAGCCGTCGTTTGCCGCGCGGAATGCGGCTGCGCCATCATCACTCACCATCACTCCCAGCCGTTCCGTGCCCATCACCAGCCGGTCCTGAAGGTCGGGGCTGATCTCGAGTGCATTGACCACCCAATCGCGCGGCGTCATGCGCCGCCACGTGTCGCCGCCGTTGGTGGACTTCCACAA
>Ga0137796_10001346_pt1 | contig 14068 bp, 8 predicted proteins | sample OV2TP3_FD_97704 | JGI IMG/M metagenome (GOLD analysis project Ga0137796, IMG submission 97704)
CAGAAGATCAAGAATCGGCCTAACGCCCTCAAAGGGCCACCGCCCTTGAAAAGGGTCGCATAACGGTGATCGCGGGTGAACAGTGTCGGTTTTCGTTCATCGTTCATCGTTCATACTTCATCGTTGTCTTTGTTCATCGTTCATCGTTCATACTTCATCGTTGTCTTCAGGAGGTGATCCCATGCCTTTTCATGTGGGCGTTGCGCGGGCGAACATCACGCCGCCCGTGGGGCACAAGATGTCGGGCTACGGCAACCGGACGCACGGGTCGGACGGGGTCCACGACGAGCTGCGGACAAAGGTCCTCTACGTGGACGACGGGGCGACGCGGGCCGTCATCGCGGCCAGCGACCTGCTCTACCTGAACGGCGCCGGGGTGGCGGAGGTGCGGTGGAGGGTCTCGGAGGTCGCGGAGGTCCCGGTTGAGAATGTCTTCGTCTGCTGCTCGCACACGCACGGGGGTCCGGACACGAGATACGGGGAGCCGGCGGAGGACCCGATGCAGGCGGCCTATCTGGAGACGCTGTTCTACAAGATCGCCGGGGCCGCGGCCGAGGCCAGGCGGAACGCCCTGCCCGCGAAGATGGGGCGCAGCCGCGTGGCCGTGCAGTGCGGGATCAACCGGCGGGAGCGGACGCCGGACCGGGGGGTGATCCTGGGGCGAAACCCGGACGGGCCGGTGGCCCGGTCTGCGGATGTCCTCCGGTTTGACGACGCGGGGACGGGCCGGCCCCTATCGCTCCTGTTCTCCCACGCGGTGCACGGCACGACGCTGGGGGGGGACAACTATCTGACGACCTCCGAGCTGTCGGGCTGGGCGGAGCGGTTCGCGGAGGCGGCCTTTCCGGGCTGCGTGGCGATGTTCTGCAACGGCTGCGCCGGGGACATCAACCCGGACCCGCGCGGGTCGTTCGAGTATGTGGACCTGCTGGGCACGCGGCTGGGCGCGGCGGTGGTGGGCGGGGCCACGCAGGTGCGGGAGACGGCGGAGGAGGTGAAGGTGGTCTGCCACCGGGAGACGGTCCTGCTGCCGATTGAGGACGTGCCGCCCGTCGAGGCCTGCCGGAAGGAGGTCGCGGAGGCGGAGGCCGCGCTGAAGGCCCTGGAGGGGCAGCCGCCGGGGCGGCGCTGGCAGCCGGAGCGGAGGTTGAGGCTGGCGAAGCAGATGCTCGCGGCGGCGGAGTCGGGGCAGGTCGAGCCGGGGTTGCCGTTTGAGATACAGGCTGTGGCTCTGAATGATGTGGCCATCGTGGGGTTCCCCGGCGAGATCTTCGTGGAGGTCGGGTGGGAGGTCGAGCAACGGTCGCCGTTCCCGCGCACGCTGACGGTGGCCTACGCCAACGGGGCGCTGGGCTACTTCCCGACGGCCAAAGAGGTGCCGTTCGGGGGCTACGAGATCGGGGTCGTGCGGGCAAGGCACCAGGGGAGGGTGATCCGGCCGGAGGCGGACGAGGCGATCGTCGCCGGGGCGGTGGGCGTGTTGAAGAAGGTGTGGGAGAAGATGGGATGATCCGATTGAAGTTTTGAGTCCTTGGAGTGCGCAAGCCATGCTTGCGCCTTCGCACCGGAAGCCGTGATTCCGGCATGGGATGGTTATGAAGGTATCTCAGAAATCAGACCCCTCCCCCTTCCCCTCCCCCAGAGGGAGAGGGGAGACCCCCCCTGTGGTCCCCCCGTGGACGGGGGGACATCCCCCTCTTATCTCCCCCAAAACGGCGGGAAGACGGCTCCCTCCCCGTTCACGGAGGGCAGGGGTCGCGACCTCATGGGAGCGACAGGTTGGGTGGAGGTTGGGGTGGGGGTCTGCCCTCCTGGCGATGCTGTTCACCTTCATGGGCTGGAATACGGTAGGGGCGGTTCGCGAACCGCCCCTACAGACCCAACGGGCCGCCTCTCCTCATCCGTTGTCCGCTTCCCATCCGTTGCCTACCCTGGCCCGGCTCTCCTTCTGGGTCCCACCGCAGCGCATGTCCGAATTCGAGGCCGCGTACCGGGAGAAGGTCGCGCCGATCCTGAAGGCGCACGGCCTGACCGAATCCTCAGAGCGAGGCCGGGCCACGCCGGACAGCGTGTTCAGCCGCCTGTTTGAACTGAAGACACCGCTGGAGGTGGAGGAGAAAGGGAAGGCCCTGCTGGGCGATGCGGTGTGGAAGGCGACGGTGCAGAGCCTCGGCGCAGCCTTTGTGATGGCCGGAAGGGATACGATTCGATACGATTTCATGCTCTACGCTACGCCCGCGGGGCAGGGGAAGACCATGCCTGCGGGTCCAGGCAAGGCCGTGCCCGCCGGGCCGGGAACAGGCCACTGGCGCACCTACGATCCCACAGACGGACTCGCAAATGGGGTCGTATTCTCGATGCTCCAGGATCGGGAGGGATATCTCTGGTTTGGCACACAGAACGGTTTAAGTCGGTATGATGGGCAGACCTGGACAACCTTCACCACTAAAGATGGCCTGGCGGCCAATGGGGTGGGTTCGATCCTCCAGGATCGGGAGGGGAATCTCTGGTTCGGCACTAGTGGTCGTGTGAGCCGGTATGATGGGCAGACCTTTACGACCTTCACCACCAGAAACGGGCTGGCAGACAACAGGGTGAATTCGATCTTACAGGATCGGGAGGGGAATCTCTGGTTTAGCACCTATGGCGGCGGTGTGAGTCGGTATGATGGAAAGACCTGGATCACGTTTACCGCCAAAGACGGGCTGATGAGTAACTCTATTACGCGGTCGATCTTTCAGGATCGGGAGGGGCATCTCTGGTTCGGTACCCAGAATGGTGTGAGCCGGTATGATGGGAAGACCTGGACCACCTTCACTGCCAAAGATGGGCTAGCAAACAACACTGTGCTGTCGATCTTTCAGGATCGGGAGGGATATCTCTGGTTCGGCACACAGGACGGTGTAAGCCGGTATGACGGGAAAACCTGGGTCGCCTTCACTACGAAAGGTGAGTTGGCAAGCAACACTGTGCTGTCGATCCTTCAGGACCGGGAGGGGTATCTCTGGTTTGGCACCAATGGTGGCGGCTTGAGCCGGTATGATGGGAATGCCTGGACGACCTTCACCAATGAGACATGCCTGATACTCCAGGATCGGGAAGGGCATCTCTGGTTTAGAGTTGGAGGGGTAGTGGATAGAGGCGGCGGTGTGAGCCGGTATGATAGGGCGGGGAGACGATCCAGTGAATCGTCGGGGATGGGGACCTTTACCACGTTTACCATGCAGGACGGGCTGCCGAGCGATCAGTTGGGGTGGTTTGGTTCGGTTTTCCAGGATCGAGAGGGCAATCTCTGGTTTGGTACCAATAGTGGCGTGAGCCGGTATGATGGCAAGACCTTTACCACGTTTACCACACAAGACGGGTTACCGAGCAATCGGGTGGGATGGATATTGCAGGATCGGGAGGGGGTTCTCTGGTTTGGCACTGTGGATAATGGGGTGTGCCGGTATGATGGAAATGCCTTCACCACCTTTACGACTGCAGACGGCCTGGCGGGAAATTGGGTGAGGTCGATGTTCCAGGATCGGGAGGGAAATCTCTGGATCGGCGCTTTTGGCGGCGTGAGCCGGTATGATGGGAAGTCCTGGACGACCTTCATCCCCAAAGATGGGCCGGCGAGCGATATTGTAAGGTCGATTGTAAGGGCGATCTTTCAGGATCGGGAGGGACATCTCTGGTTTGGTACCCAGAATGGTGTAAGTCGGTATGATGGGAAAACCTGGACAACCTTCACGACACAGGACGGACTGGCTGCCAATTATGTGCATTCGATCTTTCAGGATCAGGCGGGGCATCTCTGGTTTTCCGCCTGGAGTGGGGGCCTGAGCCGGTATGACGGGAAGACCTGGACGACTCTCACCACCAAAGACGGCCTGGCAAGCAATGGCGTGTTAACGGTCTGTCAGGATCGGGAGGGAAATCTCTGGCTCGGCACGGAGAGTGGAGTGACGCGCTATCGCCCACCGTCGCCGTCGCCTCCGCCTGTGTTTGTTGACGCAGTGGTGGCGGATCGGCGATATGAGAAATTGTCTCAGCTTGCGATCCCATCCACCGTCAAGCTGACGGCCTTTGAGTTCCACGCGATCAGCTTCAAGACCCGGCCCGAAGCAATGATCTATCGGTATCGTCTGGATGGATATGATAAGGACTGGCAGAACACCCACGACCGGCGCGTGGAGTATCAGAATCTTCCGCGAGGGGACTACACCTTCGAGGTCCAGGCCGTGGACCGGGACCTGGTCTACTCGGAGAAGCCCGCGACGGTGGCGCTGCGGGTGCATCTGCCTTATGAGCGGATCGGCTGGATGTCCGCGCTGGGCGTCGCGCTGGCGCTGATCGCCTATCAGGCGGGCCGGATCATCCAGCGAGACCGGCGCTTGCAGGAGGCCAACGCGGCCCTGTCGGCAGCGAATAAGGAACTGTTCCAGGCCAACGTGCAGATCCAGGAGGCGACCCGGCGAAAGTCGGCGTTCCTGGCCAGCATGTCCCACGAATTGCGCACGCCGATGAACGCCATCATGGGGTTCACGAACCTGGTGCTGAGACGATCCGGAGACGTCCTGCCGGAACGGCAGCGGGACAACCTGACGAAGGTGAAGCTGAGCGCAGACCACCTGCTGAGCCTGATCAACGACATCCTGGACCTATCGAAGGTGGAGGCGGGCCGGGTGGACATCAAGGCCGCGCCGTTCGACGTGAAGGCGCTGATCGAGGGTTGTTGCGCGACGGTGGGTCCGCTGGTCAGGTCGGGCGTGCAGTTGAACCCTGAGGTCTCCGAGGAGATCGGGGAGGCGCACACGGACGAGGCCCGGCTGAGGCAGGTCGTCATCAACCTGTTGAGCAATGCGCTGAAGTTTACGGAAAGCGGGGAGGTGAAGATTTCCGTTCAGGCCCTCTCCCCCCGGCCCCCTCTCCCGTACACAGGAGAGGGGGAGAACCCTTCAACGACTTCCCCTCTCCTGCGAGCGGGAGAGGGGTGGCGAGCGGCAGCGAGCCGGGGTGAGGGCCTGTCCCCCAGCGAATCACCATTAGAGGACAAGACTCTGGAGATCGCGGTGTCAGATACAGGAGTTGGAATCCCTGCCGACGCGCTCGGCTACATCTTCGACGAGTTCCGGCAGGTGGAAGGGGCACATCAGCAGCAGAAGGGCACAGGGCTGGGGTTGTCGATCACGAAGAAGCTGACGGAGTTGTTAGGAGGAACGATCAACGTGGAGAGCGAGATGGGAAAGGGGAGCACGTTTACGGTGAGGGTTCCGACGGTGTACTCAGGACAAAAGGCTTGACTGAGGGAAGGATTTGACACATGAATATTCCCTGGTGTGTTAACGAGCCCAGACACGAAATTCCCGGAAAATCGAAAGAGGCGGATCATCGTACACCATGTATGAAATAGGGTACACGTCGGAAGCCCGTAAGGACTTGAACTCATTCCGGAAGTTCGAGCAGAAATACATTCTTGATGAAATTGATAGGCAACTCCAACACGAACCAAACGTGGAAACGCGCAACCGAAAGAGCTTGCGCCCAAATGATGTAGCCGAGTGGGAATTGCGAATTGACAAATTTCGTGTTTTTTATGATGTCTACGAGACTCTTAAAGTCGTTAATATCGAAGCGATTGGCTATAAGCGCGGAAACAGATTGTTTATCCACGGAGAGGAGTACGATCTATGAAAACCATAACCATTTCTGCGCGGGCTAAAACGATAACGGCCTTGCTGAAGCGGGCGCGGCGTGGCGGGTTGATTCTGCGGTCTCCCGACGGATACGAGTTTGTGCTGGCGGAGATTGATGATTTCGATCGAGAAATTGAACTCACCCGGAAGAACAAAAAGCTCATGAGGTTGCTCAATGAGCGCGGAAAACAGACCGAGACTCTCAAAGCCGCTGAAGTTAGAGCGCAGCTTGGACTTGAATAGGGTATGCCTGGCAGATTTCCCGCCGGATACTGATCCGGCGGGATTTTTATCCTTGTTGCCGGACGATGTAATGCTCTCTTTTGAGGGGAGGAACTTCCATGGCTAAGGGACCCCGGCTGACAGACGAGCAGTTTTTCGAGGCCATGAATCTGGACTACCCCGGCCTGGAGGGGGTCCGGGCGGCGGTGGGGCGGAGAGACTGGGCGGCTGCGAAACGGGAGTTCGTGGCGCACCTCAGGCGGCGGGAGCGACCGGTCTGGTTCTTCGACTGGCGGGAGCGGGGCCGGAGGAGGAGGCCCGCTGTCCAGGGCCGGCCGATGTGGAGGAGGCGGTGGGAGGATGAAGGGGGGGCGCCGGACACGACGGAGGCGGACCGGATCGTGGCGAACGAGCTGACGAGCTGCAACGTGGCGCAGAAGTTCGGGGAGGAGATCGACTGGGAGCTGGACCCGATCAACTACAAGGAGTGGACCTGGCAGCTCAGCCGGCACCCGTTCTGGGTGACGCTGGGCCGGGCCTACTGGGCCACGGGGGACGAGCAGTACGCGCGGGCGTTCGTCCGGCAGATGACGCACTGGGCCGAGAACGTGCTCGTGCCGGTGGGGTGGGACGGGAACGCCTGGAAGACAGATGCAAAGATGGGGACGGACGCCACGAACTGCTGGCGGACGATCGAGTGCGGCATCCGTATGGCGCAGACGTGGATGCCGTCGTTTTTTCTGTTCCTGTCTTCGCCGTCGTTCTCGGACGAGGCGGTCTGCGCAATGGTCAAGAGCGTTGTGGAGCACGCAAGGCACCTTCTACGCTGGCCGCGCACGGGGAACTGGCTGACGATGGAGGCCAACGGGCAGCTCCACGTGGGGGCGATGTTCCCGGAGCTGCGGGAGGCGGGGGAGTGGGCGCGGGTCGCGGTGGAGCGGCTCTACCGGGAGCTGGACGCGCAGGTCTACCCGGACGGGGCGCAGGTCGAGCTGTCGAGCGGCTACCACCAGGTGAGTCTCCGGAACTTCGTGGGGGCGTTCGAGGTGGCCCGGATCAACCACATCCCGATCCCGGCGGACGCCATGGAGAAGCTGGAGAAGATGTATCACTACAACCTGTATCTCGTCATGCCGGACGGGACGATGCCTGCGCTGAACGACGGGGGGCACACGGTCATCCGGTCCTCCATGGAAGAAGGGGCGCTCTTCTTCCCGCACCGAAAGGACTTCCGGTGGGCGGCCTCCGGGGAGAAGGAGGGGGAGGCGCCAGCAGTGGCGTCGTACGCATTTCCGTACGCGGGGCACTTCGTCATGCGGTCGGGGTGGGACGCGGATGCGCTGTATCTGTTCTTCGACGGGGGGCCGTTCGGCTACGGGCACCAGCACGAGGACAAGCTGAACCTCGTGGTCCACGCCTACGGCAGGACGCACGTGGAGGACGCGGGGAACTACCCCTACGACTCGTCGCAGTGGCGGCGGTATGTGATCTCCACGCGGGCGCACAACACGGTGATGGTGGACGGGGTGGAGCAGAATCAGCGGGGGAAGCCGAGGGAGGAGTACGTGGTGAAGACGCCGCTGCCGCACACGTGGGTCACGGCGGCGGATCACGACTACGCGGCGGCGGCCTACGACCTGGGCTACGGGCCGGAGCGGGACCGGACGGTGACGCACGACCGGCGCGTGTTCTTCGTGCGTCCCGGCCCTCTGGGGGAGGGGTACTGGATCGTGACGGACTTCCTGACGGCGTCGGATGGAAAGGCGCATCGCTACGAGGCGATGTTCCACCTGGACGCGGAGGGGGCGGAGGTGACGGGGATGGGCGCGGTGGCGACGCAGAACCGGGAGGCGAGCAATCTGACGATCTATCCGGTCTCGTCTGCGAGGGTCGTGACGCGGGTCGTGGCCGGGCAGGAGGAGCCAGCGGTGCAGGGCTGGATTCCGAGGGGGGGACCTTACAAGTGCCAGCCCATCCCGACGGCGCTGTTCGATGTGGAGGGGAGCGGGGTCACGGCGCTGGCCTACGTGCTGTACCCGACGCCGAAGGGGGCGTCGTCCCCGGTGCAGGGGGTGGACCTGTTGCCGGTGCAGGACGGGATCGGCCTGCGGGTGAGGTTTGCGGATGGCCGGACGGACCTGTTTGTCCAGGCGCAGGGAGGGGGCCGAGAGCGGAAGTTCGGGGGGTTCACGACGGACGCGGAGGCGACGCTGGTGCGCCTCGACGCGCAGGGGCGGCGCAGGGCCGTGATCGCGGTGAAGGGAAGGTAAAAGAAGGGTGAAGGATGAGACCCCTCCCCCATCCCCTCCCCGACGCGGGGAGGGGAGAGAAGGAGAGGGGAGAAAACATGTCTGTTCCCCCTTCCCCTGTGGGGAAGGGGGTTAGGGGGTTGGGTCTCTTTTCAGAAAGAGGGTCTGCCATGCCATCCGAACACCGCAGCGCGCAGCGACGGAAGCAGGAGTCCTACGACATCGTCAGTGAGTTTCTGGAGCTGCCAAAGCTCAAAGATCTGTGCCTGGAGACCGACCTGTCGCGGGCGCTGGTCGTGCCGCCGGACGGGAAGGAGGGGGCGAAGGTCGGGAGGAGGATCGCCGGGGTCATCGGAAAGGGCGCGGAGGTGCGGCGGGGGGGCGAGGTGACGGAGAAGGACTACCGGACGCGCACGATCGTGGCCGCCGGGAGCTTTCATACCAACCCGGTGGTGAGGCATCTGGGGATGAACTTCTACTCGTTCACGGACGACTACTATCCGGGCGGGGACGGGTACGAGGTGCGGACGATCCACAACCCGTTCGGGCACGGGCGGAACGTGGTGCTGCTGGGCGGGAGCACGGCGAAGGGCGCCGCGCGGGCGGGCGAGGCCTTCGCGGAGGTGGTGGGGCAGCAGGGGAGGCGCATCGGGCGGGTCAATCTGTCCGTGTCCCGGCACAACCCGCAGACGCCGCCGGACGAGGCGGAGGCCAGGCGGATCGTGGAGGAGGTGAACACGCAGGTGGCGCTGTCGGGGAGCCAGGGGCCGCTGCGCCGGATGGTGGACCACGGGATGATGTACCATCTGTCCGGGCAGGAGGTCTGGGGGCGGATGATGCGGGAGGAGTTCCTGCACTTCATCGACCTGGCGCACGAGGTGGGGGACTGGTGTCTGTCGCAGGGGACGCACCTCTATTTCTGGGGCTACCGGATGCTGATGGCGTGGGACCTGGTGGAGGAGGGGGAGGTCCTGAGCGACGAGGACCGGCTGAAGATGACGAACGCGCTCTACAACATCGTCCGGTGGGCGTCCAACCTGTCCTACTACCGGGTGAAGTCGGTGGACGAGGTGGCGCAACAGCAGAACCACCAGAGCTTCGCGGCGCTCACGGTCTTCTCCGGGGCGAGGTATTTCAAGAAGTACTACGGGCTGGCGGACTTCGACCGGCACGTCCCGATCGCGGACCGCATCCTGAAGTTGCACGCCCGGTCCTACAAGCCGAACGACAACGCGGGCACGGGGTATGTCTGGCTGACGCCGGGGCACATCATCAAGTACGGGGCGATGACGGGGGACCTGAAGTTCCTGGAGGACGGGCATCTGAAGCGGCTCGTGGACTCGACGATCCTGACGACGGACAGTCTGGGGGATGACGTGTCCTACGGGGACGTGGGGGCCTACCGGGCGTCCCGGCAGTCCCGGCCCAGCGGCCTCCAGGCGCTGTCCACGGCGGCCTGGTTCTACAACGACGGGCGGTACAGATGGGCCTATGATTGGTACAAGAAGGGGATCGAGTGGGAGGACTCGTTCCGGGCCGGGACGTCGTGGGGCATCGGGGGGTGGGAGGTCTACGACGGGTTCTTCTTCCGGGACATCAGGCCGGTGGAGCCGAAGGACCTGCTGGGGGCGAAGGCCGCGCTGCTGGACGGGGCGGCCTACCGGCTGCTGATGGGACGCGGGGAGGGCTACCGGTATCGGATCGACGTGGGGTCCATGCTCAACCTTCCGCTGGCGGACGCGGACGTGGGGGAGATCAGCGCCCCGCCCTCGGAGGCGCTGGACAAGCTAACGTTCCGGCGAGCGTTCACGGAGGAGAGCGAATACCTGCTGATCGACGGGCCGACGGGGTTCTCCCACTCGCACGAGGACGGCAACGGGATCCTGCGGCTCTGCTGGAACGGGCGGATCTGGCTGGCGGACCTGGATTACATCCGCCGGCTGGCGCGCTACCAGAACAGCGTGGTGATCGTGAAGGACGGGGAGTGTCACCAGAAGCCGCCGCTGATCGCGCTCAAGGCCCTGGCGGACTTCGAGGGGTGGGGCTACAGCCTGTCCAAGTCCTTATGCGACAACGGGACGAACTGGGGCCGGGCGATCCTCTGGCGGAAGGGGAGCTACTTCCTGGTGATCGACGCGGTGGACGCGACGGCCAGGGGGAGCTATGTCCTGGACTGCATCTGGCGCGTCCTGGGGGAGGCCGAGGTGAGGGATGCGACGCAACGGATCGACAATTCGTTGCTGAACGTGGCGCAGGGGGGCGAGCGGTTCCACATCGCCAACGCGGACGGGTCGCTCAAGCGGCTGACGGATCGGGAGGCGGACTTCGCGCCGGACTGGGAGAGCAACTGGGCCAACTACCCGCACGCGGACGGGAAGGTGAAGATGTGGCACCAGACGCAGCGGGCGGCCCTTTCGGCAGGCGAGCGGACGGCCTACATCAATCTGCTGTACCCCTCGAACCGCAGGCAGCCGCAGGCCTTCACGCTGGAACGGGTGGGGGAGACGGCGGTGAAGATCGTGGACCGGAGGCGCGGAGCGGAGAAGCAGGGGACGATCCTGGCAGGGGTCGCGGACCCGGCCTGCAGGCAGGGGGACTTCGAGGTGGAGGGGAGGCTGTTCAGGGTGGATGCGGACGGCTACACGGTGGTCGAGGGCACGTCGCTGTCTTATGAGGGGACGCTGTTCCGGGCCTGGTCGCCGGTGTCCATCGAGATGGACCTGGCAAAGGGGCGGGGGACGACCCTGGCGCGGGAGGAGACGCAGGTGGGGCTGCGGGCGGAGGCCGTGACGGTGGACGGGAAGCGGGTCGCGGTCCGGTCGGAGGGGCAGGTACTCTGGTTCACGGTTCCGGCGGGCCGGCATCGGATCACGGCCACGCCGAAGGCGGCGGGGGCGTTCGCGAGGCTGGTAGGAGGGCGAGAGAAATACACGCCCGTGAGGTCCGTCATCCCGGAGAAGGAGCAGCCTGCGCGGGAGGGGTTCGAGGCGGTCTGGTCGGTGGCGTGCGAAGGGGGCGTGACGGCTGTTTCGTCCGGCGTGGGGGGACACCTGGTCGGCACGGCGTCGGGCAGGGTCCTGTCCCTGGCGCCGGACGGGGGGACGCGCTGGGCGTTCGACGCGAAGGGGGCGGTCCGGGCGGTCCATCTCGCGGACGTGGACGGGTGCGGAAGGGAAGAGGCGATGGTCGGGACGCGGGATTGTTATCTCCACGTCCTGGACGGGGACGGGCGGGTGCGGTGGGAGCACCTGTTCCCGCCCGGCAGCGGGATGCGGGCGCAGCGGCTCATGACGATCTCGTCGGCGGACCTGGGGGGGGACGGGAGGACGCAAATCCTGGCCGGGGCCGAGGGGTGGCTGTTCCACGCCTTCGAGGCGGACGGGACGCTACGCTGGCAGACGGAGACGCACTACCACTGCGTCACGGGCTGTCTGCCGGTGGACCTGGACGGGGACGGGAAGCAGGAGGTGATGGTGGGGACGGAGTACTACACGATGAACTGTCTGAACCCGGACGGGACGGGGAGGTGGCGGAAGCGGTCGGGCTGCGTGTCGCCGACGATCCTGTCGGCGGACCTGGACGGGGACGGGAGGCCGGAGGTGATCTACGGGGACTGGCGGGGGATTCAGGCCGTGCGGGGCGGGAAGGGGGAGACGGTCTGGACGCACAACCTGGGCGGGGAGCTGGAGGACATCGCCCTGGCGGACGTGGACGGGGACGGGAGGGCGGAGGTGATCGCGGGGAGCGACGTGGGTCAACTCGCGTGCTTCAAGGCGGACGGGACGCCGGTCTTCCGGCGGGACCTGGTCGACAAGATCACCTGGTTGACGGCGCTGGACGCGGACGGGGACGGGAGGGCGGAGATCGCGGTGGGGTTCGGCACGGGGGAGGTCCGGCTCTACGACGGGTCGGGCCATCTGCTGGCGGGTCAGACCGTGGACGGGGAGGTGACGCACCTGCGGGCGGTCTCTGTGGCTGACGGGCCGCGCCTGCTGTGCGGCACGGCGGCCGGGACGGTGAGCCTGTTGAGGCCGATGTAAGGCCCTCACCCACCCCTGACCGCTCCGATTTTAGATTTCGGATTTCGGATTGCGGAATAAGAGTCCTGAAGCTATTCATTCCGCAATCCGCAATCCGCAATCCGCAATATTGAACGGGAGGGCACAAAAGGAGAGACCGAAATGGCCACGCCTTCCAGACCGACCTGCGCCGTGATCCACGCCGGAGAGACCTACAGGGGCAAGCAGGCGTTCACGTACTTCGCGGGGATCTCGGCGGAGAACACCGGCGCGCAGCGGATCTGCATGCACCTTCTGACCATCCCCCCCGGCGGGCGGGCCAGGGCGCACCTGCACGAGGACCACGAGACGGCCATCTACGTCGTCAGCGGCGAGGCCGGGATGTGGTACGGCGAGAAGCTGGAGGAACATCTCGTGGTGCGGGCCGGGGACTTTCTGTATATCCCCGCCGGCCTGCCCCACCTGCCCTACAACCCCAGCGAGACGGAACCTGTCACCGCCGTGATTGCCAGGACCGATCCCAAGGAGCAGGAGAGCGTGGTGCTCCTGCCGGAACTGGACGGATTGCGCTGAATCTTATGAGCTTGATTTTTCACATCACCCGGCGCGAGCATTGGACGCGCGCGAAGCGGGTCGGCCTCTACATGGGCGACACGCTGGGGACCGAAGGGTTCATCCACTCGTCCACGCCGCAGCAGGTGCTGAAGGTGGCGGACCGGGTCTTCCGCGGGCGGAAGGGGCTGGTGCTTCTCTGCATCGATCCGGCGAAGGTCCGGTCCGAAATCCGCTACGAGGTCGCCCAGGACGGGGAGGAGTACCCGCACATCTACGGCCCCTTGAACGTGGACGCGGTCGTCAAGGTACTGAAGTTTGAGCCGGGGGAGGACGGGACGTTTGCCCTGCCGAAGGAGGCCGCCGACGCTGTCTGATCGTCCCTTTATCGAGATGCGCGGCATCGTGAAGCGCTACGGGGACCTCCTGGCCGTGGACGGGGTGGACCTGGACGTACGGGCGGGAGAGGCGCACGCCCTGGTCGGGGAGAACGGGGCAGGCAAGTCCACGCTGGTGCACGTCCTGTGCGGGCTGATAGCGCAGACGGCCGGGGAGGTGCGGGTGGACGGGGAGGCGCTGAGGCCGGGCGACCCGCGGGAGGCGCTGGCGCATGGCCTGGCCGTCGTGCAGCAGCACTTCGCGCTGGTCCCAACGCTCACGGTGGCGGAGAACGTGGTCCTGGGCGCGGAGCCGGGGCGGGGGGGGTGGCTGGACCGGGGGCGGATCAGGCGAGAGGTGGAGGCGCTGATCGCTCGGCTCGGGGTCCCGCTCCGGCCGGAGGACCGGGCCGGGGACCTGCCTGTGGGACAGCAGCAGGCGGTGGAGATTTTGAAGGCGCTCTATCGGAGGGTGCGCTGCTTAGTGCTGGACGAGCCTACGGCGTCTCTGTCGCCGGCCGAGGGGGAGCGGCTGTTCGAGGTCGTCCGGCGTCTCCGGGCCGAGGGGGTGACGGTCCTGCTCGTGACGCACCGGCTCGGGGAGGTGACGGCGCACGCGGACCGCGCCACCGTGTTGCGGCGAGGCCGGGTCTCGGGGCGTTTCGAGGTGGGGCGCGTGACCGGGGACGAGCTGGCGCGGGCGATCGTGGGGGAGGGGATTGTGTCCGAGGTGCGAACGGAGCGCCGGACGGAGGCGGGGGAGGCGCTGCTGGAGGCGCGGGAGGTCTCGGCGGTGGACGGGCGGGGGGTGCGCGTCCTGAACGGGGTCTCGTTCGCGCTGCGGCGCGGGGAGGTGGCGGGGGTGGCGGGGGTGGCGGGGAACGGGCAGGCGGCGCTGGCGCTGGCGCTGACGGGCCGGATGCCGGTGACGTCGGGCCGTATTCTGTTCAAGGGGGAGGAGGTCGCAG
>Ga0137796_10001348_pt1 | contig 14068 bp, 14 predicted proteins | sample OV2TP3_FD_97704 | JGI IMG/M metagenome (GOLD analysis project Ga0137796, IMG submission 97704)
GCGGCAGGGGAACGCTGGCGATCGTCGCCAGCAGGGCGATAACATTTGCCAGGATGATTTCATGCTTATGTTCACCGGCGACGTCAAAGATGTAACGCCAGTCATATTTTCCGGCGGGCCGTTCCGCTGAAACGCCTGAAACCGGTGATTCCCGCGCCTCGGTTAATCCGTACATCCCGATGATTTCCGCAGTTCAGACAAGGTCATGGCATTATACAGGATGAATACCCCTGCCGCTGAAAGAGGACGGAAGGACACCCGCGGTTTCACAGGCACCACGCCTGCCGGATAATCCGGTTAACTGTCGATAGCGACATGGCAATTGACCTGTCATCACTGAATGCCGAGGCAAGCGCCGGCGACGTCGAGGCACAGCTGTGTTCAGGCGGTTTCCGACGAAGTTGGCAAACCGTTCTCTTTGGAAAACCAGGCCTGTAGTCTTGGTAAAGATGAATCATATCCGCGGGCCACGATGTCATCGATAGCATCAAACGCGAGCGTCCCCCAGGCCTCCACGGGGAGATACATATAAAGGTCCGGGGGATCCTGTTCCAGCAATCTTTTGCTGCTATAGACGCTGGCCAGCGTGGCTGAGCGAATAAGCACATGGAGAATCGACGGTATGTCAACCGTTTTCCTGAAAGGATTGAGCCGGTTCAGAAGCAGTGCCCACCCTGAAATCTCCGTGGCGAACCCGGTGTTTACAGTCAGATCTTTTTTTGGCGTCACATCCACAGCTATCACCTTGTTGTCCTTGAAAACAGAACGCATGACATCAACCGGCAGATTATTAAGGAGGCAGCCATCGACGAGGAGATCGCCGTCGTGATAGCAGGGCAACAGGATGCCGGGAAGGGACATACTCGAGCGAATGGCCACGGCTACGGGGCCTCGGCGATGAACGACCTGGTTTGCCTGCGTCAGGTTGGTGGCCACGCAGAAATATGGCAGCCACAGGTCCTCAATTCGGCGCTCGCCGAAGACCGTCTCCAGAGACGTGCGTACTTTTTCCCCCTTGATCAAGGAAGCCATGGGCAGGGTGTAATCGAAAAACGCCGAAATGTATTGTTTGCATGCCGCCTGAATCTTATGCGAATCAAACTGCATGGCGACCAGACTGCCAAGGATTGCGCCCATGCTTGTTCCACCAACAATATCAATGGGTATGCCGGTTACCTCCATGGCCCGCACCAGACCGATATGCGCAAATCCTCGTGCGCCCCCGCCGCCCAGTACCAATGCGATACCCCTGCCTGCAAGGATGCGCGCAAGCCGGGCATAATCAGCAGGAGAATGCGCTCGCACATGGAAATGCCCGACTATGTTTCGTGGCGCAAGCCATTGGGACGTGCCGTGAGGCTCGCTGGTACCGGCAGGATGGACCAGGACGAGGCTGCATTGGGGTGCTCGTCCGCTTATCCAGTGCGCGTCCATTTTCTCTTCGATTTCGCCTGGTACGGGATCCGAGTTCGCAGCCGCGAAAATAACCACCTGATCAGCGTGCCGAACTGCCCGCTGGGTCCATTGTGACCAGGTCCGGTCTGCTTCGTAGACGACAAACTGATAGCAGGCTTCCTGCTGGTGCAGCCATTGTGCCAGTCGCAGACCGCCAGGATCGTCTTTGGATACTTGCGCTATCGCGTGCCCGAATTTTCTATCTACCGTGCCGGCGTCCAGATGCAAGGTGGTTCCAAGCGTGGTTAGTGCATCGACCAGGTGGCGCGTTACCTCGCTGAGGGGGCAATCGGGATTTGCCGATACGACGCCGATAATAGTGGCTAGCGGAAACCCGTGATCGACGCGGACCGCTTGCCGCTGCAGACGCCTGCTAACCAAGCGCGCAATATGCTTCATGGCGACCGGATACTTGTCCATGAGCTTGTCGAAGCTCATATATGATAACCGCGCCAGCACCGTATCCCTTACCGCATAGACTGTGGCCGAACGGTGTGCCTCGGTCAGGAAAGCGATCTCGCCGATCGTCTCGCCGGCCTTGATTTCATTGATCACTCGTTCAGATTGCCCGTTTTCTTCCAGAATTACCCTCAAAAGACCGCTCAGGACGAAAAATACGGCATCGGCCGGTTCCCCCTGATGAAACAGCGCGGCCCCAGGGCTCAGTGTTTGCCATTCGATCATCGATTCAATATCGGTCAGCGCATTCGCATTTATTTCACCGAAGAAGCGATACAGATGTACTGCAAGCTGCGCGCGCCGGCTGCTGCGCCAGATCGCGTCTTCCAGAGTCTTCCTGGCTTCCGGGAATTTTTCCAGGTGGTAATCAATGGTGGGCCAGGAAATTCCGATTATCACCGTCTCGCATGAGGCTTGCAGTTGTGGGGCATTCTGAAAGCCGCCAATCGGAGCAACTGCTCCAATCACATCACCCGGATCCAATTCGTATATAACCTCGTCTGCAGCATCAGCGCTTTTGGCAGTGAAAATCAGGCGTCCCTTGAACACAACAGCAAGCCGCTCGGTTGCTTCGACTTGCCGGGAGTTCGGGCTTGCCAGTGCCGGTAACAGATTTAACTTCACATTGGCTGCAAAATCATGCAGCGCATTCTCATCGAAATCCTGAAAGGCCTTGCTAGCACGCAACACCTCGTAGATTTCCAATTGCAATTGCTTGTCCATAATTCAATAGTCTTTTAAAGAATATTTTGCAGGTGTATTTGGCGCAGGTTTACCTGGCTAGCCAGCGCAACAGGAATAAAGTGCCTCTTTCGAAATTTGAGTGGGTAAGATCATAATTAATGGCATTATCGTCGATAACGAGGGAGGCGATGGGTCCCATGCAGACGGAGCAACTGTTCGAGGCCGCACTGGGTATTGGCGCACCTTGAGACCCGCGAGGCGCAGGCCATTGAGCGGCTGGCCGCGGATCTGACCGCCCATGGCGGCGATCCGAAGGCCATCCGCGCGGCCAGCATCGACATGTCGCCGGCTTACCTCAAGGGCGTCGAGACGCCTCTGCCGAACGCGGCCGTGACCTTTGACAAGTTTCACGTGATCGCGCATGCCTCACATGCCCTGGACCTGACGCGGCGTGCCGAACAGAAGCGCGACCCCGAGCTCAAGGGGCGGCGCTGGGCGCTGCTCAAGGACCGCCGCCGTCTCAGCGATGCGCGCCGTACGGACCTCGATGCGCTGCTGGCGGATCTGACCACGAAGCGCACGGCGCACGCCTGGCAGTATCGGGAGGACCTGCGCGCGATCCTCAACCGCAAGCAGATCAATGTGGTACGCGACCTGCTTCGCCAGTGGTGCACGAACGTCATGCGCTCGAAGGTTGAGCCCATGAATGCCGTCGCCCGGATGATCCGAAAGCATTTGGAGGGCATTGCGGCCTGGGCCCGGACTCGCCTGACCAACGGCTTCCTCGAAGCCCTGAACGGCCTGTTCCAGGCCGCCAAGCGCAAGGCGCGGCTACCGCCGGCTGTCGTCCATCCGCACGGTCATCTTCCTGGTCACCGGAAAACTCGACTTCCGAACACTCAACCCGCATATCGCCTGACCCACTCGAAATTCAAAAGAGCCTCTTTTTTGTATTGTCACCTCTATAGTTGTCAGAACATTTAGGACACTTCAGGTAAAAAAACAAGGTGGACATAATTCATTATCATCCCTCTATACTGATTCACCCAGCTTCTTAAACTCTACCTGCCGGCGTTGGCACAGGGTTTCCCGTTTAATCCGCTCCCGCTCCGTCATAATCTGCTGGTAATGTCCAGAGTAGACGTCTGAGGCGTCACCTTATCAAGTGCTTGATAATGGCGTTACCGGTTGGAATGTTCGAGAGCCGGCCGATGGCCTGCCGTAGTTGCCAATGATAATGTATGTTCAAGTTTGACCATGTTCTTCAGGGCCGATAATAGCGTTAGAAGATGAGGTAGCGCGAGTAGTCATCGAGCACCGTGGCATGCCCCAGGTTCCGTTGACACCGCCTTAAGCTAACTACACTTCCCAAACCTGTGGATTCCGGGGGTACCTGGACCCTGGCCCCGTCCCGGAAAATCGCTTGACGCGCGATTTTCGAGGCCGTTGGATCTCAGGAACCCGCCGAAACCACAATACCCGCGCGCCGCCCACTGTCTCTCGAACTCCGCCGGACTTAACCCGCCGAGCGTCGAGTGGCGCCGGCGCGGATTGTAAAAGCCTTCGAGGTACGGAAACAGATCAACCGTCGCCTCATCGCGTGTCCGGTAACTCCGCCGATACACGCGCTCCACCTTGAGCGTGGCGAAGAAACCCTCCATGGCCGCATTGTCCCAACAGTCCCCACGACGGCGCATGCTGCAATCAATCCCGTGGTCCACCAGCAGACGTTGAAACAACGCGCTCAGCTATTGGCTGCCCGGGTCGGAATGAGGCAACAACGCCGTCGGCCACCCCCGCCGCCAGATCGCCATCAGTAGCGCATCGGCCACCAGTTCCGCCGTCATCGTCGCCCGCATCGACCAGCCGACCACCCGGCGCGAGAAGAGATCGAGCACAACCGCCAGATACCACCAGCCTTCCCCGGTCCAGAGGTACGTGAAGTCCGCCAGCCAACGCCGGTCCGGCGCCACGGCCCAAAACTCGCGGTTCAATACGTTCGGCGCCCGCCCATGCTCCGGCCGCACGCCGGTGTCCCGCGGCCGACTGCGCTTGCGCGGCCGCGCCACGAGGTTTGCGGCGCGCATCAGGCGCGCGAGGCGCTCCCGGCCACAGACAATGTACCAGGCCTTCAGATCGTCCCCTACTCGGCGCACCCCGTAGGTTGCATCGCTCTCGGCAAAGCGCCGTCGTACCGCCACCAGGATCCGGTCGTCCTCCTGCGCGCGCCGACGGGGCGGGCGTTTCAGCCACGCATAGAACCCCGCGCGCGTGACCTCCAGCACTTCGCCCATCCAACGCACCGGCCAGATCCCGCGATGCGCCGCCATGAATCTGAACCTCAATGCGATTCCTTCGCGAAGTAAGCCGTGGCTTTTATTAAAATGTCCCGCTCCGCTTTCACGCGGATCAGCTCCTTCTGCAGCCGCGCAAGCTCCGCCTGCTCCGGCTTCAGCCGCCCGTGTCCCGGAAACGCCTGCGCCGGATCCGTACGGAAGTCCCGCACCCACTTCCTCAATACATTCGCATGCAACCCGAGCTGTTGTGCCACACGTGACACTGGCACTCCGGATTCCACCACCAACCGTACCGCTTCGCGTTTGAACTCTGCCGTAAAACTTCGTCTTCCCATGGCACACCTCCAGTGATTATCATGCACCTTAACCTGGTGTCAATGAAATCCGGGGCATGCCAATCATGAACGATTCCGGTAATACCGCAGGCAGGGTGAGCCGGGGGGAAAAACTGGTGGATCTGTCATCCGCCTGGCAGAGTGATAGTCTTGAACTGGTTCTTGCTTCAGCTCCATAAGCGTCCCATGCTCGTGCTCGCGATCATGCTTGCCATCGGGGTAGCGGCCATTCTGTGGCATTTGTCCCGTCTGTCCTCAAACCTCGTTGCATCAGCGGCGTTGCAAGGTACATCTATGTATTCCGAAGGGCTGGCAGAGTTTCGAACCCTTTACACGTCCGAGGTTGTGGATCGCGTGATACCTCATGGGATCGAGGTCACCCATGACTACTTAACAAGGGAAGGGGCCATTCCGCTTCCAGCAACCTTAAGCATGGAGCTTGGCAAGCACATTGGCGAAAAGGGCTCCGGGATGCAAGCGCGCCTGTACAGCGATTACCCGTTTCCCTGGCGGAAGGACGGCGGCCCGAGAGACGACTTTGAGAGGGAAGCACTCCGCCAGTTGAGGCAACATTCCGGCCAGACTTTTGTCCGCATTGAAGATTTCCAAGGCCGGAGGTCATTGCGGTATGCAACGGCGGATCGGATGCAAGCCGGTTGCATTACCTGTCACAACAGTCACCCTGACAGCCCCAAGACCGACTGGAAAGTGGGTGACATGAGAGGCATCCTGGAGGTCATCCACCCCCTGGATACCCTCGTCGCGCAGACCCGATCAGGCTTGCTAGGGACATTCGTCCTCATGGCAACGATGACCGTCTTTGTGCTATTCGTTCTGGGTATGGTTATCAACAGGCTGCGTCGAACCTCAACGGAATTAGACCAGCGTGCGAGCGACCTGGAATGTGAAATCACCGAGCGCAAGCAGGTGGAGGTGGCGCTCCGGCAGAGCGAGGAACGAACCCGCTTGATCGTAGAGTCTGCGCTCGATGCCGTTATCACTATGGACGCACAAGGCCTTATCACGAGCTGGAACCCCCAGGCCGAGACCATCTTCGGCTGGTCCCGGGAGGACGCCATTGGCAGTCGCTTGGCCGAGACGATCATCCCGCTCCAATATCGTGAAGCGCACTACCGAGGCTTGCAAAAGTTCCTGGCCACGGGCGAGGGGCCGTGGCTGAACAAGCGAAGAGAGATCGCAGCGCTACACCGGGATGGCCACGAGTTTCCAGTGGAGTTGACCATTTCCCCGTTGCAATCTGGGAAGACGTTTACCTTCAGTGCTTTTATCCGTGACATCAGCGAGCGCAAGTTGGCGGAGGCAGAATTGCAACAGGCGAAGGACGCCGCCGAAGCCGCTAGTCATGCCAAGAGCGCGTTTCTGGCGAATATGAGTCATGAGCTGGCCACCCCGCTCAACGCCATCCTGGGCTATACGGAGCTGATCCTGGACAATATCTACGGCGAGGTACCCGGGGAGGTCCGGGACGTCCTCGAGCGTGCGCAACGGAGTGGGCGCCACCTCCTCAACCTGATCAACGACGTCTTCGATCTGAGCAAAATCGAAGCCGGGCAGCTCACACTCTCCCTCACCGACTACTCCATGAGGGAGGTCGTGCAGACGGTCTCCACCACCGTCGAATCCCTGGCGGCGGAGAAGAACCTCGCGCTGAAGATCACGGTGCCTGCGGACCTCCCTCCCGGGAGGGGCGACGAACGGCGGCTCACCCAGGTCCTGCTGAACCTCGTCGGGAATGCGATCAAGTTCACCGAGGTGGGCGAGGTCCGGATGGAGGTGCGGGCCTTCGAAGGGGCCTTCCTGGTCTCGGTGGCCGACACCGGTCCGGGGATCGCGGAGGCCGATCAGCAGAAGATCTTCGCGGCGTTCCAGCAGGCCGACAGCTCCAGCACCCGGAAAAAAGGCGGGACCGGCCTGGGGCTCTCCATCGCCAGGAAGATCATCGAGCTGCACGGAGGGCGCATCGGGGTGGAGTCGAACCTCGGGAAAGGATCCACCTTCTGGTTCTCGGTGCCGATTCGCGTCGAGCGCCAAACGGAGGGGACATGACTTAAGATCCACAAGTATCTGCCGCAGGCGAGGGCGAGACCCCTCGCCAGGAGGAGATCATGACACAAAGCATTCTCGGTTGCGTTGTTTCCCTATGGCGGTTTCCGGTCAAGTCCATGATGGGGGAAGAGTTGAATGCCTCCGACGTCACGGAACGCGGGCTGCTCGGGGATCGTGTGTACGCCCTCATGGATCCGGCCACCGGGAAGGTCGCGAGCTGCAAGAACCCACGGAAGTGGGAGAAGCTGTTCGACTTCCGGGCCGCCTTTGTCCAGCCGCCCACCACGACCCAGAAGATTCCTCCGATCCGGATTACGCTCCCGAACGGCACCATCGTCACCAGCGAGCAGCGCGACATCAATCAAGTCCTCTCAAAGGTGCTCGGGCGTCAGGTGACGCTCACGACACCAGCGCCCAAGACGCCCAGCCTTGAGGAATACTGGCTGGATATGGAAGGCCTCGCCCACCGGGAAACGATCACGGACGAGGCCATGCCGCCTGAGACATTCTTCGACCTCGCCGCCGTCCACGTGCTGACGACCGCGACGATCGATTGGCTGCGCGAGCTCTACCCGCAAGGACGCTTCGAAGTGCGGCGGTTTCGTCCGAACATCGTCGTGGAACTGACCTCCGGAGAGAAGGGCTTCGTTGAGGACACCTGGATCGGCCACACGGTAGCCATCGGTGAGAATGTTCGACTGAGCATCACCGGGCCGTGTCCCCGCTGCGTGATGACAACCCTACCCCAGGGGGATATGCCCAGGGACCCGGGTATTCTGCGTACGGCCGCCCGGTACAACCAGGCCAACATAGGCGTCTATGCCGCCGTGCAACATGGCGGTACAATCCGTCGCGGTGATCCAGTCAGGCTCGAGTAGTGACCAGCATTCACTGCGATGTTTTTTCCTGGCAGACGCGGTGATAGTATGAATCACCGACTGCTCCCCACGGAGATGTGGTGTCATGGCGTCCGTGCCTAAGCCTGGGGGTCATTTCTTGTGGAAGTATCTCGTTCTCTTTGTGATGCTGGTCAGCGGTGCGCTGCTCGCCGGCGTGCTCACCGAGATTTATTTCCCGTCGGCCCGCATGCTGTGGACAGCTTTGCTCTTGCTCCTAGGTTTCGTGATGTCGATCCTGGCGAACCGGATCCTCGCCCGGATACTGGTGACGGCGGCTGGCCCGTTCCAGGCGCCCCACGCCAACCTGAAGCAGGAGTTCGAGGCACGAACGCAGGAGCTCGTGCAGGCCCTGGATCAGCAGAAGGCGACCAGCGAGATTCTGCGCGTGATGAGCAGTTCGCCGACCGACCTTCAGACGGTACTGAAGTCCGTCGCCGAGAACGCCACGCGGCTCTGCGACGCAGACGTGGGTCAGATCCTTCGCATCAATGGTGACTTTCTTCGGGTAGTGGCCTCCCATGGGCCGATCCCAAGCCGGTTGATTGGCGAGACGATGCGGATCAGCCGGGGGTCGGTAGCCGGCCGAGCCGTCGTCGAGCGGCAGGCAATCCACGTCCGCGACCTTTCGGCCGAGCTGGACACTGAGTTCCCCGACGCCAAACCTTACTCCATGCTCTGGGGCCACCGGACCACACTCGCGACACCGTTACTGCGCGAGGGTGTACCCATCGGGGCCATTTTCATTCGGCGCACGGAGGTCCGGCCCTTCTCGGACAAGCAGATCGAGCTCCTCAAGACCTTTGCCGATCAGGCCGTGATCGCCATCGAGAACGTCAGCATGTTCCAGGAGCTTCAGGTCAGAACGCGCGAGCTGGCTCGGTCTGTGAAAGAGCTGAAGGCCCTGGGGGAGGTCAGCCAGGCGGTCAGCTCCACCCTGGATCTCCAGGAGGTGCTCACCACGATCGTTGCCTATGCGGTGCAGATCTCGGCAACTGATATTGGAGCGATCTACGAGTTCGATGAGACAAACCAGGAGTTCCAGCTCCGGGCGACGCACCGGATGAGCGAGGAATACATCAAGGCGATACGCGAGGCGCGGATCCGGCGGGGAGGGGATATTTTGGATCAGGCAGCAGTGAACCGTCAGGCAGTGCAGATTAAGGATATCCTGAATGAGCCTGCCTATCCCATCCGCCAAATCATGGAGGGGGCCGGTTACAGGGCCTTGCTAGCGGTCCCGCTCCTGCACAAGAACCAAATCATCGGGGTGCTGATTGTTCTGCGAAGGGCACCTGGGCAGTTCCCGAAGGAAACGGTGGACCTCCTCCAGACCTTCGCCACCCAGTCGGTGCTGGCGATCCAGAACGCGCGGCTCTTCCGCGAGATCGAGGAGAAGAGCCGCCAGCTCGCGATCACCAGCCAGCACAAGTCCCAGTTCCTCGCCAACATGAGTCACGAGCTCCGGACTCCGCTGAACGCCATCCTGGGCTATACGGAGCTGATCCTGGACAATATCTACGGCGAGGTACCCGGGAAGATTCGGGACATCTTGCAGCGCCTGGACAGAAGCGGGCGCCACCTCCTCAACCTGATCAACGACGTCCTCGATCTGAGCAAAATCGAAGCCGGGCAGCTCACACTCTCCCTCACCGACTACTCCATGAGGGAGGTCGTGCAGACGGTCTCCACCACCGTCGAATCCCTGGCGGCGGAGAAGAACCTCGCGCTGAAGATCACGGTGCCTGCGGACCTCCCTCCCGGGAGGGGCGACGAACGGCGGCTCACCCAGGTCCTGCTGAACCTCGTCGGGAATGCGATCAAGTTCACCGAGGTGGGCGAGGTCCGGATGGAGGTGCGGGCCTTCGAAGGGGCCTTCCTGGTCTCGGTGGCCGACACCGGTCCGGGGATCGCGGAGGCCGATCAGCAGAAGATCTTCGCGGCGTTCCAGCAGGCCGACAGCTCCAGCACCCGGAAAAAAGGCGGGACCGGCCTGGGGCTCTCCATCGCCAGGAAGATCATCGAGCTGCACGGAGGGCGCATCGGGGTGGAGTCGAACCTCGGGAAAGGATCCACCTTCTGGTTCTCGGTGCCGATTCGCGTCGAGCGCCAAACGGAGAGGACATGAGCAAGCGGATTTTGGTAATCGAGGACCAGGAAGACAACCGGCGCATTGTGCGGGACCTCCTCACGAGCGCTGGTTATGAGACCATCGAGGCGGTCACCGGGGAAGAGGGCGTGACCCTGGCCGAGACGCATCTTCCCGACCTGATTCTCATGGACATCCAGCTCCCCGGCCTGGACGGGTACGAGGCTACGCGGCGGATCAAGGCCAACCCCGCGCTGCGCCAGATCCCAATCATCGCCGTGACCTCCTACGCGCTGGACGGCGACGATATCAAGATGCTGGAGGCCGGATGCGACGGATACGTCGCGAAGCCCTTTAGCCCTCGCAAGCTCCTGGCCAAGATCCGCGAGCACCTGCCGTAGTGGATTCCTAAGGAGCGCATCATGAGAACGCCGCCGCGGATCCTCATCGTGGATGACAACCCCGACAACGTGGACATCTTGCAGAAACGCCTCGCCGTCCACGGCTATGAGATCCTCACGGCTCCCGACGGCGAAGAGGCGCTGGCGATCGCCCGGGGAAAGACCCCGGACCTGATCCTGTTGGACATCATGATGCCCAAGATAGACGGGATGGAAGTCAGCCGACGCCTCAAAGGGGATCCCTCCCTGCCATTCATGCCGATTATCATGGTCACCGCCAAGGCGCTCTCAGAGAATATCGTCGCCGGCCTTGAGGCGGGCGGCGACGAATACTTGACGAAGCCCGTGGACCACGCCGCGCTGGTCGCCAGGGTCAAGTCGATGCTGCGGATCAAGGCGCTCCACGATACGGTCCAGGAGCAGGCAATGCGACTGGAAGCACAGTCCGCTCAGCTTGCGGAGTGGAACCGGACGCTTGAGCAGCGGGTGCAGGAGCAGCTGGTCCTGCTCGAGCGTCTGGGGCGGCTCAAGCGCTTCTTCTCCCCCCAGCTTGTCGAGCTGATCGTGGCCGGCGGCGCTGAGGACCCACTCAAGAGCCACCGCCGGGAGGTGACAGTAGTCTTCCTGGACCTCCGGGGCTTCACCGCGTTCGCCGAGACCTCCGAGCCCGAGGAGGTCATGGGGGTCCTCCGGGAGTACCATGCCGAGATGGGCAAGTTGATCCTCGCCTACGAAGGGACCCTCGAGCGCTTCACCGGCGACGGGATGATGATCTTCTTCAACGACCCGGTGCCCACGCCAAAACCGGCGGAATGGGCGATACGCATGTCGCTGGCGATGCGGGAGCGCGTGGCGGAACTGATCGTCAAGTGGCGTAAGCGGGGGTATGCGCTCGACTTCGGCATCGGCATTGCCCAGGGCTACGCCACCATCGGCGCCATCGGCTTCGAGGGACGCTGGGACTATGGGGCGATCGGCACCGTCACCAACCTGGCCGCCCGCCTCTGCGACGAGGCCGGTCCCGGCCAGATCCTGATCTCGCAGCGCCTGCTGGGAACGACGGAGGGCCTGGAAGAGCTGATAGAGGTGGAGCACGTCGGTGAGCTGACCCTCAAAAGCTTCCACCGTCCCATCACAACATACAACGTCCTGCGTCTGAAAGCGCAAAGACCATGAATACAGACCGGCGGAGGTCCATCGTGATCATGGGCGGCGGTGTATGTTGTCAGAATCACTAAGTGCAGACTCACTCAGTGATCCAAATTATGAGGTGGTTTTGAGTAAACTAACTAGTACCTGTCTCAAAATTAAGAAACATCTGATTATGCGTCTTGGCACTCATGCTGGTGAAATCCGGCACCGGGCAAGGACTGCGAAAAGTTTATATGGCGAACTGGAACTTTTTTATTTGCCTCTCCCTCCGGGAGAGGCCGCCGCGTAGCGGCAGGTGAGGGAAAGTGGTGTTATGGTAACCGTCATTCCCTCATCCTGTGCAAGCCGGAGGGAGAAGGGAACAGTCGGATCCCGGACGGTAAACATTAGACAACTTGTTAAAGATGAGACCAGTTTAATTTCGAGTTAAGTTCTAGGCATTCCAGCAAATCTCGAAGATCTTGACCGGCTTGTGGAAGCCCTTCAGCGAGATGTCACCAATGGGTTGCGATTTCGCAACCTCCCCGAGCGCTGCTGCGACCCGCTGCGAGACGAGAATCTGCCCTCCCTGCGCCTCACCGCAGAGACGGGCGGCGAGATTGGTGACGTTGCCGATGGCCCCGATCGTGGCATAACCCTGCGCGTGCCGATACCCAGCGACAGCTCGTAGCCGCGCCGCGCCCATTCCGCCACAAGCCCCTTGAAGCGCTGCTGCATCTCGAGTACCATTGAGACCGCCTGTGCGGCCCGGTTCGGGATCGTATGGGGTCATTGAAGAAGATCATGATCCCGTCGCCGGCGAAGTGCTCCAGGGTGCCGGCGTACTTTGTAATCAACCCGCCCATCGCCGCGTAGTATTCAGCCAGGACGCCCATCACCTCCTCCGGGTCGGCGCTCTCGCTGAAGGCGGTGAATCCCCTCAGGTCGAGGAAGACCACGACGATTTCCCGGCGGTGGGTCTTGAGCGGATCATCCGCATTGCCCGAGAGGATCAGATCGGCCACGGCCGGAGAGAAGAACCGCTTCATGCGCCCCAGCCGATCCAGTTGCGCGACACCCTCAGCTACGCGCTGTTCGAGCGTCTGGTTCCAGGCCGCGATCTCACGCGCCTGTTCCACGAGTTTTACCACCAACCACTCCAACTCGCGTTTCTGCTCGTACAACTCCAGATGCGCCTTCACGCGCGCCTTCACGATCGGCGGGCTGATCGGCTTAGTGATATAGTCCACCGCGCCAAGCTCCAGTCCTTACGTCTCGTCCTCCACCTCGTTCATGGCGGTAATGAATATGACCGGGATATGCCGCGTGCCCGGATTCTCCTTCAGGCGACTGCATACCTCGTAGCCACTCATGCCGGGCATCATGACGTCGAGCAGAACAAGATCAGTGGGTTCGGCGGAAAAGGCTATCTTCAAGGCCCTTTCTCCGTTGGTCGCCGCTTTGGTCAGGTATTCAGAACCGAGCACCTCGCTCAGCAGCAGAATGTTCTCCTGCGTGTCATCGACAATCAGGACAGTGTGCTTTGCGCCAGGCATCATTGCGGTATACTCCACAACAAAGCGGTTTACGAGGTATTGTCAAGTCAGGATTTTTGCTTAACTTGACAATGCCTTTGACAGAGCCCTCGGCCTGCTGCGGGGTCTGTTGAATGTCATTGACAACCTGGAGGGTAGGAAACCCGAAATTCTCCGCACCGGAAACTGAAATGAGTGATTACTTGGCTTTGGTCGGGGCTGACTCAAAGTAATCTTTGTAACGCAAACGGGTGAGAGTTAATACTAAATTTGAATCGTAGTATACCCACTGCTCTGCGATCTCGCCGTTTTCAAATCTCGAGATGGTGACTCCCTCAAATTTCATAAGCTCCGGGATATCTCCTGCATCAGCAGTCGGCAACCGTTTGACATCGGCTTTCCAGCGCAAGGCTACCTTATTGCCCTCGACAATGGTATCAAGCGGTTCAGTCTGTATATTTTCAATTTCATAGAACTTACGGACAAGGCGAAAACGGGTGAAAAGCAGTCAGCATGCGAGGATCCGTTCCGGAAACCGCCTTCCGAATGATCAAATCAGGTGGTTATAATCAAAGTTATTCAATTACTTGTCTGGCGGCTGTTTACCCGTCGATAGCGACATGGCAATTGACCTGTCATCACTGAATGCCGAGGCAAGCGCCGGCGACGTCGAGGCGCAATTGCAGCTCGCCGAACTGTATGAGAACGGCATCGGTGTA
>Ga0137796_10001349_pt1 | contig 14057 bp, 13 predicted proteins | sample OV2TP3_FD_97704 | JGI IMG/M metagenome (GOLD analysis project Ga0137796, IMG submission 97704)
AAAATGGGCGTCGCATTAACTGAATTATTATTGATAAAGGAGATTGATTTGGAATCTCTGCAAAACAAAACACTGGTAGTTGATGCTCCTATGTGGCTTTATCAGTTTCTAAGCTCTATAAGGCAGAGAGATGGCTCTTTATTGACAGATTCAAAAGGTCAGGTTACATCACACTTAATGGGCCTATTGAGCAGAATATCAAGCTTGTCAGTTCAGAATATCAGGCTTGCCTTTGTGTTTGACGGGGAGCCGCCAAAGCTCAAGCACTTAACCCTTGAGAAGAGAAAGGAAATAAAGATAGATGCAGAAAAGAAATTTGAGAAGGCAAAAGAAAAAGAAGATTTAGAGCTGATGAAAAAGTATGCTGCAAGAACTTCAAGATTGACTGATGGGATGATAGAGGAAGCAAAATTGCTTATTGAGGCGTTTGGGCTGCCTGTTATAGAAGCGCCTTCTGAGGCAGAGGCGCAGGCTTCCCTTATTGTAAAAAACAATGATGCCTATGCCATTGCAACAAACGATGCAGATGCCTTGCTTTTTGAAGCGCCAAGGATTGCCAGGAATGTAAGCATGGCAGGCAGGAAAAAGAAAGCAAACAAGCTAAGCTATGAAACTATAAAGCCCGATTTAATAGTTCTGGAAGAGAATTTAAAGCACCTGAGCATCAGCCAAGAGCAGCTAATTGCGCTTGCAATGCTTATAGGGACTGACTACAATTCAGGAGGCATTAAAGGCATAGGCCCAAAAACCGCATTGAAGCTTGTTAAGGAATACAGAAATAATTTTTCAGCTTTGTTTAATCATTCCAAATGGGACGGGCATTTTGAGTTTTCATGGCAGGAAGTGTTTGAATTGATAAAGAATATACCAGTTAATGCAGATTATAAATTAAAATGGCTTAATATTGACGAGGAAAAAATAATAAAACTGCTTGTTGACGGGCATGACTTTTCAGAAGAGAGGGTAAAAATGCAGTTAGAAGGATTGATAAAAAATAAGCAGCAAAAAAATCAAAAGGGGTTGGGGGAATTTTTTAATTGAACAAATCAAACCAAAACTATTTATATAACTTCAAGTTACATTTTATAACATGGAAAGTATAACTAAATTGAGGAAAGTAGGCGGCTCAATAATAGCAACAGTTCCAAAGAAAGTGATAGAGCTGGAAGGTCTTACGCCAGGGCAAACTATTAAGATTAAAGTAGAGAAAATAAAAAAGAGCTTCTTTGGCGCAGCTAAAGGCATTGGTCCTTTCACCAAGGAAGACGAGCGCTGGATGGAAGGTGGTCGAGACGGGCATTTTAAAAATTTCAAAGACGCGGTTTTTATATAAAAGTTAAGCCATTTAAATGAAACGCAACCTCAAATATTATCTAAAAAGCAGATTAACAGCCAAAGAACTAAAACTTGTCCCATCTTCTTTTGATGCAGTCGGCGACATATTAATATTTTCAGAATTTCCAAAAGAATTGGCAAAAAAGGAAAAGCTTATTGGACAGGCAATTCTTGAAAATTACCATCATATTAAAACAGTCCTTAAAAAAACAAAAAAATATTCCGGAAGGTTTAGAACGCCAAAGCTAAAGGTCATTGCAGGAGAAAAAAGGAAAGAGGCGATACATAAAGAAAATAATGCCCTGATAAAACTTGATGTTGAAAAAGTCTATTTCTCTCCAAGAATGTCAAGTGAAAGAAAAAGGATTGCTGATCTAATTAAGCCAAACGAGTCAATTTTGGTTATGTTTTCGGGCTCAGGAATTTATCCAATGGTAATTGCAAAAAACACAAAATGCAGGGAAATTTATGGAATAGAAATCAGTCCTGTTGCGCATAAGTACGCATTGGAAAATGCGAAAAAAAACAGGTTAGAAGATAAAATAAAATTTTTTCTTGGAGATGTTAGAAAAATATTGCCAAAAATAAACAAGAAATTTAACAGAATTTTGATGCCATTGCCAAAAGGAGGAGAGAATTTCTTGGAGCTCGCGTTAAAACATATCAAAAATAAAGGAATGATCCATTTTTACGATTTCATGCATGAAGATGAATTTTATAAAGCTGAAGAAAAAGTAAAAAAAGCTTGTGAAAAACTAAAGAAGAAATGCAGAATTTTGAACATAGTTAAATGCGGGCAATATGCGCCTGGATTTTACAGGGTTTGCGCGGATTTTGAGGCGAATTTTTGGATGAAGCCGTAAAAACCATTAAAAACTAAAACACTTTCTTTAATTCGGCGCACGCGATGAACTTGTGAACACCCTTAGAAGCCAAAAGCTAATGATATGAGGAAGTAACTTCTGAGCGTGTGCCATTCCTTATATAGTAAAAGACATTAATTTTTGGACAATATAGTAATATTATAAAACAATGAATTAAACATTAATCGTAAAATACAGTTAGCTGAAGGGAACAGATTAAATTTTTGGATTGAAGGAATAAAAATTCAAATTCTTTATAAATAGACAATACTCCTGACTAAAATATGTCATTGACAGAAGCGCAAAGATTTCATCTGAAGAAATTTATCAAGGAGCTTGAAAATTTTAGGGGCAGGCATACTGAATTAGTCAGTGTGTATATCCCTCAGGACTATGATATGAATAAGATAATAAGCCATCTTGCCCAGGAGCAAGGGACAGCGTCAAACATTAAATCAGCCGCTACAAGAAAGAATGTTACAGATGCCTTGGAAAGGATGATTCAGCATTTAAAATTATTTAAAAGAACCCCGCCAAACGGATTGGCAGTGTTCTCCGGCAATGTGGCTGAAAGAGAAGGGCAGCAGGACTTTAAAGTCTGGAGCATTGAGCCGCCAATTCCATTGAAAACCAGAATTTATAGATGCGACAAGGAATTTGTTCTTGACATTCTGAGAGAGATGCTTGAAATTAAAGAGGCTTATGGACTTGTGGTTATGGACAGGAGAGATGCAAATATTGCATTGCTGAAAGGAAAAACAATTGTGCCTTTAGTTAAGACACATTCAGAAGTGCCTGGAAAGTTTAAGGCTGGGGGGCAGAGCGCTATGCGATTCCACCGCCTCATTGAAGGAGCCGCAAAAGACCATTACAAGAAAGTTGCAGAGTACATGAAAGAAGCCTTTCTTAAAATGGAAGGATTGAAAGGCATTATCGTAGGGGGCCCGGGCCCGACAAAATATGATTTAGTTGAAGGAGATTTCATAACAAACGAAGTCAAAAAGAAGATAATCGCAATAAAAGACTTGAGCTATACTGGTGAATTCGGGCTGGAAGAGCTGCTTGAGAAAAGCCAGGATGTTTTGGCGCAAGAAGATGTAATAGAAGAAAAAAAAATTGTTGGAAAGTTTCTTGAAATGCTTGCCACAAAGCAGAATATGGCAGCTTATGGAGAGAATGATGTTATGAGCAAGCTGAAGATGGGGGTTGTTGATACTCTGCTCTTGTCGGAGGATCTGCCTGAAGAAAAGATTGAAGAGTTTGAAAATACAGCAAAGACAGTTGGGACAAATGTCCGCATTATATCAACGCAGACAAGGGAAGGTGCGCAATTAAGAGACCTTGGAAAGGCGGCTGCTATTTTAAGGTATGAAGTACATAGTTAACATGTCAGAACTAATCAAAGAAGCATTCCAGGAATTGTATCCAGATAAATCGCCAAAATATTCTATTTCTCTAGAGTATTCAAGGAAATTCAAGCCCTACAATGCAAATGTAAAATTAAGAGCCAATAGCCTGATGTTTAGCTTAAGCAGGGAATGGAAAAAAATAAGCAAAGAAATACAGATTGGGCTGGTTCAGGAATTAATGGTTAAAATTTTAAAAGAAAATGCCAAAAAAACAATGAGCATGGAGCTTTATGCCCTGTTTATGAAGAATGCGCATTTAGCTGCCCCAAAAACAAAGACAGATGAAATTCTAGAAGAATCTTTCAACAGTGTTAATGAGGCTTATTTCAATGGAATGCTTGACAAGCCCAATCTCCAATGGGGCAGTAATTCTACGAGCAGATTGGGCTGCTATGAATATGGCTCTGACACAATAACAATAAGCGCTATTTTCAAGAATGGGCAAAAAGAGCTTCTTGACTATGTTATGCACCATGAAATGCTGCACAAAAAATTCAAGTTTAAAAATAAGAATGGCAGAACATTGCACCATAGCCCCCAATTTAAGGAAATGGAAGAGAAATTTCCAAATAAAAATTTGATTGAAAAGAAAATATCAGAACTCGCAAGAAAGCGCCGCCTTGGCTTTTACCTGCTTTAATTAAGAAAGAAATTACCACGATTTTATCTTAAGCTCTCTTCAAAAAGAATATTAACTGCATTGACAAAAAAGGGGCTGCTTATCCATATAGCAACTTCATAATCAGGTGCTATACTGCTGTTTGAAATAATGAACAGCATTTCATTTGAATCAACGCTTACAAAGCTTGCGTTAGCATTGTATTCAAAATACTCAACATTCTGCGCTTTTTTTGCAATTGATTTGCTGTATGGGGAATAAAGCCTTGGCTTTACGCCTTTTCTTGCAAAATTGTGCATTAGACTTTTAAGCAGCTTGGCATTCCTCTCAACATGCTCCTGCGTTGAGACTGCTATAACGCTGGAGCTGGCTTTAGACATCATGTTTTTTATATGCCTGTTAATGCTTGTCCTTCCAACAATTGATTTTGAGATGCTTGAAATATCAACATGCTGCACTCCTGTTTTGTGCAGCAGCTCAAGCTCCTTAAATTCATCTGTTTCTTTTACGCCTTCAAACTGCATTGACAATTGCCCGGCTGATTCTGTTATGTCTTTCTTAACTCTTTCAATGATAGCATCGGGGCTGATAGCAAGGTATTTTATCGGTTTTCCTATCTTCATCATAACAAAACCCTTCTTTTCCAATGATTCAAGGACATCGTAGCATCTGCTTCTTGGCACCCCTGAAATATCTGCCAGCTCGCCTGCTGATGCAATGCCTTTGCTAAGCATGGCAGTCCATATTTTGACTTCGTAAATGTTCAGCTTGAAATGCCTCTTCAAATCCAGCAAAAATTGTTTTTCCTGCGCCATCTTCTCCTGCAATATCCTAATCAGGAAATCAAAGCTAATATATAAACGTTACTATTATATAGTGACTTTAGTTAATTTACTGTCATTCTACAACTCTTTAGCCCCTTCTTTAGTAACCGCTATTAGCCTTATTCCAACTCCAAGCTTTAATAAAGCTGATAAAATAGCCATGTGCTCTTTGCCAGAGCCAGAGACAAGGTTCAAGGCAACATCAAAGTCTGTGAGCTTTCCTTTTATTCCATTTTTTATGTCGTCGATCAATTCAAGAACGGGCTTTTGAAAGTCAACAGCTATGAACTGCACCTGCTTTTCCGCCTTAAAATTATTTTTCCCAAAATCATTTGTTATCAGAAATACGTTCTTCCAATCCTGCTCCTTAATGAGCCTTGCAACATGAGCCCAGCTTTTCTCTCCGGATGAAAGGCATGCAACTAAGTCTGGCATAAACAGCCAGAAATTTTTGCCATATATTAACTTTTGGGAAATCCTTTATCAGCAGCTAAACTCAGATCTTCCCTGTCCTTAAATAATCATCAATATCTTCTGATTCCAGGTGTTTTTTTGAAGAGAATTTTCTGTCAAACTTTCTTTTTTCCTTTTTGAGGTACAATCCATACAATAATCCGGTTCCCATGCCGATAAGATGGGCAATATTCCCAATTCCTGAAGGAAAAAATATTCCAAATATGTCGATAAAAGCATAAATAACTCCTGCTATCCAAAGCGGCATTGGAATCACAAAAAATAAAAGCAGACTTAAATCAGGCATTAAAATTATTAATGTCCCAATCATTCCCATAATTGCGCCGCTTGCGCCCAATGAAAACTTGTAAAAGAAGCTGGATATAAAAGCAGCAATAATGCCCGATGCCAGGTAAATCAAAAGGAATCTTCTTGCCCCTATTCTCTGCTCAAGCATTGGCCCAAATATAAACAGCGCATACATGTTAAAAAGGAGGTGGTTTGCCCCGCCGTGCAAAAACATATGGGTTAGCAATATCCATGGTCTTGCAAAAACATCGCCTGATACAAGCATAAAAGAATTCGTAAATCTTACGCCTAATGCCATTTGCAGTATGAAAAAGGCAATGTTTAGCATAATTATCGGCATAACTGCTGTTTTTATTCTGAATTCCATAGATAAAGTGGAATTTTTATTTTTTAAAAAGCTTTGTTTTTGTTTATTTTGTTTGGGTTGGTTAGTTTATTTGCCTGATTTGCCAATCAATGCAAACTATCAATGACTTCTATTCCATATAGAAAACAATTCCAGCTTATTCGTCAAACCATAAACTATAAATAAAACTTATTTCATTTTTAATTAATGCAACAGCCCAATTTGCCTAATGCTGATTCTAAATCATTTTCATTTACGCATTTCAATCAAAAAATCAATCAAAAACTAAATTCAAAATTGTTAAAGCTGAACAGAAGAGAGACAAAACAAAATGCCTAAATACATTGTTGTAGCTGGCGGGGTAATGAGCGGGGTTGGAAAAGGGGTTACAACTGCTTCTATCGGCAAGATTCTGCAGGAGCATGGCTATAAAGTGACTGCTATAAAGATTGACCCATACATTAACTACGATGCCGGAACTTTAAGGCCCACAGAGCATGGTGAAGTATGGGTTACTGATGATGGCGGTGAAATTGACCAGGATCTTGGCACTTATGAGAGGTTTTTAAATCAGGACATTCCAAAAAGAAATAACATAACTACAGGGCAGATTTATAAGACGGTTATTGATAAGGAAAGGCAGGGCGAGTATCTTGGGCAGACAGTTCAGTTTATTCCGCATATACCTGATGAAATAAAAAGAAGAATTAAGTCTGCAAGCAGCGATCATGATTTTGTTTTAGTTGAGGTTGGAGGCACAATTGGAGACTATGAAAATATACCATTTCTATTTGCATTAAAAAGCCTTGAAAGAGATGTTGGAAAGCAAAATTTAGTTTATGTTCTTATTACTTATTTGCCAATACCAAGCCATATTGAAGAAATGAAAACAAAGCCGACACAGCAGGCTATCAGATTGCTTAGCGAATCAGGCATATTCCCGGATTTTATTATTTGCAGAGCCAAAAAGCCATTGGATGTTGTTAGAAAAAAGAAAATAGAAACTTATGCAAACATAATTTCCGAGCATGTTATTTCCGAGCCTGACATTGAAACTGTCTATCAAATCCCTCTTGACCTTGAAAAAGAAAGATTGGGAGAAAAGCTTTTGAAGGAGTTTGGAATGAAGTCAAAAAAAGCTCCAGACTGGCATGAATGGAAAAATCTGGTTGGCAATATATTAAATCCAAAGAGGACAATTAAGGTTGCGATAGTTGGCAAATACATTGACATTGGAGACTATAGCCTGGCAGATTCTTATATCTCCATTAATCAGGCTCTTATGCATGCAGGAGCTTCCTTAAGCACAGGAGTTGAAATAAGCTGGCTTGACTCAAAAATGTTTGAAAACAATAAGAAGTCATTAAGCGAACTAAAAAACTATGACGGCATTATTGTGCCAGGAGGCTTTGGCGCTTCTGGTGTTGAAGGCAAAATAAATGCAATTAATTATACAAGAATAAATAAAATTCCGTATCTTGGCTTATGTTATGGCTTGCAGCTTGCTGTTATTGAGTTTGCAAGAAATGTCTGCGGCTTGAGATCAGCGCATACAACAGAGGTTGCTCCTAAGACAAATGCTCCGGTAATTGATGTCCAGCCCGCTCAAAGAGAAATTTTAGAGAAAAATATGTATGGCGGCACAATGCGTTTAGGGGCTTACGCTGCAATTTTAAAGGAGAAAAGCCAGGTTTTAAAGCTATATCAGGAAACTGGAAGATTGGAAGAAGATGAAAAAAGAATACACGAATTAATGAAAGAAAAAAGCCAGGCTTTTAGATTAGGCGTTCTTGAAAAAGGCAAAAAAACTGTTTTGGAAAGACACAGGCATAGATATGAAGTAAGCCCAAAATTTGTTGATTTGCTCGAAAAGAATGGAATGATTTTTTCCGGGTATTATGAAAGAGCTGATAAAACAAAATTAATGGAGTACTTAGAATTCCCGCGACAAAGCTTTCGATCCACCCAATCGCATCCAGAATTTAAAAGCAGGTTAGGAAACCCAAGTCCTTTATTTTATGGCTTTGTTAAGGACTGCGGGAAACCATAAATTTGAAAAATGAAACCATAAACTTTCAAGCAACATTAACATTTATTACCTGCTCAGCTTCATCAATTCCATCGCTTACTTTGACTTTAATAAGCTTTGCCCCTTTTGCTGTAAATGTCCTTTGATGAGTTGGGGTTGCCTTGTACTTCTCCAAAAGCCCAAAATCCCATGTATATGTTAATTCATCTTTATCTTCATCAACTGCTTTGACAAAGAGCATCACTGGCTCATTTATTTTTGCGGCAATGCTTTTAGAGGCGTCAATTATTCTTGGCGCTCTGTTTTTGTCGCTTACCATCACTTTTGCTATCTGCCTTGTCTCTGCCTTTCCATCGCTTGCGGCAAACACTAAATCAATCCCTTTTGTCTCTTTCTTGCCTGCTGTGCTAAATGAAGGAGTCCAGAAAAATGCATTGCCCTTTAATGATGACTCTTCCTGGGGATTGTCAATAGAGTAAGAGATATCATCGCCATCCGGGTCATAGGAGTTCAGCAAAATTGCAATATTATCGCCTTCCTTTGCCCTTATACCCTCTATTTTGCTGAATACAGGCGCCCTATTGCTTTGCTTTATATTTATCTGGACAAACTTTGAGGCTTCAAGCAGTCCGTCACTTGCGCTTACCTTGACATAATAAGTTCCAGCATCATCAAACCCTGATTTAAAAGTGTCTGTATTTGTAAATCCAGAATAGCTTATGCTTATCTTATCACCATCCAAATCATACGCTTTCGGAACGATCTTTAATATTTCGCCTTCATTTATTGTTATAGTCTCCATGTCCTCTAGTTCAGGCGCTCTGTTAACATCTTTGACAGTTATAACCACATTTTGAGCTATCTTCTTGTCTTTTGAAACAGCCGTAAATTGAATATAGAAGTTTTTGCTTAACGCCCTGAATTTACCCATCACTATGTCGGCAAAGCCTTCTTTTTTGACAGTGTCAAAGCTTGGCTTCCAGCTAAATATATTTTCCTCAAGCTTTGCGCCTTCTGGGATGTTATCTGCATGATAAGTAACTTCGTCGCCATCCGGGTCATTTGCATTCAGCTCAATTCTAAGCTCGCCACCCTCATTTAAGACTCTGTTTCCTATCTTATTAAAAACAAGGGCTCTTTCCACATTTTCCACATTAACGCCCCACTTCCTGCTGAGGCTGCTTGTGCCATCTGATACCCTTACTAAAATTTTGTGGCTTCCAGCGTCTTGGTATCCGGTAGAATAGTTAAATTCTTCTCCGTCTTTTACCTTCTTGCCATCTAAAAACCATTCATAAATTAAATTGTCCTTGTTTAAGTCGCTTGCCGAAATCTTAAAATTTATTGATTCTGCCTCTTTGATGCTCAAAGCAGTTTCCGTGGGCATAAGACTATTAATAACAGGCTGCTCTTCTTTTTTCTTAACAATTATCAGAACATCTCTCGAATCATTTATTATTCCATCAGAAACTGTTATTACAGCATTATATTCTCCCGCATCTCCATAAGTCGTTTGCCATTCCCCATTCTCATTTAAAGGGGCAGTGTAAGTTACAGTCAATTTATCAGCATCAGGATCAGTAACATTTGGCTCCAGGCTTATTTTCTCAGTCTCCAGAATTGTAAACGGGCTGATGGAATGGGCAATATAAGAAAAAGCTAAAAATGCAATTAATAATAATGCGGTGTTTAATACTAATGATACTAATGCAGTATTCTTGCTCATTTATCCCCCTGTAAAAAGAGAAATGAATATAAATAAAAGTTAAATAAAATAAAAGTTAAATAAAAATTTTATTTTTTCTGCACTATTTCTTCTGCACTATATCTGTTATAACAGGCGCCCTGTTCACATTTTCAACATCTATTGTAATTTCCTGCTCTGTTGTGTCCTGGCCATCGCTTGCGCTTACAATGAGCTTGTAGCTGCCCGCGCTGTCATAGTCAGTCTGCCAGGTGAATATGTTGTCTTCCTGCGTAAATCTTTTATCATTGACAGCATACTCTATCTTATCCTTGTCATCGTCTGTCGCTAAAGCTGTTATTGTAATCTTATCCGTTTCTTTGGCTTTTATGTTATCCATTTTTTCTAAGACCGGTTTCCTATTTACATTCTTAACGCTTATAGACCATATCTTGCTTGTGGTGGAATATCCATCAGATACGTCTGCTTTTACAGTATGTGTTCCTGAATCTTCGTAAGTTGTTTGGTAGTAATAATCGCTTCCGGTTCCAACATCAATTCCGTCAAGCTTCCATGCGTACGATAATGGATCCTTATTGAGGTCGCTTGCTGTAATGCTAAATTCAATTGATTGCGTTTCATCTATTGCCAATCCGCTCTCTATCGGCTTTGTGCTGTCAATTGACGGAGCTTCCTCTTTCTTATTAACAATTATCAGAACCTCTTTTGTAGTGCTTAGCTCCCCATCGGAAGCTGTTACTGTTACAGTATATTCGCCTCCATCTCCATAAGTCGTTTGCCATTCCCCATTCTCATTTAAGGGAGATGTGAATGTAAATACCAATGCGGTTTCTTTGTCAGGGTCCTCTGCCTTTGGAGTCAGGCTTATAAGATCAGTCTCCTGCACTACTAAAACAATAGGCTTTTCTTTTGGGCTTTCTTTTGAGATTTCTTCAGTCATTTCTTCAGGCTTTTCTTCGCTCTTTGTTTTCTTGTATTCTTCCTTCTCTTTTTCTGATGTTTGCTCTTTTACTGCTTCTCCAGCAGGAGCAGATGATTCCTTGTACTCTATGTACTCTATAAATATATCCTGCTCAGGCAGCCCGCTATCTATATGATTAACAAATTTAATTGGAGCCTGATAAGCTTTTTGAGTTTCCGGCTGCACAGGCATTAAGAAAAATATCTGCACATGGCTGTTTAGCCCAAAATCTCCCGGGCTAGCTCCATACGTTTTGCCGTCGCTGTGGTAAGCTAACGCTATGATAGTGGCATTTCCTTCTGTGCTTCGGGGCAATGCCTTTAATTTTAGGCTGAAGGCGCCATTCCCCCGGGCATCAGCGCTAAATACATTCTCAGAGCCATCTTCTGCGCCGCATGGCCTGTCGATAATTTCCGGATTTGGCGGGGATTTTATGCTGGAGCACCATAATGTATAGGCTCCATTTGAAACAAGATTTTTGAATGAGAATTCCATCTCAGCATTTTCGCCGTCAGCGCTGTAAATCCCAATGCCGCTTGCAGAAAGCCACTGCCCCAATGTAAAGCCAAGGGGCTTGCCTTTGCTAAATGGCCCCAACGGGCTTGTGCCTGCTTTGAACGGATCATGGGGTATAGGAGTGGCTGCAGCATAAGCCATTTTTTCCAGATTTGCCGGATCTTTTGCTTCAGAACCCTCTACTCTTACAACCTGCGCTGCAGTCCCTTTAGGATATGTTCCATAAAGAGTTTGATAGACTTCACAGCTGCTCAGCGCTAAAACAGAAATTACAAGCGCCGCAACCAAATATCCAGTTTTAAAATTCATTATATGCCTCCTTTATTTTTCCTCTTTTATTGATTCTAATTTACTGACTTTTTACTGATTTTAAAAGTGTTGCTATTCAAAAATAATAACTTATATTTAAACTTTGCGGTAGTTAAAACATAATTTAAAAAAAATAAAAAAAACGCGCTTTGCGTGAAACTTTTTCCGTAGAAAATGGGTCCGACCGGATTTGAACCGGCGACCTCTGCCTCTATGAAAACAGGGATTCTTTCTATTTATATCAGAGCAGCGCTCTAACCAGGCTGAGCTACGAACCCAATTCAAAACGCCTCTGCGCAGACTTGAACTGCGGACCTTACGGTTTCTTCCACGAAGGTAACAGCCGTACGCTCCACCTATTGCTCCATGCCCTCGCATGTCTGAGCTACAGAGGCATCCAAAAATTTCTTAAGTTCTGGCAGATTTAGAATTAGATTTTCGTTTAAATAAGTTTCTATGATTAGATAAAGCTGTCAAGATAATTATATTTCCTTTCTATTTCAGCGCCTTCCATGATTCTTTCGCAATCCCTGCACATATAAGGATCACTTAAAGCGCTTTTCATAATAAAAGTTCCGCAGTTAATGCATATATACCTTGCCATTTTTCCTCCTTTAATTAAACTGCATCTTCATAGCCTTTCATAAATGCCTCTTCCATAAGGCTTAATTCATCATCTTCAAGCAAAGCTTCACGCACATCTTCTGCATAGATATTTGTATTATCATATTCGCGCTCTTCAAAATAATGTCTCTTTTCTAGCATTTTTGCCCCCAAGCTCATATTTAATTATGTCTTGTATTATGTCTTATAAATAATTAATCTATATACTATATATACCATATAAAGAATGGATTTTAGTATATATTAGAATATATAATATGATATCTATAATCCTTAACAATAATCTTTATATACAATCAAAAAACTACGCAAAGTGCAGTCTTTTGATTAAAATGGGGTGGTTAAAATCGATGTCAGAAAGCTAATAAGTTTTGGCAAAGGATCGTACATATTATCTATGCCCAAAAGCTGGATAGAGAAAAATAACCTGAGAAAGGGCGACTTGATTTCCGTAAGTGATGGCGGGGTTGAGCTTGTCTTAAGCGCTAACCAGCAAGAAGAAAAATTAGATGCAAGGGAAATAAGCATAGAGGCTAAAGACAAAGACATTGAAATGATAAAGTCAGAAATTGTTTCTTCTTATTTAAATGGGTACGACACAATAAATATAATATTTAGCAGCGACAATAAATCAGCCCCCGGGATAAAGAATGTGATAAGGAACCTTTCTGGATTGGAGATAATGGAGCAAACCTCTGCAAGAATTACGGCAAAGAACCTTATCAACATCAGCGAGATTTCGATAGGCAATATAATAAGGAGGATGGACATAATAACAAGGGCTATGATGGAGGATGCTATCCTCTGCTATAGAAAGCAATGCACTTATGAAAGCATACACCATCGCGATGTTGACGTGAACAGGCTTTATTTTTTGTGCTACAGGGTCATTAAAAATGCAATGAAAAACCCGAGAATTGCAAAATCGCTTGGAACAGAGCCGTGGCAATTGCACAGCGATACTTTAATGATTGTAAAATTAGAGAAGATTGCAGACAGGCAGAAAAGGATTGCAAGATACTTATGCAGGCTAAACCTGGGCAGGGAAACTCTTACAGAGCTCGACAATGTCCACACAGATATAAGCGTGGCTTATAATAATGTTATGAAATCGTACTACAATAAAGACAAGCAGATAGCCTTTAAGATTGAAGTGACAAACAAGGAAAGGGCAGAGGCATGTGATAACGTTTTAGAGAGCTATACAAGCAAACATAACAATAAAAAAGGCAAGAGCGTAAACTCAGATTTAGTCGGAGTGGCTAAAATTATTGAAAACCTAAAGACAACAAATGCCGAATTGAGGAACATAGCAAGGACAGTGCTGTGTTATGAGTGAAATTCATTTGGGAAGGGGCATCTAATTGTTAAAAATCTTTGTAAATATTTTTTCTAGTTCTTTATTTGAATCTCCGCTTAAAAATTCTCATAGAAGTTTTTTGAAGTGTTAATTAAAATAACAAATAATTAATTAAAACAAAAAACAATATTCGCAGTTGATTTTTTCCTTCCAGAGTTAAGAAATTAAAAAATCCCAATCCCAGTAAGCTGTGGGGATTTTTTAAGCGTCAAAATGATGTACTCATTTTGACCAATCAACAGTTCTTACCTTATTCATTGCGAATGCTCGCTGTCTTTAAAAAAGTATAGCCCGACAGCCAATTTTGCTGTCGGATTTATTGGGAAAGTCTTCCGTTCAAAACAAAAACAGCGCTTCTTTTAGCACCCGCCCGCTCGCATTAACTGCGGGCTTTG